>ULVO01036463.1_pt1 | contig 13445 bp, 10 predicted proteins | sample 1959521 | NCBI WGS metagenome assembly ULVO01 (sample SAMEA4835788, study PRJEB28245) | human gut metagenome | biome: gut microbiome; material: fecal sample | place: Denmark | collected 2008
GAGGACATCGGCGCGGACGCCATCCTGACCGTCAGCCAGCGGGGCATTACCGCCCAGATGGTCAGCCGCTTCCGGCCTGCCGCCACGGTGGTGGCCCTGCTGCTGGACCCCCAGGTCCAGCGCCAGATGGCCCTGTACTGGGGGCTGGTGCCCATTACCATGCCCCGGGCCAGCAGCACCGATCAGCTGGTGGACCTGGCCATCCAGTCCGCCCAGGAGGCGGGGCTGGTGAAGCACGGGGACCTGGTGGTGGTCACCGCAGGCGTGCCGGTGGGAATTTCCGGCACCACCAATATGATCCGCATCGCTCAGGTGGGCGGCTCCCTGGTCAACGCCATCGGCGTGGGCAGCCAGATCGCCTCCGGTCCGCTGTGCGTCTGCCGGACGCTGGAGGATATTCCGGAGAAATTCCACCCCGGCGACGTGCTGGTGGTGCCCTATACCAACAACGAGGTGCTGCCCTGGCTGCGGCAGGCTGCGGCCATCGTCAGCGAGGAGGCCAGCGCCGACTGTCACACGGCCACCGTGGGACTGCTGCTGAATAAGCCCGTCATCGTGGCGGCCTCGGACGCCACCCGCCGCCTGAAGGACGGCACCTTCGTGTCCGTGGACTGCGCCCGGGGAATCGTGCAGGTCATTCCCCAATAATCATATCAGGACAGAAAAATCGGGAGAAATCAGACGATTTCTCCCGATTTTTGCATCGAATGAGGTTACAGAGTCTCCCGGATGCGGTCGGCGATCTGGTCGGCGGTGAGTCCATACTCCCGCAGAACGTCGGCAGCCTTGCCGGACTGGCCGAACTGATCGTTGACGCCGATCTTGCGGAACTTGCAGCTGACCTTGCCCATGAGCACGTCGGCCACGGCGTCGCCCAGGCCGCCGATGACGCTGTGCTCCTCCACGGTGACCACATTGCCGCACTTTTCGGCCCACTGGGTGACGCAGGCGGCGTCAATGGGCTTGATGGTGTGGACGTTGATGACCGCGATGTGGATGCCCTGGGCCTCCAGCAGCCTGGCGGCCGCCAACGTCTCGCTGACCATCAGGCCGCAGGCAAACACGGCGGCGTCGGTGCCCTCCCGCAGGACGTTGGCCTTGCCGATCTCAAAGGGATAATCCTCCTCGAACACGGGGGTGGCCAGACGGGCCAGGCGCATATAGGCCGGACCCCGGAACTCCGCCAGGGCCAGGGTGGCCTTCCGGGCCTCCTTGGCATCGGCGGGAACGATGACGGTCATGCCGGGGATCAGGCGCATAAGGCCGATGTCCTCGATGGCCTGGTGGCTGCCGCCGTCCTCGCCCACGGACACGCCGGCGTGGGAGCAGCAGATCTTCACGTTGAACCTGGGATAGGCGATGGAATTGCGGATCTGTTCATAAGCCCGGCCTGCGCCGAACATGGCGAAGGTGGAGCAGAAGGGGACCAGCCCCATGGTGGACAGGCCTGCGGCGATATTCATCATGTCCGCCTCGGCAATGCCGCAGTCGAAGAAGCGCTGGGGATAGGCGGCCTTGAAATGCTTGGTCATGGTGGCGCCGGCCAGGTCGGCGTCCAGCACCACCACCTGCTCATTGGCGGCGCCCAGCTCTACCAGAGCCTTGCCGTAGGCTTCACGGGTTGCGATTTTTTCACTCATGGTCTCAGTCCTCCAATTCCTTCAAAGCCTGCTGGCGCTGCTCCTCGTTGGGGGCCTTGCCGTGCCAGTCCACCTGGTTCTCCATGAAGGAGACACCCTTGCCCTTGACGGTGTGGGCCAGGATACACTTGGGCTTGCCGGGGACGGCGGGGGCGCTGAGGGCCGCCTCGATGGTGTCCATGTCGTGGCCGTCGATCTCGTGCAGGTCCAGGCCGAAAGCCCGGAGCTTGGCGGGCAGGTCGCCCAGGGACATGACCTCGTCGTTGGTGCCGTCGATCTGCAGGCCGTTGTTGTCGATGATGATGGTCAGGTTATCCAGATGATAGTGGGCCGCTGCCATGAAGGACTCCCAGATCTGGCCCTCCTGGCACTCGCCGTCGCCCAGCAGGGTATAGACCTTGCAGTCCTTATGCTGCACCTTGGCGCCCAGGGCCATGCCCACGGCGATGGAACAGCCCTGGCCCAGGGAGCCGGTGGCGGCGTCCACGCCGGGGACCTTCTTGCTGTCGGGGTGACCCTGGAGAATGCTGTGGAGCTGGCGGAAATTCCTGAACTCATCCCGGCTGATGAAGCCCATCTCCGCCAGGACCGCATAGTAACAGGGGGCCGCGTGGCCCTTACTCAGCACGAAACGGTCCCGATCGGGGTCGTCCGGGTGCTTGGGATCCACATGCATGTGGTTGAAAAACAGGCAAGTCATCAGGTCTGCCGCAGACAGGGAACCACCGGGGTGGCCGCTGCCGGCGTTGGCGGTCATGTTGATGATATCCCGCCGGACCTGCTTGCTCATGCTGGAAAGCTCTGCCGTATTCATGAGAAACCTCCATATAAAATAATTACCTCTCGTTAGGGTATAGCATTCCGGGCAGAATGTCAATGGCCTGGCCGGAAAAATTCCCGGTTCTCCCCGGAAATTGCGGCAAAAAGGGGAGAGGGTCCACACGGACCCTCTCAGTTGTCGTCATCCTTGATTTTCCCTTTGGTCTTCACCTGTGACAAGGGATTTGCCTTTGCAGCCACCCGCAGGGCCTCGTTGTCGATATGGGTGTATATTTCCGTGGTATTCAGGTGCTCGTGGCCCAGGACCTCCTGCACCGCCCGCACGTCCACGCCGTTTTGCAGCATCAGGGTGGCGGCGGTGTGGCGCAGCTTGTGGGAGGAATACTGGGTGCTGTCCAGCCCCGCCTGGGACAGGTGCTTTTTCACCAGGGCGTTGACCATGGAGCGGCTGATCCGTTGGTTGCGGGCCGACAGGAACAGGGCATCCCGGTCCGGCCCGGTAATGGGCCGCCGCACCGCCAGATAGTCCCGCAGCGTGTCCAGGCACGCCTGGTTCAGGTACACCATGCGCACCTTGTTGCCCTTGCCCAGGACCCGCAGGGCATCCTCGTGAATGTCCGACAGGTTCAGCCCGATCAGCTCCGAAATCCGCAGCCCGCAGTTGAGAAACAGCGTCAGGATGCACAGATCCCGCTCCCGCTTGGGTCCGTCCACGGATTCCAGCAGGGAAATACTCTCATCCAGCGTCAGATAGCGGGGCAGGGTCTTTTTCAGCTTGGGCGCGTCGATGTCCTTCACCGGGTTACGGTCCAGTTTGTGGACCTTGTTGCACAGATACCCATAAAAGGAGCGGATGGTGGCCAGCTTCCTGGCCCGGGAGGTGGGGTTCAGTCCCTTGGCGGACCGGTCGCTGTTGGGGTGAAGCACCCGGTCCCGGCTGAGGTAGGACATGTAGGCGTAGATTTCCGTCAGGGTCACGGAGCCCACGAAGGTCAGGTCCACGTCCCGGATGTCCACGGACTCCATGGGCTGCTCCTGCAGCGCCGGATCCCGGGTCCACTTCAGATAGCGGAAAAAATTCCGCAGGTCCAGATAATATTCGTCCACCGTCCGCTGGGAGTGGGCCTTGATGGTCTCATGATACGACAGGAAATCCAGCAGAATTTCCGGGGAATCCTCCCGGTAGTCCATGGCTTTGCACCTCGCTTTCTATGGCTTAATCATACCGCATTCCGGCCCGGCTGTAAACCCCTACAGGCTCAGCGCCGCCAGCAGAATCGCCAGGAAGCCGAAGCTGATCAGGGTAAACAGGCCCAGGAACCGGCCGGTCTGCTCCGGGCAGCGGCGGGTGTATTCCCGGAAGGTGATGAGGCTGGCCAGGGACGCAATCAGCGTTCCGGCGCCGCCGATGTTGACGCCGATCAGCAGCTCCCGGAAGCGGTCCGTGAACTGGCTCAGCAGAATGGCGGCGGGGACGTTGCTGATCACCTGGCACGTCAGCGCCGATACCGGCAGGACGCCATGACCCAGCAGTCGGCCGAACAGCTCCCGCACCGGCTGAATCCGGGCCATGTTGCCGGAGAACACGAAAAACGCGGCGAAAGTCACCAGCAGCCCCCAGTCTACGCTTTTCAGCGCCCGAGGGTCCATAACGGCCAGCGACGCTGCGATGACCGCCAGGCCCACCGGGTAGGGGACCGCCCGCAGGACCATCCCCACGGCCAGACAGAACAGCAGTCCGTATGCGATGGCCCGGGGCTTGTCCAGCGTTAGCTCCCGCTGAGGCACCGCCAGCACCTGCCGGGGGATCAGCAGGCAGCACAGCAGAATCAGCCCCGTGGACAGGGCAAACGGCAGCAGCATAATGGACAGGAACTGGCCCACGGGAATGTGATAGTGGTCGAACAGATATAGGTTCTGGGGATTCCCGAAGGGGGTCAGCATACCGCCTAAGTTGGCGGCGCAGTTTTGCAGGATAAAGACATAGGCGGTCAGCTTTTCCTGTCCTGCCTCCTGCAGGACCATCCAGCTCAGAGGCAGAAAGGTCAGCAGGGCCGTGTCGTTGGTCAGCAGCATGGAGCCCATCAGCGTGATGAGCACCAGGGCCGTGCCCACGCTGCGGGCGGTTCCGAACAGCTGCAGCAGCTGCCGGGCGATCACCGGGAACAGGCCCACACTGCGCAGGGCGCACACCACCGCCAGCACGCAGAACAGGCAGGATAGGGTTTTCCAGTCGAAATATCCGGCATAGGCCGCGTCCGGCGGCACAAAGCAGGCTGTGACCGCCGCCGCCAGCACGGCAATCAGGGGCATGGCGTTGGCCCGGCACCAGGAAGCGATTTTCATGGGATTCTCCTTATTGAATGGCATAGCCGGACAACGGCCCGGCGTCTGATACGTTACCATAGGCGCGAAAAAATAGCAAGGGGCAGGAGCACCGGAGAGAAGATACTCCCGGTGCTTTTGTCATTCACGGGACCAGGCAGGAAGGGGGGCATTTTTTTGGTGCAATCGAGATTGAACAAAATGTAAATTTTGTTCAATCGAGAGTAGGCGTAGAGCGCATTTGGGCTGAATGGGCATCCGGATCAAAGATTGCGCTTCCGGGGTCCCCTGTGCGGCCCCGGTGCAGAGTTTGCGGGTTTTAGTCACAGTATGTTTACGCACGCTGTGCGTGCGCGCTCAGTATGAGTCAGTACTGCACCTATTTGAAAACAATTCCGGCCCGGGTAGCGTGTACCGACTGCGTTTGCAGTCAGCGCACAAGCCACCCGGGCCGCCGTTATTATTGCATCCGGTACCTGAAGCGATCATAGGTGTTTGTCCATTGTTTTTTCCACTCTTGCCGCATGAGCCAATGTCTCACTTTCCCCATTGCTCCAGATACTGTTCCAGGCAGAGACCCTTCTTGTAGATATCCTGGGCGTACTCCTTACCGACATACCGATAATGCCACGGTTCATACACGATCCCAGTGACATCCGTCTGGTCCGTGGGATAGCGCAGGATGAAGCCATAGCGCCAGCTGTTTTCCAGCAGCCACTTCTGCACGGCGGTGTTCTCCTGGTTGGTGTCCAGCAGCTGATAATTGACGTCCACAATGTCCACCGCCAGCCCCAGCTGGTGCTCGCTGGTGCCGGGAACCGCCACCTGATGCCCGGCCTTCTCCCGGGCCTTCTCCCGGCTATAGCCCTGCTCCATCCACTCGGACACCTTGTTGTCATGCAGGGTCTGCTGGAAGTCCTGCGTCCGGTAGGCAGAGCAGATCACCGGCGTCAGGCCGGCATCGTAGCATCCGTCGATCATGTCCATCAGCGCGTCATAGCAGCGCTTGTCGATCTCCAGTCCGTTGGGCAGGGTCACTAAGTCCACCGTCCAGTCCTCCGGCACCTGATTCCAGGGGTTCACCAGAGTCAGAAGCTCCGGTATAGGCTCGGGGTCCGGCTCCGGTTCGGGGTCCGGAGTCGTGGGCTGGTCATGGGAAACGGGAGTGGTGTTGGAGTTGTCCGGCAGCACCTGGGGCTGTTTGTTCAGCTCCACGATCAGCACCACCGCCAGAATGACGGCGGCGCACAGGGCCGGGATCAGCAGCCAACGGCGGCTATTTTCTCGCTTTTCCAGTCGCCGGGACGGCTGTTTTCTGCTGCTTTGCATGTGAAGTGATTCTCCTTTTCAGTTCCGCAGCGTAGCGGGATATGTACCGTTTTCGTGGAGCCGGGCCAGCTCCTGGGCCACGGCCTGGCGGTCCTCGTGATAGGTCATGCCGAACCAGCGGTCCGCCGAGTGCAGCACGGACACGGACAGCTGCCCCTTCTTCAGCAGGTCCCCTACCATGTTGGGCAGCAGGCACTCGGCCTTCAGCTCCTCCGGCGGCAGGGCGCGGAGGAAGTCCTCCAGATAAGTCTCCATCTGGTCAAAGATCGACGGCATGAAGCCCCAGAAGTTCATGGACACCGGCGTATCCGCCGCCAGCTCACGGCGCTGGCCGTCGGCCACGTCGGCAATGCTGCCGTCGGGGAACAGCTGGATTTTCAGGGCCTCGTGAATCCCGGCCAGATGGCCGTTTTCCACCTGGCAAACGCCCCGGGACACGGTACCGTGGGCGCTGACGGTATTGCGCAGCAGATAGCCCACCATGGTGGCCTTCCCCTGCTGCGGCAGACGGCCCAGCTCCTCATAGATGGCCCGGTAGGCGTCTACGCCGTAATAGTCGTCGGCGTTGATGACGCAGAAAGGCTCCTGCACATAGGGCCGGGCGCACAGCACGGCGTGGGTGGTGCCGAAGGGCTTGGTACGCCCGGCGGGCACGGTATAGAAGGCCGGCAGACTGGAATAATCCTGCACGGCGTAGCATACCTCCACCGGCTCCCCGTCCCGGGCCGTCAGCCCGGCAATCCGGTCGCCGCAGAGGCTGCGCATCAGGTCCTGCATATCGTTTTTGATAATGAACACGATCTTGGTGAAGCCCGCCCGGATAGCGTCATGAATGGAGTATTCCATCAGAATTTCGCCGCCGGGGCCTACGCCGTCCACCTGTTTATTTCCGCCATAGCGGGAGCCAAGCCCGGCCGCCATGATAACAAGAGCTGCCTTCATATCTGTTTTCCTCCTCATATTCCGGACCCGGTGTTCCGCGCCGGGTCCGACAGTGTAGTTCATCATACCACATTTTTTCCGCCGCTTCAACCGTTTTACCGTATGAAACCGGGGAGCAGGCTGGTAAATATGGGGAAATTCATAAAATTGTTACAATTTGGGATGGAAATTTGCGGCCGCAGGATATATAATAGGAGACTGTTATAATAGGTGTGCTTTGCGAAGCGGCGCACCGGCGACTTATCCCATTACAAAGGAGACACGCTATGACAACCGAAAAGACCTCCTCCCCCCGCCGCAGCGGGGCGGATTGGTTCGGCCTGATCGCCTTCGCCGCGCTGGTGATCTGCAGCGCGGTGCTGGTGGTGCGGCTGATATCCACCAAGTTCCTGCCCACCGGCCAGCTGCTGCTGGCAGCCGGGGCGCTTCTGGTGCTCAGCGGTCTGCACGGCTGGGTCCAGCTGCCCCACCGGGAGAAAACCGGCGGAAAGATCGCCTGCGGCATCGTGGCCCTGGTACTGGCCGCCGCCATGCTCTATGGCGCGGTGGCTCTTGGTTCCGTGCAGCACGCCATCACCGATGTGGCGGACAAGTCCGTGGAGACGGACATCACCTGCGTCATCGTCAACGCCGACGACCCGGCCCAGAGTCTGGACGACGTCAAGGGCTACCGGTTCGGCATTCTGGAGGACCGGGACACCGAGAACACCCAGTCCCTGCTGCAGCAGCTGCAGGAGAAGCTGGGAGCGGCAGAGCACACGGCCTACGCCTCCCCTGCCCTGCTGACCGACGCTCTGTACGACGACCAGGTGGGGGCCATCCTGCTGAACAAGGGGTATATCCCCCTGCTGGAGGAGCAGGAGGGCTATGCCGACTTCTCCGACCGCACCCGGATTCTGTATGAATACACCACCACCAAGACCGTGGAACCCACCCCGGCGGATACCAACGCCCCGGTGGACGTGACCAAGGACCCCTTCGTGGTCTATTGCAGCGGCATCGACGCCCGCAGCAGCAACATCAACATCACCAGCCGCAGCGATGTGAACATTCTGGCGGTGGTGAATCCTACCACCCGGCAGATCCTGCTGGTGAATACCCCCCGGGACTACTATCTGCCTCTGGCCCACAACGGCCAGCTGGACAAGCTGACCCACGCCGGGATCTACGGCACCGGTGAGTCCATGCAGACCCTGGACAATCTCTACGGCACCCACACATCCTTCTATATGCGGGTGAACTTCGCCGGTCTCACCAAGATCGTGGACGCTCTGGGCGGCGTGGACGTATATTCCACCAAGACCTTCTCCATGGGCGGCTACGATTTCACCGAGGGCGTGAATCACCTGAACGGTGAGGCGGCCCTGTGCTTCTCACGGGAGCGGTACGCCTTCGCCGACGGCGACAACCAGCGGGGCAAAAACCAGATGGCCGTGATTCAGGCCATTATCAGCAAGGCCTCCTCCCCTGCTGTGCTGAAAAATTACCAGACGCTGCTGTCCTCCCTGTCCGATGCGTTCATCACCAGTCTGAGCTATGACGACATCGCCTCCCTGGTGCAGATGCAGCTGCAGGATATGTCCGGCTGGCACGTCACCAGCTACGCCGTTTCCGGCTCCGGCGATACCTCGTATTGCTATGCTCTGGGCGACGCCGCCTGGGTCATGCGCCCCAATATGGACACCGTCAATACCGCAAAAGAGCTCATCCGCCAGGTCATGTCCGGCGAAACGCCTCAGCTCCCCTGAGCGGCACACGCAAAAAGATATAGAGAAAAAACAAGGAGAAAACCCATGAGTTATCGTCGTAGAAATGCCTATTCATCCTATTACGGTTCCCGGGGCGGAAGCCGCGGCCCGGCAGATTGGCTGGGACTGCTGGCCCTGGTGTGTATGCTGGTGTGCAGCGTGATCCTGCTGGTGCGGGTGCTGGACGCCGGTGTGCTGACCACGGCGCTGACCGTCGTGTTCATCCTGGTGCTGGTGCTTCTCAACGGACTGCACGCCTTTGTGCAGCTGCCGGTGCGCCGCAGCGTGGCCGGGAAGCTGGTCTGCTCCGTGGTGGCCCTGGTGCTCTCCGCCGCCATGATCTTCACCTCCACCGCCGCCGGCTCCTTTATGAAGTTCCTGTCCAACATCACCTCCGGCGGCTCCGCCAAGACCACCGTTTCCGTGGTGGTCCGGGCGGATGACAAGGCCGAAACCGTCAACGATACCTTCGGCTATACCTATGGAATCCTGGAGGCCATGGACCGGGAGAACACCGACGCCCTGCTGTCCCACATCGAGGACGGCCTGGGCCAGGTGCAAACCGAAACCTTCGGCACCCTGCCCCAGCTGGCCGATGCTCTGCTGAATAAGCAGGTGGACGCCATCATCCTCAACAACAGCTATTTCTCCGTTCTGAAGGGCACGGAGGGGTATCAGAATTTCTCCAAGGACACCAAGGTCATTTACCGGTTCTCCATTGACAACCCGGATGCAGAGCCCATTGCCCCCAACGCCAACATTTCCCGGGAGCCCTTCGTGGTGTATTGCAGCGGCACCGACGAGCGGGTGGATTACATCCCCCTCAACAGCCGCAGCGATACCAATATTCTGGCTGTTGTGAACCCCTCCACCCACCAGATTCTGTTGGTCAGCACCCCCCGGGACTACTATCTGACGCTGCCCTCCAAGGGCCAGAAGGATAAGCTCACCCACTTCGGCCTGTACGGCATCGAGGAGTCCATCAAGGGCCTGGAGCAGCTGTATAACGTGGACGTGAGCTATTACGCCCGGGTCCACTTTGCGGGGCTTGTGGGCGTTATCGACGCCCTGGGCGGCATCGACGTGAACTCGGACGTGGCCTTCAACACTGTGGGCATGGAGGTGCCCGACGAAGACGGCAGCGGCAACTTCCACTTCGCCGCCTACTCCTTCCAGCAGGGGCTGAACCACCTGGACGGCCGCCAGGCCCTGGCCTTCGCCCGGGAGCGGGACGCCTTTGACGACGGCGATATGCAGCGGGGCCGCAACCAGATGCTGGTGATCCAGGGCATCGTCAATAAGGCCGCCTCCCCGGCCATTCTCAAGAGCTATCAGGACGTCCTGGCCGCCGCCTCCGACTCCATCGCCACCAATATGCCCAAGGAGGACATCATCTCCCTGGTGAAGATGCAGCTGCAGGATATGTCCGGCTGGAACATCACTACATACGGCCTTGCCGGTGAAAACAGCGCCGACTATTGCTACAGTCTGGGAAATGACGCCCGGTACGCCGTGGTCCTGCCCAATGAACGGATGGTCGCCACTGCCCAGGACCTGATCCAGCAGGTTCTCCGGGGTGAAACGCCTGTTGTGAACCCGTAACACAGAAAGGACGGAACGCTTATGAACGAACAAGAACAGCCCCGCCGCAGACGGCGCCGGCTCTACCGCACCAGCGCCGACTGGTTCGGTCTGGCGGCCATGGGCCTGCTGATGATCTGCAGCCTGGTGCTGCTGGTGCAGCTGATGTCCACCAAGCTGCTGACGGACCTCTATCTGATTCTCATCGAGATCGTGCTGCTTCTGATCAACGCGGGCCATGTGATCATCCAGCTGCCCATCCGCCGGGTCAAAACCGGCAAGGTGCTGTGCGGCCTGCTGGCGGTGCTGCTGTCCGGCCTGATGCTGTACGGCTCCGTGGCTGCTGCCTCCGGCAAAAGTGCCCTGCTGGCCATTGCGGGCAAGAACCTGCAAAAAACTACCTCCTATGTGGTGGTCATGGCGGATGATCCCGCCCGCAGCATCGGCGATACCGTGGGCTACACCTTCGGCATCCTCGGCGAGGACGCCGACATCAGCGCCGACAACACCAGCGCCCTGCTGGAGGACATCAAGGACGGCCTGGGCGGCCGTGTGGATACCAGCACCTACGCAGACCTGACCTCCCTGGCGGATGCCCTGTACGACGGAAACGCAGGGGCCATCATCCTCAATTCCGGCTATCTCACCGCCCTGGATTCACTGGACGATTACAGCACCTTCACCCAGGACACCCGCATCATCTATGAGTTCAGCACCACCAAGGAGCTGGAGCCCATCAAGCCCAACGCGTCCATCACCTCCCAGCCCTTCGTCGTCTATTGCAGCGGCATCGACGCCCGCAGCTCGGACATCAATATCCAGAGCCTCAGCGACGTGAACATTCTGGCGGTGATCCATCCCCGGACCCACCAGATTCTGCTGATCAACACCCCCCGGGACTACTATGTGCCCCTGGCCCGCAACGGCCAGCGGGACAAGCTGACCCACGCCGGTATGTACGGCATCGACGAGTCCGCCGCCGTTCTGGGGAATCTCTACGGCGTGAAGGCGGACTACTACGCCCGGGTGAACTTCGCTGGGCTGAAGAAGATCGTGGACGCCCTGGACGGCGTGGACGTAAACTCCGACTATGAGTTTACCACCGTGGGCATGGAGGTACCAAACGAAAACGGCGACGGCGTCCACATGGCGGGCTACACCTTCACCAAGGGTATCAACCACCTCAACGGCGAGCAGGCCCTGTGCTTCGCCCGGGAGCGCCACGCCTTTGACGACGGCGACAACCAGCGCGGCAAGAACCAGATGGCCGTGATCCGTGCCATCGTGGATAAGGCCTCCTCCCCCGCCATCCTCAAGGGCTATCAGAAGGTGCTGGACGCCGTGTCCACCTCCTTCATCACCAGCCTGACCTATGAGGACATCAGCAGCCTGGTGCAGATGCAGCTGCGGGACAACGTCCACTGGAACATCACCAGCTACTCTGTCAGCGGCGAGGGCGGCATAGAGCCGTGCTACTCCGCCGGAGGCGAGGAGCTGTGGGTCATGTGGCCCGACGCCACACAGATCAACACCGCCAAGGGCCTGATCCAGCAGGTCCTGAACGGCGAGACCCCCACCCTGCCCCAGGATTGACACAGGTAATCTAAACCCAAGCAAAATGCCCGGCAGTGCCGGGCATTTTGCGGGTCCGCAAACCAAACGCGAGGATAGAAAGAGGAGAGAAGAATCATGAAAGAGAAAACCCTGGGGCATATTTATGCCCTGTTCACCATCCTGGTCTGGGGCAGCTGCTTCGTGCTGACCAAGGTCATGCTGACGGCCTACACCCCCACCCAGATCATCCCCCTGCGGATGGGGCTTGCATACCTGACCCTGTGGGCCCTGCGGCCCAAAACCATGAAGCTCCCCTGGAAGGATGAGCTGATGTTCATCCTCATCGGCATCACCGGCGGCAGCTTCTACTTTTTCCTGCAAAATACCGCCGCGGCCCATACCTCCGCCGCCAACGTCAGCATTCTGGTGTCCATGTCCCCGATTCTGACGGTGATTCTGGCCCAGCTGTTCTCCCGGAAGGGCGAAAAGCTGGGAAAGCTGGTATACATCGGCGCGGTGGTGGCCATTGCCGGCGTGGTGCTGGTGGTGCTCAACGGCACCCTGTCCTTCCATCTGAGCCCCATGGGCGACCTGCTGGCCCTGGCCGCCGCCCTGATGTGGGCGGTATACTCCATCCTGGTGAAGCGGTATACCGAGCGGTATGACAACTTCCTGGTGACCCGCCGGGTGTTCCTGTGGGCCTTCCTGACCTCCCTGCCTCTGGTGCTGCTGACGGACGGTCTGCCCAGTCTGACGCCCCTGTTCACCCAGCCCAATATCCTGATCTCCTGGCTGTTTCTGGGCGTATTCGGCAACGCCGTGTGCTTCGCCATCTGGAACATCGCCTTCAAGCGCCTGGGCGTGGTGGTCACCAACAACTACCTGTATGCCTCCCCCTTTGTCACCGTGGTGGTTGGCTGGCTGCTGCTGGACGAGAAAATCAGCTGGATGAGCATTCTGGGGGCGGTGCTGATCACCCTGGGCGTCATTTTCGCCAACAAGAGCACGGAAAAATAACGCCATGGAGATCCGAAAGAGCATGGCCGATGACGTCCCCGCCATTCTGGAGATCTTCCGGGCCGCCAAGGCGTACATGGCCGCCCACGGCAACCCCACCCAGTGGGGCGGCGACTATCCGGGCCTTCCCGAGCTGCTGCCGGACATTGCCCGGGGCGACAGCTATGTGCTCACGGAGAACGGAACCGTTGTGGGGACCTTTTCCTTCATCATCGGCGACGAACCCACCTATCAGGTGCTGCTGAACGGACGGTGGCACGCGGACCGGCCCTACGGCACCATCCACCGCTTGGCCTCAAACGGTACAGTCCGCGGGGTGTCCCGGGCCTGTTTCGACTTTTGCACCGGCCTTTCCGACTATGTGCGGGTGGACACCCACGCGGATAACCGCGCCATGCAGGCCGCCATTGAGGGCTACGGCTTCCGGAAATGCGGGAATATCTACGCCTCCAGCGGCACCCTGCGCACGGCCTATGACTATGTGCGGGAGGGCTGATACCCGACTTGAAGTAAAAAGCGGCTGTCCACC
>ULVO01043075.1_pt1 | contig 13343 bp, 10 predicted proteins | sample 1959521 | NCBI WGS metagenome assembly ULVO01 (sample SAMEA4835788, study PRJEB28245) | human gut metagenome | biome: gut microbiome; material: fecal sample | place: Denmark | collected 2008
ATCGAAGAGCTTACGGCCGACAAATCAATGTGCTGATTATTGGCATCGGTTGAGAAATCGACATTTATCGGGAAGTCGGTTTTGCCGGTTGCTCCGTCGTTCACCTTAAAGGTTATGGCGGCAACCTCGCCGCCGAGCGGCGCGGTGTTTTTCCAAACGGCGTTTATTTTAACCTCGCCTGCCGTGCTTGAATTTGTGGCACTGACGTCTCCGCTCGAATACTCGGCGGAAACATACGTGAGCAATTTTGTATCGTATTTAAGTGTAAACGAAAGCGTCCCGAGTTCCGTATTTTGCGGAAGGTAAATTTTTACGGTGACGACCGAATCCTTTGCTTCAGCCGAAGAAGTGAGCTTAAACGGATCCGCCGCAAGCACGGGAAATGCGGTAACAAGTAAAATAACAGCCGCAATCAGTACGGAAAGCACTTTTTTATTTAACGCCTTTTTCATTACAGTATACTCCCTTTCGATTCTCGCTTGCCGAAGCAGGCGAAAGCTTAACTCCATTGTTGAATTATACCATTTTATACGCGCTGTGTCAAATATTTTTAAGCAAAATGCGTATAAACGTACATACAAGAAGCCGTATGAAAGGAAATTTCACGCTCGAACGAGCAGCCGCATTCTCAAAGCCTTCAGGCGTTATCACCCGTGAAATTTTCAAGTACGGTGCCGACACAGCTTTCCTCTTCGAGAGCAGCCGAATATTCGGGGCAGACATTTCCCCACTTCACGCTTGTGTTGCGAAGCGTAACGTTATCGGCAAAGCGAAGATAAAAACCGGCATTTTTATGCTTTTCGACCTCTTTATTAAGCCCCGGGCGCATATCGTAAAGACCGCAGTCCCACTTTGACGTTTTTGAGAGAGTTACGTCAACGTCCGAGAAAACTACGTTTTCAATTTTGTTTTCCGCCGTGCCGCATATCATAACTCCGTTTTCGCCGACGCAGGTTATGTTGCGGTAAGATATGTTTTTGATATGGCCTGCCCTTGTGTTTTCGTCGCGGTCAAACGCGGTTATGACTATCGGCTCGGCAGTCCCCCACCAATCCGGGCAAAAGCGGCGCGTACCTATTATAATGTCGGAATATTTGACATTTTCGACATTGCCGCCGTCGCGTATCTGAATTGAAAGACCGCGGTTGCTGCGCGAAATGACACAGTTTGAAACTATTATGTTTCTGAAATCGCCGACGCCCTCCGTGCCTATTTTTATCGCCGCCGAGGTTGAAATCAGCGTACAGCCCGTTATCAGTATATTTTCGCACGGTCCGTATTCGGAATTGCCTTTTGAAGTTTTAAGGCAGATGCAGTCGTCGGCACACTCTACGTGGCAGTCGCAAATACGCACATTGCTGCAGTGGTCGGGATCTATACCGTCCGAATTTGCAACATCGAGGTCGTTTAATATGTGAATTTTTGATATTAAAACATCGTCGCAGCCTGCCGGATGAAGCGTCCAAAACGGTGCATCAACCACAGTGAAATCCTCAAACACAATATGGTTGCAAGCCTCAAAATACATAACCGTGGGACGCGGATAAAAGTCGCCGGTGACATAGTATTTGTCTTTTCTCTTTACAAAGCTGTGACCGTTTGCGTCGATTTTTCCGCCTCCGGTTATTGCGGCATTGTCCGCCTTATACGCATATATAAAGGCAAACGACGGCTTACCCGTAACGGGATTGCCTATAAGGGTATTTGTCTCATCGTTTATAAAATCGCAGGGACGAAAGTATCCGTTTATGTCTGAGGTTGCCTTTAAAACCGAGCCTTTTTGCAAATGCAACTCAACGTTTTTCTTCATTATGACCGAGCTTGAATAATACGTTTTTCCGCTCTCAAGCACAACCGTTCCGCCGCCGTTTTTTTCGGCCTCGTCAATAGCGGACTGTAAAGCGCGTGAATCGTCGTTTTTTCCGTCGCCGAGAGCACCGTAGTTTTCCGGAAAGTAAAATTTCATTTTATCACCTTTAAAAATTCCGCACACGAGCTTTGCTGTCGTATGCGGAAAAATTTTTATTTTGCATATAAGGAAAGAGCCTTTTGCATAGTCTTATTGGCAACGGGAATTGCCACAGATGAGCCTCCGCCGCCGTTTTCGACAACAACCACTATCGCAAGCGGGAGATCCTCGCGCTGTGAATATCCGACAAACCAAGCGTGAGGCTTTGCACCGCCGGTTTCCGAGCTTACTTCCGCCGTTCCGGTCTTACCGCACATTTTAAGGTTGGGGAACTTACCGTCGCTGTAATAATTCTTGACATTTGAGCGAAGCATATCGTTCATCTTTGATGCGGTATCCGAGGAAATAAGCTGAGTTGCCGTGCCGGGCTTTGCTTCATAAATCGTTTTTCCGGTCTGCGAGGTTATTTTGCCGACAAGATATGGCGGCACGGGTGAACCGCCGTTAGCCACCGCGCCTGCAATAGTTAACATCTGGCACGGATTTATGCGAGTGGTGTACTGACCTATACCTGCCCAGCCCACGTCGAGGTCAGACGCGCCGGTCACATCGAACGAACTTTTTGCGAGCCTTATATTGCCTACATACATCTGATTGCCGAGCCCCAGTTCCTTTGCCGTGGCCATAAGCTTATCTGGTCCGAGTTCTATCGCAATCTGCGCAAATGCGCTGTTACAGGACACATTGAGAGCCTTTTCGAAATTCACGGTTCCGTGGACCCCGAGGCACTTAACCGAGCTGCCGCCGACCTTGTATTCGCCCGTGCATTTGAATTTTTGCGAATCGATATCAGGCAAATTTTCAATGGCACAAATCGAGGTTATCATTTTAAATGTCGAGCCGGGAGTATAAACGCCGGAGAAAAACCTGTTTAAATAAACACCCTCGTAGGCACCTGTCTTATCGTTATTTATACTTGAGACGGGTTTGTTTGCAATATCGTAAGACGGGCTTGATACAACGCATAAAAGCTGACCGGTTTTGTAATTATAAACGCCGACCGTGCCTTTGTTGCTTCCGAGGGCACTGTATGCCGCCGCACAGAGCTGCGCGTTTATGGTGAGATTTACGTCGTTGCCCTTACCGTATTTTTTCAGGTTGTATATACCGTCAACGAAATTATAGCCGGTTATGACGTCCTTATACGATGTCTGAACGCCCGTCGCTATATAGCCCTCAGAGTCGCCTACCGTGTGCATGGTTGCGGTTCTTACGGTTTTGTCGCTGTTATAAACGCGCTTACCGTCCTTTGTTTCCGCAAGCACCGCTCCGGTTTCATCCTTAATGCTGCCCGCAACCGACAGCGTACCTGATGAATACAGGTGCCTGTTTGCCTTTTTCATAGCCCACGAATCGGCGTTCGTGTAAAATGTGTAAAACAACACAATGAGCCCTGCTAAAAATGCTGCTATAAACACATAGAGCACCCAGGCTCTTTTTGACATGGTTTTCATTGTTTCACACTCCCTTTCGGCAGATTTAATTTAAGACTTTGCCACCGCTACCTTATCGTACCGTTTGTACGTCTTGACATCAATGGCCTTTATAAATGCCACAAGTCCCCAGCAGCACATCATACTCGAGCCGCCTCGGCTGATAAACGGCAGCGTAACGCCCGTCCACGGAAGAAGATCGGTAACACCGAACACGTGCAGAGCCGCTTGGAAAAGAAGAAGGCCCGACGCCGCGCACGCAGCAATAGCGTAAAAAGACGATCGAGCCGCCACAGCATAGCGTATACTGTAAACCACGAGGGCGACAAAGGTCAAAAGCACGGCAAATGCGACAATAATTCCGAATTCCTCACATACCATTCCGAACGCCAAGTCCTCTGTGGCTGCGTATACATCTCTCAGCTTGCCGTTTCCTATTCCGAGTCCGAAAAGGCCGCCGCTGACGGAATATATGAGAAGTCGCGCCTGCTGATAGCCGCGGTCGTTTGCATACTCCCAAACATGGCGATATGTTTCAAAGCGTTTTGCGACATACGGCTTAAACGTAAGCACAAGACCGCCGCCGCCGAGAGCTGCCGCGCATACAAGAAATATTGTCTTTATATCTCCCGAGCGCAGGAATGCCATTATTAAGAATGTAAAGAAGAATATAAGTGCCGTACCGAAATCCTTCATAAGGAACAGACAGCCTATACAGGAAAGCGCAAACACAAGATATTTTGTAAGGCTTCTCGTTGATTGCAGGTATTCGAGCGTAGCCGCACCTACAAAGACAAAGCCTATCTTCACTATTTCCGACGGCTGTATTGAAACGCCGCCTATTCTTATCCAGTTGTATGCACCGTTTATATTGTGCGCCAAAAGCCTTGTGGCAACAAGTACGATAACGGAAGCTATCGCCACCGGCATACGCAGCTTTACGACTCTTTCTATATCGCTGAGTACCCAAAGCATAACTATAAATACCGCAATACCCATAATCACCGCCGCAAGCTGAACAAACGCTTTGTCGGGATACACGCTTGTGGTGAGTGTAAGACCTATTCCGGTAAGAAAAAACGCTATAAGCTCTATTTCAAAGCTCTTGCGGTGTAAAAATCCGCCGAAAAATATAAAATACGCCCATTCGATAGCTATATATGCACCGAATACAATATATAATGTAGTCAGCGGTATGTCGGGACTGTTCATATTTATCTGAGCGGCGCAAACGAGCTGAAAAACAGTCATAATTATAAGCAGAATCAGCCAGTTTACAGGCTTTCTGTATTTTTTGGTTCTCGTCTTTTTTTGCTTTTTACGAGCATTTTCCTGAGCCAAAGATGCGTCCTCCGTTTCTTTGAATATGGCCTCTTCTCCGCTTTATTCGCGGAAAAGGAAGCTGTAATCGCCTATTGAAATAATGTCGCCGTCATACAGCGGGAATGCGCCGAAAACCTCTTCGCCGTTTAAAAGCGTACCGTTTTTGGAATTGAGGTCCGCAACATACCAGCCGTCCTTTGCGGGATAGACCTCTGCGTGCTCGCCCGAGACGCTTTGCATCGGCAGGCATATATTACAGGTTCTGTCACGCCCTATAAGGCACGTGCCGTTTAAATAGAACGCGCTGTTGTCGGCAAGATTTACAAGCCTTGTGGCGTTTGTGAAGTCAACCTTTTTACCGTCCTCAGTCTCCTCACTCTCAACGCCGTAGCCGTTTGAGGTGAACTTCATAACCGCGTTTCCGAACGAGACGGTGTCGCCGTCGATTATCTTGGCTGATTTTTTTATCTGCTCGCCGTTTACGTAAACTCCGGTTTTCGACTCGGTATCAAAGACATACCAGCCGTCTTTTCTGAGAGCCAGAACGGCGTGAAAACGCGATACCGTGCCGTACTTTCTGAGCGATATATCGCACGAGCGCGAACGGCCTATCGAGGTTTCCCAATTTCGTATCTCGATTTCGCTGTCGTCGGCAAGATTTATCAGCGTTGCCATAATCTCGCGGCGCGGTCTGAGCCTGAAAAGGGAAAAAATGCACCGGAGAAGTATTATAAGCGCAAGAAAAGCCAAAGCATATCGCGACAGGAATTCAAACTGAGTTAAAAATTGCTCCAATCGGCACACTCCCTTCAAATACATAATATATGTTAAGAATACATTTAAAACGCCGAAAAGTCAATAAAAATACTTTTGTTTTCCGGTCAGCATTATTTTCGCTCTTGCAAGTTCTTTCGTCTTTCTTGACAACGGCGCGCACGGATATTATACTTATTAAAATGCTAAAAATGGGGTGGTAGCTTTGAAAATGACCAAATCTCTCTACGGCAAAACCGCCGACGGAAAAGAAGTCTTTTCATTCACAATAAAAAACGAAAGCGGAGCCGAAATCGAACTGCTGAATTACGGCGCTACGCTCAATAAAATATCGGTTCCCGACAGAAACGGAGACTTTGCCGATGTACTTGTCGGCTTTGACACCATGGAGGGTCAGCTGAGCTGTACGGATTCGCAGGGTCGCACCGTCGGAAGAGTCGCAAACCGAATTTCCGGAAACGGTATTACCATAGACGGCAAAAATTACCCGATAACAAAAAACATCGACGGTAAATTCACCCTTCACGGTAATCACGAATACGAAAACGCCGTTTGGAATTATGAAATACTCGGCGACGACAGCGTTAAATTCTCATATTTCAGCGCCGACGGCAACGAGGGCTTCCCGTCAAACCTTCAAAATGAAGTCACCTTCACGTTTACCGACAAAAACGAGGTCAAAATACACTATGACTGCAGACCCGACGGCAAGACTCCGATAAACGTCACAAACCACTCATACTTTAACCTCGGCGGATACGCTTCCGGCAACATTCTCTCTCACGAAATGCAGATTTTTGCAAAATACTTTACGCCGATGAACGAAGACAGCATTCCGACAGGCGAAATCAGAAGCGTTGAAAACACACCGTTTGACTTCAGAATACCGAAAAAGATAGGCAGAGACGTATCGTCTCCCGACGAGCAGCTTATAATAGGCAGGGGCTACGACCACAACTTCTGCCTCGAAAATTACACGGGTGCTTTGCGCGAATTCGCAATGGTTTACGACCCCGAAAGCGGCAGGAAAATGACGTGCTATACCGACCTTCCCGGAGTCCAGTTTTACATAGGCAACTATATGGACGGCTCGCAAATCGGTAAAGGTAAGCTGCCCCTCACTCACCGCTCCGGTTTCTGCCTTGAAACGCAGTACTACCCGAACGCTTTAAACAACCCCGATTTCATACAAAATCTGTTTGACGAAAACCATCCGTTCGTATCTGACACGGTGTATCGTTTTTCGGCCGAATAAGCCGCAAAGGAAAGGAAAACAAAAATGGCAGAAGGAAATAATACAAACAGTCTTGAGAGAATATTCCTCTCGGCTCTCGTATATAACCGCACGGGCGTGCTTTTGCGCGTCGCAAGTCTTTTTGCGAGACGCGGCTACAACGTAATAAGCCTTACCGTAGCCGAAACTGAAAATCCCGTATATTCAAGAATAACAATAGTATCCGACGTTGAGCCGCACAAATTTTTGCAGGTTGAGCGTCAGCTCTCAAAGCTTGAGGACGTAATAAAGGTGGTAAAGCTCAATGAATCGCGCCTTGTATCCTCCGAGCTCTTGCTCATAAAGGTTCACGCCACAAACAGCCAGCGCACAGCCGTGCTTAAAACAATCAACGGCTTCGGCGCAAAGGTAAAGGATATAGGCCACACAACAATAACTGCCGAGCTTACGGGTCTGCCGTCGCTTATCGACAAATTCATAGGCAAAATGACAAAGCACGGAATAATCGAGCTTTCACGCTCCGGTCTTACCGCGCTTGAGAGCGGCGATACAAACATAAAAGGAATCGAGGAATAACATAATGTCAATGACAATGACCCAAAAAATACTCGCGGCGCACGCCGGCCTTCAGTCGGTTACGGCAGGTCAGCTCATAGAGGCAAAGCTCGACCTCGTGCTCGGCAACGACGTAACCTCGCCCGTTGCCATAAACGAGATGGCAAAAAAGGGCTTTAAGGACGTATTTTCAACGGACAAAATAGCACTTGTTATGGACCATTTTACCCCCAACAAGGATATTAAATCCGCCGAAAACGTCAAACAGGTTCGTCTTTTCGCAAAGGAAAAGGGAATCAAAAATTTCTTTGACGTGGGAAAAATGGGTATAGAGCACGCGCTTCTTCCGGAGAGCGGTCTTGTTATTTCCGGCGACGCCGTTATAGGCGCCGACTCACACACCTGCACATACGGCGCACTCGGCGCGTTCTCTACGGGTGTGGGCTCAACCGATATGGCTGCCGGTATGATCTCCGGCAAGGCTTGGTTTAAGGTTCCGTCCGCAATTAAGGTTGTACTAAAAGGCACCTTGCCCGAATTTGTCAGCGGCAAGGACGTAATTCTTCACCTTATCGGTACAATAGGCGTTGACGGAGCAAGATACCGTTCGCTTGAATTCACGGGCGACGGTGTAGGCGCACTCTCAATGGACGACCGCTTCTGTATAGCGAATATGGCAATAGAATGCGGCGCCAAAAACGGAATTTTCCCGGTAGACGACAAAACGCTCGAATACATAAGCGGTAGGACCGACAGACAGCCTCGTATATTCGAGGCAGACGAGGACGCCGAGTATGACGAGACAATAGAGATAGACTTAAATAATCTGAAACCCACGGTTGCTTTTCCGCATCTTCCCGAAAACACTCACACCGTTGACGAAATTGAAAAAATCGACATAGATCAGGTAGTTATAGGCTCCTGCACAAACGGAAGAATAGAGGATATGCGCGCTGCCGCCTCCGTCTTAAAGGGCAGAAAGGTAAAGGACGGCGTTCGCGTTATAGTAATTCCGGCAACACAAAAGGTTTACCTGCAATGCATTAAAGAGGGCCTTACCGAAATATTTGTAGAAGCGGGCGCGGTTGTATCAACCCCGACATGCGGCCCGTGTCTCGGCGGTCATATGGGCATACTCGCAAAGGGTGAAAGAGCCGTTTCCACCACAAACCGCAACTTTGTGGGCCGAATGGGACACCCGGAGAGCGAGGTTTATCTCGCGAGCCCCTTTGTAGCGGCGGCAAGTGCCGTTACGGGCTATATATGCTCACCCTCGCAGCTCAGGTAAGAAAGGAACGATTTATATGAAGATACAGGGCAAAGTTCATAAATACGGCGACCATGTGGATACGGACGTCATAATTCCGGCAAGATACCTCAACTCCTCCGACCCGAAAGACCTTGCGGCTCATTGTATGGAGGATATAGACAAGGAATTTGCAAATAACGTGAAAGAGGGCGACATAATAGTTGCCGGCGTAAACTTCGGCTGCGGCTCCTCAAGAGAGCATGCTCCGCTTGCCATAAAGGCGGCGGGCGTTTCTTGCGTAATCGCCAAAAACTTCGCAAGAATTTTTTACAGAAATGCGCTCAACATAGGTCTGCCGATTCTCGAATGTCCGGAGGCAGGCGACGAAATCGAGCAGGGCGACGAGGTTTCGGTAGATTTTGACAGCGGCTTAATAACCGACAACACCACGGGCAAAAGCTACCGGGCAGAGCCGTTTCCGCCGTTCATACAGGATATAATCAAAAAAGGCGGACTTCTGTCGTCGCTTAAATAATCATAAAATCGGGCTGTAAAGAAATTTGTTTTTTATAGTCCCTTTTATTTTAAATTTCTTACGAATTTGTTCATATATTATTTTTAAATGTACTTTATAATTTCTGATTATAAGAGGTTTGAAAGGGTGGTATTTTATGCCAAATGAAAAAATACTCGTCGTCGATGACGACACCAATATCTGCGAGCTTTTAAGGCTCTATCTCGAAAAAGAGGGCTACGTCGTAAAAATAGTTAACGACGGTGTGTCGGCAATAAATGCATTCAAGCAGGAAAATCCCGACCTCACGCTGCTCGACATAATGATACCGAAGCTTGACGGCTGGCAGGTATGCCGTGAAATCAGAAAATTCTCGGACAAGCCGATAATTATGCTCACCGCCAAGGGCGAGACCTTTGACAAGGTTCTGGGTCTTGAGCTCGGCGCGGACGACTATGTTACAAAGCCCTTTGACACAAAAGAGGTTGTGGCAAGAATAAAAGCCGTACTTCGCCGCACCGCTCCCGCTTCCGACACAAGCGACGTCAAAGAGGTAAATTACGACAAGCTCTCGATAAACCTTACAAATTACGAGATGAAGGTCAACGGAGTATCCGTAGACACTCCTCCGAAAGAGCTCGAGCTTATATATCATCTCGCCTCAAATCCCAACCGTGTATTTACGCGCGACCAGCTTCTTGACGAGGTATGGGGGTTTGACTACTACGGCGACTCAAGAACGGTAGACGTTCACATAAAGCGTCTGCGCGAAAAGCTTGAGGGCGTTTCCGACAAATGGGAATTGAAAACCGTTTGGAGCGTAGGCTATAAATTTGAAACTAAGGACTGATAAGAATGCAGCAGAGCGTAAAGGCGCGTTTTAAAACGGTATTGCACCGCACCTACCGCAAATTCAGTCATCAGTCACTGTTCACTAAATTTCTGTCGGTATTTGTGGCAATGGTACTCATATGCTTTTTGCTTTTGGGAGTAACGCTCGGCGTGTTCCTCTCGAATTACTGGTCAAGTCAAAAAGAACAGCTTCTCTCCTCTAACGCAAAAAACATAGCGAACACTACCTCATCTGTTCTCTCATCAAGAATTCAAACCGATGCCTCCGGTTCGATAGCGATGATATGCAGTAACCTCTCGATGATTTCGGACGCTATCTCGGCTGATATTTACATAACCGATACCTCGGGCAACATAATATTGTGCAAGGACGTCATAACACAGAATTACAGTATCTCAAACAACGGCAGATGCAGTCTGCACGGCGGCTACACAATACCTCAGGAGGTAATTGACGAGGCGAAAAATGGCGACTATTTTGCAAAGACCACCTTAAACGGCGTCTATATGAAAAAGCAGCTTGTCGCGGCGGAGCCGGTAAAGGTCGGCGAAGAAACCGCAGCAGTTGTTTTTGCCGTGGCGCCTATGACGGCGGGCTTCACAAACTATGCGATGAATATCCTTAAAATGTTCATTTTTGCCTGTCTTATGGCTTTCTCGGTAGGCTTTATCGCGGTATATTTTCTCACCGCTTCTCTTATAAAACCACTCCACGATATGTCGGAGGCGACAAAAGCTTACGCAGAGGGCGATTTCGGCCCGAGAGTCAAGGTAAAGGGTGACGACGAACTCGCCGAGCTTGTGCGCGCATTCAATAAGATGGCATCGGATCTGTCGCTTCTTGAAAGCTCGCGGCGAAGCTTTGTGGCAAACGTCTCGCACGAGCTTAAGACCCCTATGACAACCATAGGAGGCTTCATAGACGGAATCCTTGACGGCACCATTCCCGAAAGCCAGCAAAAACACTATTTGAGCATTGTTTCCGATGAGACCAAGCGTCTGTCAAGGCTTGTTACGGCAATGCTGAATATGTCCAAAATCGAAGCGGGTGAATTAAAGCTGAACCCGAAGGCATTTGACATAAGTGCGGAAATATTCAACGTGCTGCTGTCGTTCGAGCAGATAATAGAGCGCAAGCACATTGAAATATCCGGGCTTGACAGGCTTCATTCCGTAACGGTCACCGCCGACGAGGATATGATACATCAGGTCATATACAATCTTGTGGACAACGCGGTCAAATTCACGGAAAACGGCACTATAAGCGTATTTGCAGACGATGACGAAAACGCAACGCTTATAAAGGTCGTAAACACGGGTGCGGGTATTTCCTCGGAGGAGCGCGAAAAAATATTCGAGCGCTTCTACAAGGTTGATAAATCGCGCAGCTATGACGTCAAGGGTGCGGGACTCGGTCTTTATATATGCAAAACGATAGTCGAAATGCACGGCGGTTCGATAGGCTGCAACAGTGAAGAGGGTAAATACACCGAATTTTGGTTTACTATTCCGAAATATCTTCCGCCTAAGCAGCTGTAAAAGTATTCAGATTATTTAAAACGAGTTAACAGTTTTGTAATAACCGTCGGTTATGATTATGACAACGATAAGAGAAAAGCTCTTGTCTTCATCAGATAAATCAAGGAGACCTTTTTATGGACGATTTCAATAACAACACCCCTTCGGGAAACGAGCAGCAAAACACCCCGGAAAGCACGGGTAATTTCCAAAGTGCTCCCGAAGCCGGCAATGACGCTCAAAGAGCGAACAGCGGCAGTCCTTATAACGGCGGCTATCAGCCGAATAACGGCTACCCTTACTCGAACGGCGGCGGAAACACAAATAACGGCAGTTCAAATGCAAACGGCAGCAACAACGGCTATTCAAGCGGAAACAACGGTTACTACGGCTCAAACGGCGCATATCGTCCGAGCTCGACATACAGCGGAAATAACAGCTATGTCTATTACGGAAATTCAGGCCAACCGCCGAAAAAACCGGTTGACAATAAGCCGTCAAAGCATAAAAAAGGCGGCGTTATAGCCCTCATAATCGCAGTTGTGGTTTGTGTGGCACTCGGTGTTACGGGCATTGCGGTTTCTCTCAGCAATAAGGACGGTGCAAAAAAGCAGACAAGCGAAAAGGCTTCCGCAGACAGCTCAACCGTTACGATAAACGAAACTCCCACCGCTTCCTCTACCGATAAGAGCGGCAGTCTTACCGCGGCAGGCGTTTATGATAAGATAAAGGACAGCTCCGTCGGCATACTCGTATACTCCGACAGCCGTTCCTCCTCCGCATCGGGTCAGGGCTCGGGCGTAATAGTCGGCGAGGACAGCAGTAAGCAGTACACATATATTATGACCTGCGCTCACGTAATTTCGGGCGGCGGCTCCGTCAGAGTTCAGCTATCCGACGAAACACAGTACGACGCTACCGTAGTGGGATATGACTCTAAAACCGACATCGGAGTTTTAAAAATCAAGGCTACGGGTCTTAAAGCCGCGGAATTCGGCGACAGCGACAAGCTCTCCGTAGGCGAGACGGTTTACGCGATAGGCAACCCCGGCGGAACGGCGTTTGCAGGCTCGTTCACAAACGGTATTGTATCCGCGATTTCTCGCCCCGTAAACAGCCAGATAGGCTATGAGATGATTTGTATTCAGCACACGGCAGCCATAAACCCCGGCAACTCCGGCGGCGCGCTCGTCAATGAATACGGTCAGGTAATAGGCATAAACTCATCTAAAATAGCAAGCACGGATTACGAGGGAATGGCATTCTCCGTACCGAGCGTTACAGCAAAGGAAGTTTACGACGAAATAGTTGCAAACGGCTATGTTACTAACAGACCTAAGCTCGGAATAACCTATTCGCCGGCGTCTTCAAGTCAGATGTACAGTATGATCGTAAGCCTTAAGGAGCTCCCGGCAGGTTCCTTGATAGTTCAGAGTGTTCAGTCCGATTCAAGCCTTGCGTCTCAGGACGTAAAGCAGGGCGACTTAATTACCAAGGTCAACGGCAAGGACCTTGACAGCGCAGACGATCTTCCGGACCTTATCGATAAATCTGCCGTGGGCGATACGCTTACGCTTACGATTTGCAGAATAGACAGCAATTACAACATCAATGAATTTGAAGTAAAGGCAACCCTCGTTGAGGATAAGGGCGATTCCTCTTCCGTAAAGACGGAGTCCACAACACGCAGCAACTCGTACAATCCGTTCAGCGCATACGGTTACGGCAACTGATAAGCTGCCGCAGCACAAACGCTCCGGTTTAAATAAAAAAGTGAAGCCACGGTTAGCGCTAACCGTGGCTTCGTCAATTTTATCTTGCCGCGTCCGACACAGCCTTGCTTGCGGCTTCGCCCGCACCTGTCGCCGCGTCGTTTACTATGTCGCCCGCACCCGTGATAACGTCGCCTGCTATATCGGCGG
>ULVO01028647.1_pt1 | contig 13329 bp, 8 predicted proteins | sample 1959521 | NCBI WGS metagenome assembly ULVO01 (sample SAMEA4835788, study PRJEB28245) | human gut metagenome | biome: gut microbiome; material: fecal sample | place: Denmark | collected 2008
TCAAGCACCGCATTAAGGATTCCCGCAATTACCGTAAGGCAAAGTCCGAGCGCAGGAAGACCGGCTGTTACAAGGTAGGACTGGAACAGTGCCTGAAGCATGCATGCTGGTGCAAATGCAATCGCAGTTGCAAGGTAGCTGCGGCAGTCATCAAGAAGAATATCGGTTGCTCCGAGAAGACGTGAGATTGGTGTAAGAAATGCAAATGTAAGAACCATAATTACAATGCTTGCAGACACCGTCACAACAACAAACATTGTCAGACATTCACTTGCCTCACATCTGCGTCCCTCACCGAGATATTTGCTGATTATTGCATTGCCTCCTGTCGCAAGCATTGTGGAGATTGCAATTGCAATATTAATTACAGGAAATACTATATTCAGGGATGAAAGCGCATTGCTTCCGATGAATCTTGATATAAAAATGCCGTCCACAATTGTGTAGAGGGACATAAATATCATCATTATAATTGACGGCGCTGCAAAGCGGATAAGCTTTACAGGCGTAAAATGCTGGTTTATTGACATGCTCATAATAATCTCCGTTTCTGTAGCTGATTTATTGGCAAATGACAGGATATACTATAGTGTAACCCTATAGTCAAGAATAAATAATAAAGAGTAAGGAAACATATAACGATATGGAACATAACATATACATGAAAACCGGAGAATTTGCAAAGTTAGTGGGAGTTCCTTAACAGAAGAAGCCCTGATACATTTCTTGAGATGTTTGTTGAAAGGGAAAATTTTATAGCCGATAATATAGAAGACTATGTTACATGCATAGAAGTTCTGTTAAAATAGTATTGGGATTATGCAGTCCCGGCAGATATAAATTAAATTATGGAGGAAAATGCCGCCGGACTTAGGATTACAGATTCAGTGCGCAGGGCGGCGGGACAGTACAGGTCATGGAAAAGAATCTTACATCAGGCAGTGTATTTAAGACGATTGTATTTTTCGCACTGCCATATCTTCTGTCATATTTTTTACAGACATTGTATGGAATGGCGGATTTGTTCATTATAGGACAGTTTGGCGGAGTTGACGGAATAACTGCCGTATCCAACGGAAGTCAGGTTATGCATATGCTGACGGTAATTCTTGTCGGTCTTGCAATGGGAACAACGGTAATGGTCGGACGTGCCATAGGCGGTCGGAAAAATGATAAGGCGTCAGCAGCAATCGGCAATACGATTACTTTATTTATGACAGTGGCAGTTGTGCTTACTGTAGTGCTTCTCATAGCGGTAAGACATATAGTTATTATAATAGGAACTCCGGCAGAGGCTGTCAGCGGTACAGCCGGCTATCTTACGATATGCTTTATCGGAATTCCGTTCATAACGGCGTACAATATTATAAGTGCCATATTCAGAGGTCTGGGTGACTCAAAAAGCCCGATGTATTTTATTGGGATAGCCTGCATTGCCAATATCATCCTTGATTATGTATTCATGGGTGCATTGAATACAGGTCCTGTGGGAGCGGCGCTCGGTACAGTGCTTGCGCAGACCTTAAGCGTAGTAATTGCGCTGATATCAATAAAGAGAAAGAATACTGGGATTAAGCTTACCAAATCAGACTTCATTCCCGACAGAAATATTATGGGAGACATCCTTAAGGTCGGACTTCCTGTGGCTGTTCAGGACGGATGTATTCAGGCAGCATTCATGATAATAACAGTAATAGCCAATCACAGGGGAATTACTGATGCGGCAGCAGTAGGTATTGTTGAAAAGGTTATAAGCGCCCTGTTTATCGTGCCATCCTCGATGCTTGCAGCGGTATCTGCCCTGTCGGCGCAGAATATAGGTGCCGGAAAGCCGGAAAGAGCCGAAAAGACACTTAAGTATGCCACGATGATAACAACTGTATACGGAATAATAGTTACTGTCATCATAGAGATAGCCGCTGAAGCGGTGCTTACGATGTTTACTAAGGACAGCGGCGTAATAGTTATGGGAAGCCGGTATATAAGAGGATACATATTTGACTGTATATTTGCAGGCATACATTTCAGCTTTACAGGATATTTCTGTGCTTACGGCAAATCCTACATAGGGTTTATCCACAATATGGCAGCAATAGTGCTTGTCAGAGTCCCCGGCTCGTATCTTGCGTCAAAAATGTTTGCAGATACGCTGCTTCCTATGGGACTTGCAGCACCGGCGGGGTCATTTCTGTCAGTCATAATATGTGTGGCAGCATTTATATGGCTGAAAAACAGCGGTAAGCTTGATGTGCATAATGTCTGACATACAGAGCATATGAAGTGGATAATGCAAAGCTTTTTCTTATAGGTGAAGTGGCGAAGATGTACCGCATAAGCATGGGGACACGGAGACATTATGAGCAGCCGTATTTTCATGAATTAAAAGTAGCAAAAAACAACTTTTTTAACGTAAAGTGTTGACATATGCCGCAAAGAGTAGTAATAATATAAAACATAAGTAGTAAATAAATACTTTTACGAAAGGAGATTTGAATGGAAAAGCGCAATGCGGACGGACTTACGGAGAAGGAATTCCTTGAGCAGTATTGTCCGGGTGATTATGACAGACCTTCCGTATCGGTTGATATGATGATACTTGCGATGGACAAGTCGCTCGGAAGCCTCAGGACACTGCTGGTACAAAGACGTAATCATCCGTATATCGACTGTTGGGCGCTTCCGGGAGGCTTTGTCGGAATAGACGAGTCGGCATATGAAGCTGCATGCAGGGAGCTTGAAGAGGAGACAGGGCTTAAGGATATTTATCTTGAACAGATATATACCATGAGCCAGCCGGACAGAGATCCGAGAATGCGTGTTATTGATATTGCATACATGGCACTTGTCCCACTTAAGAATTTTGAATCGATGGTAAGAGCCGGAGATGATGCCAAGGATGCGCTTTGGTTTGATATCAGGATGACAGAAAGAAGCCTCATTTTCAGCAATGAGGAAAGGGGCATACACATTGAATATTCACTTAAGAAGAAGATATTCAAAAATGGTGTCATCAAGGTGAAAAATTATGTACCCGAAGCAGTCGGAGAGGAAAAGCTTGCATTTGATCATGCACAGATAATTCTTGAGGGCCTGATGCGTCTTAGGAATAAGGCAGAGTATTCGGATGTTGTATTCAATCTTATGGCTAAGGAGTTCACACTTCCGGATCTTCAGAGGGTATATGAGATTATTCTCGGAAAGAAGCTGTATAAGGCTAATTTCAGGGATAAGATAGTTGATAAGGTAATGCTCCTTGATAAAAAGGGTATTTCAATTACAGGGAGAAAGTCATCGGCTTTGTACAGATATAATGGAGGATTAGTATGAGATTAAATCAGGTTATTGTAAGTCTTTTAGAGACAGATATGTATAAGTTCAGCATGGGTCAGGCTATTTATCATCAGTTCAGTAATTATAAGACAACATGGTCATTCAAATGCCGCAATGAGGATGTGCATTTTACGGATGAGATGGTTGATGAGATAAAGGAGCAGATTAAGGCGTACTGCTCACTCAGATTTACAGAGGAGGAGCTTGAATACCTCAATAATGTAAAATGGATTAAGGGAAGCTATATTGATTTCCTCAGATTATGGCAGCCGAGATTTGAGGATTTTGAGATTACATCGGATGCTGAGTGCGGACTTGCAATCGAGACTAAGGGTACATGGCTTAATACGTCAATGTATGAGATACCTACACTTGCAATTGTAAATGAAGTCTATTTCAGAATGCAGTACAGTTATGACGAGCTGTTTGAAAGCTTCAAGAAGAGACTTGATGACAAGGTCAATAAGCTTTTCAGCGGTGAGTATAATCTCGGTTCCTTCAGCGAATTCGGTCTCAGAAGGCGACTTTCGTCAGAAGCACAGGAGCTTGCAATACAGAAGCTTATAGGCGTGAAGTATCCTGCATCTGCATTTGTCGGAACATCCAATGTATATCTTGCCAAAAAGTTCGGCCTTACTCCGGTAGGAACGATGGCACATGAGTGGATTATGTGTGTGGGACAGGGCAACCACAAGCATAATCCGGCATACTCGAACTGGTATGCACTTGATGCATGGGTAAGAGAATATGGAGTGCTGAATGGTATAGCGCTTACTGATGCAATCACAACAGACTGTTTCCTCAAGGACTTCCAGCTTACATATGCAACTCTGTTCTCAGGAGTAAGACATGACAGCGGAGACCCATATGAGTGGGGAGATAAGATGATTGAGCATTATAAGAGTCTTGGAATAGACCACAGAGGAAAGACACTGTTATTCAGTGACAGCCTTGATTTTGAGAGAGCTGATAAGCTTAATTCATACTTTAAGGACAGAGCGAAGGTTGCATTTGGAATAGGAACATATATTGCAAATGATACTGACGTGCCGGCACTTAACATTGTCATGAAGACAACGGCATGCAACGGTATGGATGTCGCCAAGATATCTGATACAACAGGCAAAGGAATGTGCAAGAATCCGGAGTACATCAATTACCTACAGAGATGTATTGACTGGAGAATGCAGTACGGCAGATAAAAAACAAAAAATGGTATTGTTTATTTGCATTGACCGTGGTACAATAACGCAAGAATATTGAAAAAGCGATGACAGAAACAGTAGTGTGCGGGAACCATTCAGAGAGGGCAGCAGTTGGTGTAAGCTGCTTATGGAGATTGTACATGAAGACCATTCTCGAGCTGTGCGTAGAAGGAATCAGGGCATGAACGATTTTGAAGCGTTACCGTGTAGCTGCGTTATAAGCCAAGAGTGAAATATAAGGTGGAACCGTGTGCAGGCACCCTTAGGTAGAGCAGGCTAAGCAAGTCTTAGCCGGCATATCTGAGGGTGCTTTTTTCAATATGAATAATATTATTAACATATAAAGGAGAAGAACAATGGTTAATTTTAAGGAAGATGAGAATCTTAACACACTCAATCATTCATGTGCGCATCTTATGGCACAGGCTATTAAGCATCTCTACCCACAGGCTAAGTTCTGGGTTGGTCCTGTAGTTGCGGAAGGCTTTTATTATGATGTAGACCTCGGTGATGATGTAATCAGGGATGAGGACATTGCAGCAATCGAAAAAGAGATGAAGAAGATTGCCAAGACAGGCAAGAAGATTATCAGAAAAGAGATTTCCAAGGAAGAAGCCCTTGAGATGTTCAAGGATGACGAATATAAGATTGACCTGATTAATAATCTTGAGGATGGGAATATCACATGCTACGAGCAGGGAGATTTTACAGACCTCTGCCGCGGACCTCATGTTGACAATGTAAAGCTTTGCCGTAACTTTAAGCTTATAAGACATTCGGGTGCTTACTGGAAGGGTGACAGCAATAATAAGGTTCTTCAGAGAATCTACGGTGTATGTTTTCCTACACCGGAAGAACTCGAGGCACATCTTCAGCTTCTTGAGGAGGCTAAGGAGAGAGACCACAGAAAGATTGGTAAGGACATGGGACTTTTCATGGTAGATGACCTTATCGGACGCGGTCTTCCAATGTTCCTTCCAAAGGGATATGTAATATGGCAGGAGCTTGAGAATTACATTAAGGACAAGGAAAGAAAGCTTGGATACCTTCATGTTATGACACCATGTATCGGTACAGTTAACCTTTACAAGACATCAGGACACTGGGATCATTACAAGGAGAATATGTTCCCTGCAATGGATGTTGACGGTGAGTCATTTGTATTAAGACCTATGAACTGCCCTCACCATATGATGATATATGCTAACAGAATGCACTCATACAAGGATCTTCCTATCAGAATCGGTGAGATAGCACATGACTTCAGATATGAGTCAAGCGGTACTCTTAAGGGAATTGAGAGAGGCAGACATTTCTGCCAGAATGATGCACACATCTTTGTAACACCTGAGCAGATAGAGGATGAATTCAAGCGGGTAGTTGACCTTATCTTCAGCACATACAAGGATTTTGGCATTACAGATTACCGCTGCGTACTTTCACTCAGGGACCCTGCAGACAAGGTTAAGTACCATGATGATGATGAGATGTGGAACAAGGCAGAGGATGCCCTCAGAACAGTTCTTAACGATCTTGGAATTGAATATACTGAGGAGATTGGTGAGGCTGCATTCTACGGACCTAAGCTTGATGTTAATGTTAAGCCGGCAGTAGGTAACGAATATACGCTTTCAACATGCCAGCTTGATTTCTGTCTCCCTGCTAAGTTTAATCTGACATACATTGATAAGGATGGCGAGAAGAAGACACCTGTAGTTCTTCACAGAGCAATACTCGGTTCACTTGACAGATTCATGGCTTACATCCTTGAGGAGACAAAGGGCAACCTTCCTACATGGCTTGCACCTGTCCAGGTAAGAGTAATGCCTGTTAAGACAGACAACGAAGAGCTTATGGAATATGCACATGAGATCTGCAGCGCTCTTGAAGAAAAGAATGTAAGAGTTGAACTTGATGACAGAGGCGAGAAGCTTGGCTACCGTATGCGTGAGGGTCAGATCCAGAAGGTTCCGTATCTTCTTGTTATCGGCTTTAACGAGAAGGAGAACAGAACTGTATCATACAGACTTCACGGAGAGGCAGACACAACAGTACTCGGACTTGATGAGTTTGTAGAGAAGATAGACAGCGAGATTAAGAACAAGGTTCACTAATCGGTTCACTGATTCATTAATAAGATAAATCAAAAAGCACCACCATCTGAGGCACTTGCTTTGTGCCGGGATGGTGGTGCTTTTTGATTATATTTTATATCTTATAAAAATTCCGATTATTTTGAAGCCTCTTTTGAAGCCGCTGCTGCCTCCATATTCTTAGGAAGCACAAGGTTGAGAATTATAGCCACAATGAATACAACCGCAACACAGTTCTCTGCAAATACCGTCCTGATGATATGAGGGAATATGTCAAATATCTCAGGTACCTGTGTGAAGCCGATTCCGACACTCAGTGACAGGGCAGCAATGGTAATATTGCGCTGTGTATAGCCGCATTTGCTGATCATCTGCAGACCACTGATTACAATGTTGCCGAACATCATTATCGTACAACCGCCAAGCACCGCGTCAGGAAGTGTGGCAAGCAGTGAACCGAGAATCGGGAATACACCGGCAAGAATCATAATTACGGCACCTGTTGCAATCGCAAAACGGTTAACTACCTTAGTCATGGCTACAAGACCTACATTCTGGCTGAATGATGTGATAGGCAGGCAGCCGAATACTGACGAGAGAGCACTTATGAATCCGTCACAGGCAATTGAACCTGATGTCTCCTTAAGTGTAGCATCGCGTCCGAGACCTGTGGCTGCAAGAGCGGATGTATCGCCGATTGTCTCTGTTGCAGATACAAGGAATATCAGTGTTACCGACACAATGGCGTTCAGATTGAATTCAGGCTTGAAAGGCATAATTGACGGTAATGCAATAATTGCGCTTCCATGCAGTGCAGAGAAATCAACAACACCGAGGAATATGGCGATAATATAACCGACAACAAGGCCGAAGAGGACTGAAAGCTGCTTAAGGTATGATTTTGCAAATATATTAAAGAGTATACAGCAGATAAGAGTTATACTTCCGAGAATCCAGTTGGTTGCGGAACCGAAAGCCTCACTTCCGCTGCCGCCTCCGAATGAAGAAGCACCAACAGACAGCAGTGAGAATCCGATTGCCGTAACAACACTTGCAGCCACGATAGGAGTGATGAGCTTAATCCAGTACCGGGCAAACAGACCCAGACAGCCTTCTATCAGACCGCCAATAAGCACGGCACCTACAATTGCATTATAACCGTAGGCCGGCCCGATATAACAGAATATTGAAACAAATGTAAAGCTGATACCCATTACTATAGGAAGACCTGAGCCTAACCGGAATATAGGGAACAGCTGGATAAGAGTACCTATTCCGGCAATAAGCATTGCACTCTGGATAAGCATTGCCGACTGTTCGGTTGTCAGACCGCTGGCACCTGCTACTATAAATATAGGAGCAATATTGGCTACAAACATGGCAAGAATGTGCTGCAGTCCAAAAGGAACTGCCTGCTTTATGGATACCCTGCCGTCAAGCCTGTAGAGATTATCTATCGAAGTATTTGAAGTATTTGAAGTATTTGAATTATTAGATTTGTTTTTGATTTTATCGTCCATTGAATTATTCTCCGTGTGTATTAATATAATAGTGATTACTGTGCTCTGAAGCTGATTGTTCCGTCTTCTGCATTCATGCTGTCAACAATTGCAAGAGACTCAAGGTGGTATCCGAGATTGCGGATGATTCTGCCGCCTGACTGGAAGCCTTTTTCAATTGCAATACCAATGCCTTCAACGGTTGCTCCGGATTCATTCACAATAGAGATAAGACCCTGAAGGGCGCATCCGTTGGCAAGAAAATCATCAATGATAAGCACGCGGTCTTCCGGGTTTAAGAACTTCTTGGAGACAATAACATTGTTCTTACACTTGTGGGTGAATGATTCAACCTCGGCAACATATACTTCTCCTTCTATATTAATGCTCTTTGATTTCTTGGCAAATACAACAGGTACGTCAAAATGCCTTGCAACAATACATGCAATGCCGATGCCTGAAGCCTCGATTGTGAGTATCTTGTTGATATTGGAGTCAGCAAAACGGCGCTTGAATTCTGCACCTATTTCATCAAAGAGCCTGATGTCCATCTGATGGTTAAGGAAGCTGTCAACCTTAAGCACATTACCTTCTTTTACAATTCCGTCCCTTGCAATTCTTTCTTCTAAAAAGTTCATATCGTGTACGCTCCTGTTAATGATAAAACTGTATAAAATATAACTTACCACATACGGGGAGCGTTCGCAATAAAAAATAATTTGTAAGTTTTTCTTGCAATCCGATTATAGTGTGATAGAATATTAAAGTTACAAAAAATATTTTTATTTGACATTTATTTTAATAGGAAGCCCTCAGCCGGGCAGGAAAGGATTAAAGATGAGAACTAAGCGCGAGGACGTAAGAAACATTGCAATTATAGCCCACGTTGACCATGGTAAGACAACGCTTGTAGACCAGCTTCTTAAGCAGAGCGGTACATTCCGTGCTAATCAGGAAGTGGCAGAGCGTGTTATGGACTCTAATGATATTGAGCGTGAGAGAGGTATCACAATCTTATCTAAGAACACTGCCATTAATTATAACGGAACAAAGATTAACATTATCGATACTCCTGGACATGCTGATTTTGGTGGCGAGGTAGAGCGTGTACTCAAGATGGTTAATGGTGTTATCCTTGTAGTAGATGCATATGAAGGCGTAATGCCTCAGACAAAGTTCGTTCTTCAGAAAGCACTTGAGCTTGATCTTTCAGTTATTGTATGTATTAATAAGATAGACAGACCTGAGGCGAGACCTCAGGAAGTAATAGATGAGATTCTTGAGCTATTTATCGATCTTGATGCTAATGACGATCAGCTTGACTGTCCGTTTGTATTTGCATCAGCAAAGTCCGGATTTGCGGTACTTGATCTTGATGATGAGCGCAAGGATATGACACCTTTGTTTGAGACAATTATCAACAGTATTCCGGCACCTGAAGGTGACCCTGATGCACCTACACAGGTACTTATAAGCACGATTGATTATAACGACTATGTAGGACGTATCGGTGTTGGTAAGGTTGATAACGGTTCAATCAAGGTTAATCAGGAAGTAATGCTTGTTAACCACCATGACCCTGATTTCCGCAAGAGAGTTAAGATTAACAAGCTCTATGAGTTTGAGGGACTTAACAAGATAGAGGTTAACGAGGCTAAGATAGGTTCTATCGTAGCTATTTCAGGTATTCCTGATATACGAATCGGTGATACAATCTGCTCAGTAGATAACCCTGAGGCAATACCTTTCCAGAAGATTTCAGAGCCTACACTGTCTATGGATTTCATGGTTAATGACAGTCCGCTCGCAGGTCAGGAAGGTAAGTTTGTAACATCAAGACATATCAGAGACAGACTTTTCCGCGAGCTCAATACAGATGTCAGCCTTCGTGTTGAGGAGAATGAAGGAATGGATTCATTCAAGGTATCAGGACGTGGTGAACTTCACCTTTCGGTACTTATCGAGAACATGCGACGTGAAGGCTTTGAATTTGCGGTAAGTAAGGCAGAGGTTCTCTATCATTATGATGAGAGAGGAAGAAAGCTTGAACCAATCGAGCTTGCGTATGTTGATGTCCCTGAAGAATTCTCAGGAAGCGTAATCCAGAAGCTCAGCCAGCGTAAGGGTGAACTTCTTGGCATGACACCTATCAATGGCGGTTATACGAGACTTCAGTTCTCAATACCTTCAAGAGGACTTATAGGTTATCGTGGAGAGTTCATGACAGATACAAAGGGTAATGGTATTCTTAATACTTCATTTGAGGGCTATGAAGAATACAAGGGTGATATCCAGTACAGAAAGCAGGGTTCACTTATAGCTTATGAGTCAGGCGAAGCAATAACATATGGTCTGTTCAATGCACAGGAGCGTGGACAGCTCTTCATCGGACCTGGCGAGAAAGTATATGCCGGAATGATAGTTGGTGAGAATCCACGTGCCGAGGATATTGAGGTTAACGTATGTAAGACAAAGCATCTTACCAACACAAGATCTTCAAGTTCGGATGAGGCACTCAGACTTGTACCGCCTAAGATATTAAGCCTTGAGCAGGCACTTGACTACATTGATACGGATGAGCTTCTTGAAGTAACTCCTAAGTCACTTAGAATCCGCAAGAAGATACTTGATTCGACACAGCGTTACAGAGCTAACCGCAAGTAATTATTGTATAAACTTTAATAAGATATAACATGATAATCTCCTCACAACGGCGTGAATACTGATGTGAGGAGATTTTTGCTTTATTAAAATTTAAAATTCTTAACCGAAAATTTACTTGTGATTCTTTTGTGAAATGTTACAATATGTAGAGTGTTTGATGTATTATATCAAATATGGTCGATAAGATTTTATAGACAAAACTACTATATCTGGAATATGCTTATTAAGCGCGCAATATAGTAGAATGAGAAGAACGAAGGGAGAAATCAAAATGGTAGACAAGGTAATAGAAAATAACAAGGTATGTATTGTTGGCAGAATCGTATCTGAGTTTCAGTACAGTCATGAGGTATTTGGGGAAGGATTTTATATCGTCAATGTGTCAGTTAACAGACTGAGCAATATGGCAGACGTTATTCCTCTCATGATCTCGGAGAGACTTATTGATGTGACACAGGATTACAGAGATAAGATGATTGAAGTAATCGGCCAGTTCAGATCATATAATAAGCATGAGGGTACAAAGAACAGACTTATGCTTTCAATATTTGTCAGAGAGCTTCAGTTTGTTGATGAAGAGCCGGAAGAGCAGAATAAGTCGAATCAGATATATCTTGACGGATTCATCTGCAAGCCTCCTATTTATAGAAAGACGCCTCTCGGAAGAGAAATAGCAGATGTCCTTATAGCTGTCAACAGACCTTACGGTAAGTCGGATTACATTCCATGTATCGCATGGGGACGTAATGCACGATATGCAGCTTCTCTTGAGGTTGGAGCACATCTCCTTGTATGGGGAAGAGTCCAGAGCCGTGAATATGCCAAGAAGATCAGTGAGACTGAGGTAGAGAAGAGAGTGGCATATGAGGTATCAATCAGCAAGATAGAACTTGCGGATAAGAGTGAGCCTGATACGGTTACTGCTGCAGAAAGCCATGAAGATATAGACGAACAGTAATCGGCAGATATAAATATCACTTAATTGGATGCTGCCATGCATGAATACATCGCCCGGGAACTGTGCCCGAAGACGAAGTGACACATGCATGGCAGCATTTTTATATTGAATAAGAGAGAAGCACATATACATTATCTGTTTACCGGGAGCAGCCTTCTACACTCTTTTTCATTGCATACATGCGTTCATCAGCCTGTTTGAATAATTCATGACGTGTTACAGAATCATCGTTACATATCGCATATCCATATGAAACATCAAGCGGAATGTCTCTATTGGAGTTGCATGAGTTTATGACAGCCGGTAATTTGTAATTGAGAAGAGCATCAATATCCCTGGCTTTGAATCCGTACAGAATAACAATCAGCTCATCGCCTCCAAAACGGTAGCATTTGCCAATGCGTCCGAATACTGCACGGATACATTCAGCCGCTGCAGCTATCAGCTCATCGCCTTCTTTGTGCCCGTAAGTGTCATTGGTGTGCTTAAGTCCGTTAAGGTCGAACATGATATATGCTGTAGGAGATGTAATCGGCTTAATGTGTTCGGTCGTGAATGAAGCTTTATTCATGAGACCGGTAAGCGAATCAATGTAAGCCAGCTGCTTGTAGGCGCTTACGTTGGCATTGTCGGTTATATAGCTGTACATCCGCTGCAAAGATCCTGTAATCATGCATGTGATGAATATGGCAAGTCCTATGGCGTATACATAAGAATAATGCGATGAGCTGCTTATATAGAATGATATAAGCGCCATAAGTGAAAACAGACACATAAATATAAATCCTGCAAGGATGCTTTTTAGTTCAGGTGTGTTATAACTTCCTGCACTACGTATGCATCTGTACAGAACATATATGATAGCGGACATAATCATTATATGGCATGCTGAGAGTACATACGGAATCATAACAGGTGCCAGGATATAACTTATAAGATATAATGCAGTGTTGGCAAGTATTATTCCGCATAATATATAATAAGGACGCTGGCTGCCGGAAGACATCTCACTTATATACATTATCAGTACGGCAGGCATAAGCATAAATACTGTATATGAAGCAAGTGATATAAATGCGGTCCTGTTAGTTACAAGAAGAAGCAGCTTCGAGTCGAGCAGAAGCCATGTGCCTGCAAGTAATATAAATATGCCAAGGTATGTGAATGTCAGATAACTGTTATGTGATACACGGGCGCGCATGCTTAATGCTCCTATAAGACACAGAAGACCTGTTATTAATGCAAATATGAAGAATATAAATGCATAAATGTTGTTCATGAAAATGTATTCGTTAAAATCACCTTTGTCTGCAAGGATAATTTCTGAAATTACCTCATCATTATAATGTGTCTTTTTAGAAACGGCATGTATATACAAAGTGTGTTCACCTGTTCCTGCTGGAATACTGAACCAGCATACAGACATATCATTATTCGGGTTCTTATCATTGCCGGAGTATATGATATCGTCATCTGCATATACGGTTATAGATGTCCAAAAGCCTTTTATGTAGACAAAACGCTTGCTGTCATTATCTGATATAGTATATGAGCAGTCATATGAACCCGGTGGATAATCT
>ULVO01080010.1_pt1 | contig 13318 bp, 10 predicted proteins | sample 1959521 | NCBI WGS metagenome assembly ULVO01 (sample SAMEA4835788, study PRJEB28245) | human gut metagenome | biome: gut microbiome; material: fecal sample | place: Denmark | collected 2008
GTTCGGAACGTATCCGCACGTACAACTTCCCGGAAAACCGCATCGTCGACCATCGCACGAACTACAAGGCGTACAACCTCGACGCCGTGCTTGACGGCGATCTGCAGGCCGTGATCGACAGCGACATCCAGGCGGACGAAGCCGATCGTCTCGCCAACCAGAAGTAAGGCGATTGGGTGGCGACGGTATTCGAAACGGTGCGTTCCGCCGCGGACGAACTACGTGCGGCGGGCGTCGACACTCCGCAGCACGACGCCAAACTGCTGCTCGCCGAAGCGTTCCATACGGACCTGCAGCACGTGGACAAAGCCATGCTCATGGGCGATGGCGTCGAACGTCTGGCCGAAAAAGAAGACGCGGAACCGGCGATGGAACGTTTCCAGACCATGCTGGCCCGTCGTGTCAAACGCGAGCCGTTGCAGCACATCACCGGCCATGCGCCGTTTCGCTACCTTGATTTGAAAGTCGGTCCAGGCGTGTTCATTCCACGTCCGGAAACCGAACTGGTCGTGCAGGAAGGCGTCGACTGGGTCACCAGAAGCGGCATGTACCGCGCCAAAGTGGTCGATCTGTGCGCCGGCAGCGGTGCGATCGGCCTCGCCTTCGCTTCGGAAGTGCCGGGCAGCGAGGTGTGGGCCGTCGAGAAAAGCGCTACGACCGCCGAGTGGACGCGGCGCAACCTCGACGAGACCGCGAAACGGTATCCCGCAATCGCCGGCAATTATCATCTGGACATCGCCGACGCCACGCAAATGTCGACGCTAAGCCAACTTGACGGCACCATCGACATCGTGCTCACCAATCCGCCGTACGTGCCGCTTGCCGACATTCCCGAACAGCCGGAAGTGCGCGATTATGATCCCGATCTGGCGCTATACGGCGGTTCGGCGGATGGCACGCTCATTCCGGAACGCATCATCGCACGCGCGGCGAAACTGCTTCGTGCGGGTGGACTTATGGTGATGGAGCACGACATCACGCAGGGGGAGCGGCTTGCCGCCTTCGCACGAACCTGCGGCTTCGTCGACGTTACCGTGCATAACGACTACACCGGACGGCCACGTTATCTGACGGCGGAAAAACAGCCGGCACAGTAACTTATATTCTTTTGCGCCATGCTGACGGGGATATAACCAGAAGTTGAGTCTCACTATAAGAACATTTTATGCAGGCCGCCGTCCGTCAGGCTATAAAGAACAATCGGAATGCACAGAGAGAGAACGGGCGTCCGTCATGAGTGGTCGCCGTGGTTCCGCGCACGGGGGTTGAGATGAACATGATTTTTTCCAAGGTGCGCGTTGAAAGGAATGTGCAGCGTTTTCAAGAAAAGAGGAAGAACGGAATGAACGCGAAGTTCTCCGCCAAGTGCGTCGCCCTGATCGCGGCAGGCGCAATGTCGATGTCCCTCGCTGCCTGCTCCGGCGGCAGCATGGACGATTCCAGCAGCTCCAACGGTAGCGCGGCCAACAGCGATACCATCACGCTGGGCTCCGTCACCACCAACTCCGGCACCGCCGCCGCATACGGCGAGGCCGAGGTCGCCGGCTTCAAGCTGGCTGTGGATGAGATCAACGCCAAGGGCGGCATCAACGGCAAGAAGGTCAAGCTCGAGTCCATGGACGACAAGGGCGACGCCACCGAAGCCTCCAACGCCTACAACAAGCTCGCCGGCGACAACAACGTGCTCGCCGTGGCCGGCCCGACCATTTCCGCCACCACCGCAGCCGTGGCCCCGCTGGCCGACCAGTCCAAGCTGGTCACCATCGCCCCGGCCGCCACCTCCGACTCCATCGAAACCGGCAATTACCTGTTCCGCACCTGCTTCAAGGACTCCTACCAGGGTGAGGTGGCTGCACGCTTCGCCGCCGAGAACCTGAAGGTCAAGAAGGTGGCCGTGCTCTACGGCACCGGCGATCCGTACTCCTCCGGCGTGGGAGAGGCCTTCGCCAAGGCCGCCGAAAAGCTCGGCCTCGAAGTGGTGGACAAGGAAAGCTCCTCCTCCGCCGACGACACCGAGTACTCCGCCCAGCTGCAGAAGATCCAGGCTTCCGGCGCCGAGCTGCTCTACGCTCCGTACTACTACTCCGTGGCTGGCCCGTACATCATCCCGCAGGCCCGCTCCGTGGGTTTCGAGGGCTACGTGATGGGACCCGACGGATACGATGGCCTCAAGCTCACCGGTGACAAGTCCCAGTACAACAAGACCTACTACACCACCCACTACTCCGCCGACGACAACACCAACACCAAGGTGCAGGACTTCATCAAGTCCTACAAGTCCAAGAACAACGCCGAGCCGAACACGTTCGCCGCTCTGGGCTACGACACCATCTACATGATCAAGCAGGCCATCGAGAAGGCTGGCGAGAACGCCACCCGTGAGGATGTGCGCAACGCCGTGGCCGGCATGACCTTCGACGGTGTGACCGGCAAGTTCACCATGGACAAGTCCGGCTCGCCGACCAAGTCCGTGACCGTGCTGGAAATGAAGGACGGCAAGCCGGTGTACAACACCACCGTGCAGCCCAAGTGAATTCCATGAATTCCCACCGCATAATCACGATGTCCTAGCATGACTTCCGCATGAACAGGAGAGCGACCGGTTTTGCCGGTCCTCTCCCTTTCGTGTTTTCACGGGCTCGGATGCATAAGGACAGCCGTCGATATGCGGATATCGCCAGGCGCGGGCGTATCGCGCCATCAATCGCAAGACATACGAATATCTCTACGCGCGCAGCGGTAGAGAACCACAACATTGATAGAAAGGGGGAGCTATGACCGATCAGATCATCATGTTCATCAGCCAGCTGTTCAACGGTCTGAAAATCGGCAGCGTGTACGCGCTGGTGGCATTGGGCTACACCATGGTCTACGGCATCATCCGACTGATCAACTTTGCCCACGGCGATTTCATCATGGTCGGAGCCTACGTGCTCATGCTCACCATTCCGGCCATCGTGGCCATGGGACTGCCCGCCTGGGTGGCGGTCATTCCCGCCATCCTGGTATGCGTGGCCGTCGGCGTGATCGTCGAAAAGGCCGCCTATAAGCCGGTGCGTGAAAAGGGCAACTCCATGACCGCCCTGATCACCGCCATCGCCATGTCGTTGCTGCTGGAGAACGGCTCACAGGCCATCTTCGGCGCCGACTTCCAGACCGTCCCGACCATCTTCCACCTGCCGTCCATCGCGTTCGGCAAGCTCAAGCTGCCGGGAGACACCCTGCTGACCATCGTCATCGGCCTGGTCATCATGGTGGGCCTGCAGCTGTTCGTCAAATTCACCAGGCAGGGCAAGGCCATGCGCGCCGTCTCCGAAGACAAGGAGGCCGCCGTGCTCATGGGTATCAACGTGAACTCCACCATCGCCCTGACATTCGCCATCGGCTCCGGTCTGGCCGCGGTCGCCTCGCTGATGTACTGCGCCGCCTACCCGCAGGTCTCGCCTATGATGGGCGCCATGCTGGGCCTGAAGGCGTTCGTCGCCGCCGTGCTCGGCGGCATTGGTTCCATCCCGGGCGCCATGATCGGTGGTCTGGCCATCGGTCTGATCGAAAGCCTGACCAAGGCGTATATCGGCACCATCACGGCGGGCATCATCACCTCGGCGTTCTCCGACGCCATCGTGTTCGCCATCCTGATCATCGTGCTGCTCGTCAAACCGTCCGGCATTATGGGCAAGAACGAAGGGGAGAAGGTCTGATCAGATGAAGAAGACAATGCTTTCCACCAAACAGTCCTATCTTGTGTGCTTCATCGGCATCCTCGCCGCGTTCGGCATCGTGATGGCGCTGTGCGAATCCGGCTTGGCCGACTCCTACATCAAGGGCATCATGATGACCGCGTGCATCGCCATCATCATGACCACCTCCCTGAACCTCACCATCGGCGTGCTCGGCCAGCTGACGCTGGGATGCTGCGGTTTCGAGGCCATCGGCGCCTACGTGGCCGCACTGACCTCCAAATACATGGTCGCCGCCGGCATTGCCATCGACCCCACCGCCCGCTTCCTGCTCACCACGCTGATCGGCGGCGTGGTGGCCTGCGTGTTCGGCATCCTGATCGGCATTCCTGCCCTGCGACTGCACGGCGACTACCTGGCCATCATCACGCTGGGCTTCGGTGAGATCATCCGCGTGATCATCCAGAACCTCAAGGTAGCCGGCGGCATGGGCCTCGACAAGGGCGCCGCCGGACAGGCGCTGATCGGCATCGAACGCACCGCCAACCTGTACGTCGTGTTCTGGATCATGGTGGTCACCGTGGTCGTGCTCTTCATGTTCGGCCGCTCCCGTTACGGCCGTGCGGTCAAGGCCATCCGCGACGACGAGATCGCCGCCGGCGCCTCCGGACTCAACACCACGTACCTCAAGGTGCTCGTCTTCGCGATCTCCGCGTTCTTCGCGGGCATCGCCGGCGGTATCTTCGCCCAGTACATCGGCTCGCTCAACCCCACCATGGCCGGTTGGCTCAACTCCATCAACTACGTGATCATGGTGGTGTTCGGCGGCATGGGTTCGCTCACCGGCTCGATCGTCTCCGCCATCGGCCTGACCATCCTGCCCGAGCTGCTGCGCGCCTTCGCCGACTACCGTATGCTCGCCTACTCGGTGGTGCTGGTGCTCGTCATGATCTTCCGCCCGCAGGGCATCTTCGGATCCTGGGAGTTCTCACTGCCGCGTCTGGTCAACCGCATGCTGTTCCGCGGCGCCGCCGGCAAGGGCGCGAAACCCGCGGCCAGCGCCAAGCAGCATGACCAGTCCGACGACAAGACCGTGAAGGAGGCCTCACGATGAGCGACGCAACCCAGCCCATCCTCAAAGCCGAACATCTCGGCATCACCTTCGGTGGTCTGAAAGCCGTGTCCAACTTCAACATGACCATCAACAAGGGCGAACTCATTGGCCTGATCGGCCCCAACGGCGCCGGCAAGACCACGGTGTTCAACCTGCTGACCGGCGTGTACAAGCCCACCGAAGGCGAGTTCTGGCTGGACGGAACCCGGATGAACGGCAAGAAGACCTATCAGGTCGTGCGTGCCGGCATCGCCCGAACCTTCCAGAACATCCGCCTGTTCAAGCAGCTCACCGTCGAGGAGAACGTGCTCGTCGCCTTCGATGAGTCGTTCACCTACCACATGGGCAGCGCCATCTTCCGCACCCCGGGCTTCTGGAAGCAGGAGAACGAGATGCACGAGAAGGCCATCGACCTGCTGCGCATCTTCAACCTCGAGGGACTGGCCACCACCCAGGCGGCCAACCTGCCGTACGGCCAGCAGCGCAAGCTCGAGATCGCACGCGCCCTGGCCACCGGCATGAAACTGCTGCTGCTCGACGAGCCGGCCGCCGGCATGAACCCCACCGAAACCGAGGATCTGCTGCACTGCATCAACACGATCCGCGACCGTTTCGGTATCGCCATCCTGCTCATCGAACATGACATGAGCCTGGTGATGAGCGTATGCCAGCGCATCCAGGTGCTGGACTATGGCCGCACCATCGCATCCGGCACGCCGGAGGAGATCGCCAACAACCCGCAGGTCATCTCCGCCTACTTGGGCAGCGACAACAACGATGACGCGGACGGCGATTCCACCACCAAGGCGGAACCGGAGCCAAGCATTGCCAAGACACTGACGGAAGGAGCGCGCTGATGCTGGAAATCAAGGATCTATGCGTTTCCTATGGCGCGATCGACGCGGTCAAGGGCATTAGCCTCAAGGTGAACGACGGCGAGATCGTCTCCCTGATCGGAGCCAACGGCGCCGGCAAGACCACCACCCTGCACACCATCACCGGTCTGGTGCCGGCCAAATCCGGCAGCATTACTTATGATGGCCACGATCTGCTCAAAACGCATGCGAACAAGATCGTCACGCTGGGCATGGCCCATGTGCCGGAAGGCCGCCACGTGTTCACCCGCATGAGCGTGCAGGAGAATCTGGAGATGGGCGCGTTCAGTCTCAAAGACCAGTCCAGTCTGGGTAAGGATCTTGAGATGGTGTTCGACTACTTCCCGCGTTTGAAGGAACGTCGCCGCCAGCTGGCCGGCACGCTTTCCGGCGGTGAGCAGCAGATGGTGGCCATGGGCCGCGCCCTGATGAGCCATCCGAAGACCATCCTCATGGATGAGCCGTCGATGGGTCTGTCCCCGCTGCTGGTCAAGGAGATCTTCGACATCATCGTCACGCTGCGCAAGCGTGGCATCACCGTGCTGCTCGTGGAGCAGAACGCGAAGATGGCCCTGTCCATCGCGGATCGCGCCTACGTGCTCGAGACCGGCAAGATCACCATGGAGGGCAAGGCCTCCGACCTGCTGCACGACGAGAAGGTGCGCAAGGCGTACCTCGGCGCGTGACGTCTCACATTACTATGCTCCCGCTGGCGGGAGCTACCTCACGAAGTGAGGCTGAGGGTGGTTATCGGAGATTTCCGGCAACCACCCTCAGTCAGCTCCGCTGACAGCTCGCCAGCGGGAGCATTCATATATCACTGCGCGTAATACTGTAGCGCGGAAGCATCCTTATCCGTAATCTCGCGAATCGGACGGGCCGGATTACCCACGGCCACGGTGTGCGGCGGAATATCGCGCGTCACCACCGAGCCGGCACCGATCACGCAACCCTCGCCGATCGTCACGCCGCCGATTACCGTCACATTGCCGCCAAACCAGCAGTTCGAGCCGATGACAATCGGCTTGCCATACTCGCAGTCGTATGCGGAACCATCAGGTGCCTGCCTCACGTTACGATCCTGCCAACGCAACGGATGCATCGGTGGCAGCAGCGAAACGTTCGGGCCGAACAGCACGTCGTCGCCAATCGTCACCGGGCAACAATCCAGCACAGTGAAGTTGAAGTTGGCGAACACGCGCTCTCCGATGGTGATGTTGCAGCCATAGTCGAAGAAAATCGGCCCCATCACGTCAAGGCCGGCACCGTGGCCGGGCAGCAGCTCATCGAGAATCGCGGCACGGGCGGCATGATCGGTACGCGACGCGGCGTTGAAGCGCGCGCACAGGTCGCCGGCCTTCTCGCGCAGGGCATTCAATTCAGGGTCTACCGAATTGTACAGTTTGCCGGCGAGCATCTCCTCGCGCTCGCTGGCGCGCGGCATACGCAGTTCGACGGGAGGCATGGTGGTGGATTCAGCATTGATTTCGCTCATTGAACACTCCTGTAATTTCGCGAAAGAGCATGGATGGACTCATTGTATCTACGGTCTGTGCGTGTGGGGCGAATCGGAAAACGGCAGTACGGCAAACGAGCGATGATGAACTATGCAAGTCGGGGCGCAATGGTGCAATGGTAGATTGTGAATACACAAGCGAACGGAGGTGGCGTGAGCGTGGAAGGCGGAACAACGCTGAAAGTCACGGATGAATCGCTGGCACAGGCGGCGCGTGTCATCCGGGATGGTGGATTGGTCGTCATTCCAACGGATACGGTATATGGAGTGGCGTGCGATCCGCGTAATAAGGCCGCTATCGACCGTATCTACCGGCTCAAGCGTCGCCCGCGCTATAAGGCGTTGCAGGTACTGCTCGCATCCACCGACCAGCTTGATGAGCTCGGTCTCGACCTGCCGTCCCCGCTGAATCGTTTGTCGGCGGCGTTTCTGCCTGGCGCGTTCTCGCCGATTGCCGTAGCCCGGCCCGACTGCACGTTGGAGACTTTGGCCGACACCGCCGATGGTCGCCCCGGCACGCAAGGCATCCGCATCCCCAATTCGGCGCTGTGCCTCGCGATTCTCAAGGCGACTGGCCCGCTGGCCGCGTCCAGCGCCAACCGTTCCGGCGACGAAAGCGCGCAGACCGTCCAGGAGGCGGTTGACGCGTTCGGCAGCGAAGTCGACCTGTATCTGGACGGCGGTCCCACCCAAGGCCATGTCTCCAGCACCGTCGTCAAAGCCGATCCGTACGCGCGCGACGGCATCGAGATCCTGCGTGAAGGCGTCATCGCCCAAAACGTGATTCGCAAGGCCCTCCACCTCAACGGCGGTGGACTCGGCGCATGAGAATCTACCTACTGATTGCCGCCATCGCCGGTGGCGTCACCTGGCTGGTGACTCCGCTGATTCGCCACGTCGCCATCGAAATCGGTGCGGTTGGCGAGGTGCGTGCCCGAGACGTGCACACCATTCCCACGCCGCGCATGGGTGGCCTTGGCATGCTGATCGGTTTTGCCGTGGCTACCGTATTCGCCAGTCGGCTGCCTTTTCTCTCGGGATTGTTCAACGGCAATTACCAGATGTGGGTGATTCTTGCCGGCGGCATCATGATCAGTCTGCTGGGCATGGCCGATGACCTGTGGGATCTCGATTGGATGCTGAAACTTGCCGGTCAGCTGCTGATTTCCGTATTCGTGGCTTGGGGCGGATTGCAGATCATCTCACTGCCTTTGGGCGGTTCGCTGATTACCGCCTCGCCGAGTCTGTCCATGGCGATCACCGCATTCCTGATTGTCGCCTCGATTAACGCGGTCAATTTCGTTGATGGCCTCGATGGCCTGGCGGCCGGTATCGTGGCGATTGGTGGCATAGCGTTCGCCGCCTATTCGTATATCATCGCCCGGTCTTCCCCGAGTTATGCTTCGTTGGCCACGCTGATCGACGTGATGATGGTGGGTATCTGCGTGGGCTTCCTGCTGCATAATTGGCATCCCGCCAAACTGTTTATGGGTGATTCCGGTTCGATGCTGCTTGGCTATCTCATCACCTGCGCTTCGATTGTGATGACCGGACGTCTTGACCCGGCCTCGATTCATGCCAGCATCTATCTGCCGGTGTTCATGCCAATTCTGCTGCCGATTCTGGTGTTGTTCCTGCCTGTGCTCGACATGTGTCTGGCGATTGTGCGGCGTTTGGCCAAAGGCCAGTCGCCCATGCATCCGGACCGTATGCACCTGCACCATCGCATGCTGAAGATCGGGCATTCGGTGCGTGGCGCCGTGCTGATCCTGTGGGGATGGGCCGCGCTGATCGCATTCGGTTCGCTGACGATTCTGTTCTTCAAAGCGCAGCATGTGGCCGTGGGCATGCCCATCGCCGTGGTGGTGCTGACCATAGCCACGATGTACCCCTATCTGCGGCATCGTATTCCCGAGATCCAAGCCGAGAACCTGACGCTCGAATCCGCACGCAAGAACGCGCAGCATGCTACGGTTAAGTCGCAGTCTGCAGTAGGGGAGAGCCGGGATTCGATTGGCTCTCAGGCAGCGGATTCGATGACTGATTCGCCTGCGGATTCGCGGGACTCGCAGGCGAGTGAGGTGCAGGACCCGGCAGCGGATAAGTGAGCGCTCACAAGCGTGTGTCGTGAAGGTCAGCGCGTGTTCATATAGTGTTTGTATGGCTACAAACCTCGATGAATTGAACGCCCAATCGGCGTATGCTCCCCTTCCTCCGATTTTCGCCAAGCTCGGCCTTGCTTATGATGATGTGTTGCTGCTGCCGAACGAGACGGATGTCATTCCCTCCGAAGTGGACACCAGCACTCATCTGACTCGCAAGATCGTGATGAAGGCCCCGGTCCTCTCCGCTGCCATGGATACCGTGACCGAGTCCGAGATGGCCATCGCCATGGCTCGTAACGGTGGTATCGGTGTGCTGCACCGCAATCTGTCCATCGACGACCAGGCCGCTCAGGTCGATGTGGTCAAGCGTTCCGAGTCCGGTATGATCACCGACCCGCTGACCGTCAACCCCGAGGTCACTCTGGCCGACCTCGACAAGCTGTGCGGCAAGTTCCACATCTCCGGTCTGCCGGTTGTGGACAAGGAAAACAAGCTCGTCGGCATCATCACCAACCGTGATATGCGCTTCATCGCCTCCGAGGATTACGACACCCTGAAGGTTAAGGATGTCATGACCAAGGAGAACCTGGTCACTGGCCCGTCCAACATTTCCAAGGACGACGCTCACCGTCTGCTCGCCCAGCACAAGGTTGAGAAGCTGCCGCTCGTTGACGAGGAAGGCCACCTGACCGGCCTGATCACCGTCAAGGACTTCGTCAAGACCGAGCAGTACCCGGACGCCACCAAGGATGAGCAGGGTCGTCTGCGCGTGGCCGCCGGCGTCGGCTTCCTCGGCGACGCCTGGCAGCGTGCCTCCGCTCTGATGGAGGCTGGCGTGGACGTGCTCGTGGTCGACACCGCCAACGGTGAGGCCCGTCTGGCACTCGACATGATTTCCCGCCTGAAGCACGACTCCGCCTTCGACGGCGTGCAGATCATCGGCGGCAACGTCGGCACCCGCTCCGGTGCTCAGGCCATGATTGAGGCTGGCGCGGACGCCGTCAAGGTCGGTATTGGCCCCGGCTCTATCTGCACCACCCGTATCGTTGCCGGTGTCGGTGTCCCGCAGCTCACCGCCGTGTACGAGGCTGCCCAGGCCTGCCGTGCCGCTGGCGTGCCCTGCATCGCCGACGGTGGCATCCACTACTCCGGTGACATCGCCAAGGCCCTCGTGGCTGGCGCTTCCTCCGTGATGCTCGGCGGCACGCTCGCTGGCTGTGAGGAAGCCCCGGGCGAGAAGGTGCTCCTGCACGGCAAGCAGTACAAGCTGTACCGTGGCATGGGCTCCCTCGGTGCCATGGCCCCGCGCGGCAAGAAGTCCTACTCCAAGGACCGCTACTTCCAGGCCGACGTGACCTCCAGCGACAAGGTCGTGCCGGAAGGCGTGGAAGGCGAAGTGCCGTACCGCGGACCGCTGAACGCCGTGCTCTACCAGATGCTCGGTGGCCTGCACCAGTCCATGTTCTACATCGGCGCCCACAACATCGCCGAGATGCCGGAGCGTGGCAAGTTCATCCGCATCACCGACGCCGGTCTGCGCGAATCGCACCCGCACGATATCGTGATGACCACCGAAGCCCCGAACTACTCCGGCTTCCACAACAACTGATCGGTTGATGCCCGCTAGCTTGCGCTAGTTAGGGGTTGATTCCTTGTGAAAAGGGTCTGCTTATGCAGGCCCTTTTCGCGTATGTGGCTCGAGATAGCTTGTATGCGCTGGGGTATAGTCTGAACTGTTCTTGTAATAACGGGTGACATGACGAAAAGAGGCTTACCATGGTCGACAGCCATGATGCAGAAACTTACAGCGCAAAGGATTCGCGCCTGATTTGGATTGACTGCGAAATGACGGGCTTGGATATCTTCGGCGGCGACGAACTCGTCGAGGTGTCCGTAGTGCCCACTGACTTTGACCTGAATGTGCTGGACGAGGGCGTGGATTACGTCATCAAGCCGTCCGAGAAGGCCGTGAACCATATGAACGATTTCGTGCGCCAGATGCACACCCGTTCCGGCCTGATCAACGAGTGGGAGAATGGCCTGAGCCTGGCCGAGGCCGAGCAGAAGGTCACCGAATACGTGCTGCGCTTCACGCCGGAAGGCGTGCGCCCGCTGCTGGCCGGCAACACCATCGGCTCCGATAAGAAGTTCCTCGACCATTACATGCCGAACCTCATGAGCCACCTGCATTACCGCAGCGTGGATGTGAGCACATTCAAGGAGCTCGCCCGCCGCTGGTACCCGGCCGTGTACGAGAACCGCCCGCCAAAGAACGGTGGCCATCGTGCTCTCGCAGACATCATCGAGTCCTTGGACGAGCTGCGCTACTACCGTAAGGCGTTTATGGCTCCCGCCCCCGGCCCGGACGATGCCGCATCCAAGGCCATCGCCGCCGACATCGTAGCCACCAGCATCCTCAATAAGTAGTCCGCCGTACTTGGCTCCCCTCCCTGAGGGGAGTCTAGAGAGGTTGATATGCGCCAAACCGAAGCCCTGGCCATTCTGAACGCCGGCGCGAACGTGTTCCTGACCGGTGCGCCCGGTGCCGGTAAGACCTATGTCTTGAACGAGTTCATCCGCCAGGCTCGGGCCGACGGCGCCAGTGTAGCAGTCACCGCGTCCACAGGCATCGCCTCCACGCATATCAACGGCCAAACCATTCATTCGTGGAGCGGCGTCGGCGTGGCCACCGCCCTGAGCGCCAGCCTGCTCAAACTCATCAAATCCCGGCGCAAACGCAAGATTCAGGCCACGGACATCCTCGTCATTGACGAGGTTTCCATGCTGCACGCTTGGCTGTTCGACATGGTCGACCAAGTCTGCCGCGAAGTACGCCGTGATCCACGCCCGTTCGGTGGCATCCAGGTTGTCTTGTCCGGCGACTTCTTCCAGCTGCCGCCGGTTTCGGTGTCCGGGCGCAACCGCGACCTCATCGCCCCCACGCCCGAATTCATCGCCAGTCGCGAACGGTATGCCCGTGCCGGCTTGAACCCCGAAGGCTTCATCACCGAATCGCTGGTATGGCCCGAACTCAACCCGGTGATCTGCTATCTGACCGAACAGCACCGTCAGGATACCGGCGAACTGCTGACCGTGCTCACCGACATTCGCGAAGGCGACGTGACCCAGTCCGACCGTGACGTGCTCGTCACTCGTCTGGGCAAACTGCCCGAGCCCGGCCAGGTCGCCGTCCACCTGTTCCCGGTGAACCGGCAGGCCGACAATCTCAACGACATGCGCCTGAACCAGATCATGCTTGATCCACACGAGTTCCACGCCGAGACAGCAGGCCCTGCCAACCTGGTCGACCGACTCAAAAAGAACATGTTGGCCCCCGAGCGATTGATACTCAAGGAAGGCGCGGCTGTCATGGCCCTGCGCAACGACACCGATCGCCAGTACGTCAACGGCTCGCTCGGCACCGTGCGTGGCTTCGCACAGGAGAACAAGGGCGGCTGGCCGATCGTGGAATTCGAGAACGGCAACATCGTCACCATGAAACAGGCCACATGGGAGATGATGGACGGCGACACCGTGCTCGCCTCCGTCTTCCAGGTGCCGTTGCGCTGCGCGTGGGGCATCACCATCCACAAGTCGCAAGGCATGACGCTTGACCGTGCGGTCATGGACCTGAAGCGCACCTTCGCGCCAGGCATGGGATATGTGGCGCTGTCCCGAGTCGAATCGCTGGGCGGCCTCTATTTGGCCGGCGTCAACGAACGCATGTTCCTCGTCTCGCCCGATGCCGTGGTGCTCGACGGCGACCTGCGCGAAGCCTCGGCCGCGGCCTCCGACCAGTTGGCCGATGAAGGTGCAAACGCGTTCAAACCCGCCGAGCCGGACGAATTCGGTGCCAATCCCGACGATGACTTCGCCCAGGACGCGTTGTTCTGATCTTTAGAAGCGCTCCGTAGCAGCTACCATGGAATAAGAGGTGGTAGTTATGGTGCTATCCGAGATATTTCGTGGAAACAATGAGGTTCGCGAGGCCGCCCGAGCCGGTGTGCAAATCGATACGGTCAGTGTGG
>ULVO01004969.1_pt1 | contig 13262 bp, 16 predicted proteins | sample 1959521 | NCBI WGS metagenome assembly ULVO01 (sample SAMEA4835788, study PRJEB28245) | human gut metagenome | biome: gut microbiome; material: fecal sample | place: Denmark | collected 2008
TGATGCCGTTTTGGTCTCCGCCAGCGGAAGCCGTCGGCCAAGCCGACTGGGGGAGGTGTCAGCAGTACTTTTCCTTTTTCGGCAGGTTTTATTTTTCTCTTCGCCCCCTCTGGAGGGGGCTGTCAGCGTAAGCTGACTTGGGGAGGTTCGACATATGACGGAAAGCGACATGACTGGTAGCAAACTCGTATTCATTGATATCGACGGCACGCTGGCTGATGAGAATCATATTGTGCCGGAGTCGGCAAAAACGGCGTGTGCGCGGGCCCAAGCCAACGGTCACAAGCTCTTCATCTGCACCGGTCGATCCGTGCCGAAAATCGAACGCAACATTCTGGATCTTGGATTCGACGGTGTAGTTTCCGTAGCCGGCGCACAGGCGAATATCGGCGATAAGCTGCTGTTCCAGCACCTCGTATCGCCCGAAGCCATCGATGCGGTGATGGCCTATTTTGCCGAACACCATATCGAGAGCTACCAGTGGCAGGGTGCGGACGGCATGTACATTTCCGAAGGTTATCGCCGCCATCTGGAGTCCAAGGGCAAGACGTGGAATCGTGGTGAGTTTGCGCGGTTCTGGCATCTGCTGGACGAGGTAGAGGTTCCGGCTGGATCTACGCTGGGGCACACGATTCATGTGAGTAAGGGATCGTATTTCACCGGGCCCGAGCCGGATACTTCCTTCGAGGACACTCAGCATGATCTTGCCCCCCTGGTTCGAACTCGTGCACGGCTCATACGACAAGATCTCGCCGAATAACGGCGAACTGCTCATCAACGGCATCGACAAAGGCACCGCCGTGCGCGACGTGGCTTCCTTGCTTGGCTATGCCATCGCCGACACCATCGCCATCGGCGACTCCGACAACGACACCGCCATGCTCAAAGCCGCCGGCACGTCCGTGGCCATGGGCAACGCCATCCACGGCATCCAGGCCTTCTGCGACATCATTACCACCGACATCCGCGACAACGGTCTAGCCAACGCCTTCAAGACATTGGGGCTGGCGTGACGAGTGCGAAGTCCTTACCAGTTGCGATTGCGCATTTTACGGTGGCGGAGGAGCCGGAACGGAATCTGGAGATCATCGACGGATTCGCGCGTGATGCGGCGGCGGGCGGCGCGAAGTTGCTGGCATTGCCGGAAGGTTTGATTGCGCGGCGCGGCGATGACGATTCATATGCTGCCGCGCACGCGCAACCACTGGACGGGCCGTTTGTAGACGGCTTGCGGCGTATCAGCGCGCAGCGGCATATTGTGCTGATGGGTACCGTGCATGTTGCGCCGGAGCAAGTAACAGAACGGGATGCAGATTCCCGAGTTTCCAACACGTTCCTTGTGATTCGCGATGGTGAAATTATCGCTGAATATCGCAAGCTGCATCTTTACGATGCGTTCGCGGCCCGCGAATCCGACGTGGTTCTCCCAGGAGATGCGTTGCCGCCTATCGTCGATATTGACGGTTGGAAAATCGGCGTCATGACCTGTTATGACGTTCGTTTCCCGGAAACCGCTCGCTCACTGGCCGTGCGCGGGGCAGATGCGATTGTTGTAAGCGCCGCTTGGGTGCGCGGCCCGTTGAAAGAGCAGCATTGGAAGCTGCTGACTGCGGCTCGCGCATTGGAAAACACTTGCTATGTGTTGGCTTGCAGTGAGGTGAGTTCGCGGAACATCGGATGCTGTCGCATCATCGACCCGATGGGAGAGGTAGTTGCCGAAGCGGGCGATGAGGGAGCCGAGCTTATTGCTACTGGGCTTAGTCGCGAATGCCTTGCTTCCGCACGCCAGATAATGCCGGTTCTGCAGAATCGCCGTTTTGCCGACCCGCAGTTGCCCGATTAGTCGAGTCTTTCAGAGCCCGCTGCCGACGCTTTGATGGCATATTACTGTCGAATATAACGTGCCGAATTATTGACGCAATCAGTGGTCATCGAAAGTCTGTGATAGATGTCGCGGGCTCGGACGCCTATCATGGGACGCATGACTGCTACTGTTCATGATTCCGCCCAAGCTCCTGTATACGCTCGTCTGCAAGAGGGGAGTGATGCTCCTGATTTCACTCTGCCGGCGATTGTGCCCGGCACTGCGGAGAACGGCTTAATCAATCTGTCTGACGTGCTCGAGGACGGACGTAGGGTTGTACTGTACTTCTATCCGGCGGCAATGACGCCCGGATGCACCACTGAGGCTTGCGATTTCCGAGATAATCTCGCACGCTTGGAGTCGCAGAATGTTGCGGTGCTCGGTGTCTCCAAGGATTCACTCGAGAAACTGCGCAAGTTCGCCGAGCACGACCATCTCACATTCCCGCTGCTGTCTGATCCCGACCTGACCGTGCACAAGCTGTACGGCGCATATGGCGAAAAGAAGCTCTACGGCAAGATACACGTAGGCGTGATCCGTTCGACGCTCGTCATCAATCCCGACGGCTCCGTGGTTATCGCTCGTTACAACGTACGTGCCAAAGGCCATGTCGATTCGCTATTAAAGGCACTGGAAAAGTTGGAGAAGCTGGAGAAGTAGTGCGTTCTCGTTGTTCGGACACAGTGGTTCGTGCGGTATGCGCCGTATGAACCACTGCCGTATGAACCACCGGTTGACTTCTCGGACTCACCGGCAAATAGTGAGACCGTGGGCGCGCAGTACGTCTATGGCTGGCATGTAATCGAGCGATGTTGCGGTGGGATTGAGCATCAGTTCGCGGATGGCGGCGGATGCTGAGGACTCGCTTGTCTTCGAGGATTCTGCGGCCGGGAACAGAGCGTCGGCGATTAGGGAGATGATACGGGAACGTGCATCGCCGGCATTGGCATTGTTGCTGCTGTTGCCGGCGTCGGCAGTGGCGGATTTGCCAATAATTGTGGAGCTGTTTCGTAGAATCGTATTCAACGCTGCGGCAAGCGGCTCGGGATTGTTCTTTGTCGCTTCGACAATGTCATCGAGCTGATCGAATAAGGCGAACAGCCATGCACGGCGTTGCCCCTCATCGTTGCCAGCCGCAAGCCTTTCATTGGTGACGCGCACGAGTTCATCAATCGGTACTGCTGGCGTCTTTGCCGGATCGCGATGCTCGCGGTTGTCTTCGATATCTCCCATCAGATGCTGGATTTTGCACTCGTCCTGCAATACGGTGGTCTCGGCAAATGCGGTGGCGATGGCGTCCGCATCGATGAACTTGCCACCCTCGGACTGGAAGCGCACGCGCTTAGGCTCGCTGTAATAATGCGACATGCCGAATGTGATGTACTGCGGCATCTCGTCCTGCAATTGCTTGACCGCATCCGCCACTTTGCGCATGTCCGCAAGCTGCTGATGCACCACAATAAAGGCAAGCACTGCTTTGGCGTCGGCGAGAGTGAGCGGCTGACCGATGCTGGCTCCATGATGGTGCTCATGATGCGCGAACATGTTCTTCAGCGAATCAAACAATCCCATAATGTCCTCCTTCGAACTGGGCGAATTAGCTGCATCTGCCATTCACACTAGTCCGGAATGTATGAGAATCATCGTGGAACGCCGAGAGCGAATTATTGACGCTGCACGCAGCAACGTGAGAACTGAACCGACACCAAGAACACGGGGCATACCTGCAGCATGTCGAGCAATGCGATGGCATTATTTGTTAAGAGCTCGAAAATATCGCACAGGACGTAGAAGTGCTTGTCCGAATCATGTATGGCAAGAAGGCTCTACAGTTTGCTTGTGAACGACTCCACTGGCTAACTGGTAGAGAAGTAGCGGTTTGGTATACGCAAACAGTGCGATCGGCGATGAAGATGACTGTGAGGTTGTCATGTGTATTCCTCAGAACGATGAGCAAGAGCCATGGACTTGGTGCGTAATAGCAAATGTCGTAGATGAGCATGAGGTTGGTGTTGACCATCATATTGAGCATGGAACGAAGATATTCAGTCCTGGAACAAAAGTGTATGTGTCGACTGAATGGAGGACGAGCCTAAAGGATGACGGTGGAACATTGTTTGTGATTGGGAAAGCGCGTAAGCAATGGCGAATGGTAGGTATGTTCATTCCACGTAATCGATTGACGAACTTTCGAGTTGGACGAGTATTCGATCCACGTGTACTGCGGCGTATGGCTAAGGATTGCAGGCAATCAGTGCCAGATCCGTCTGAATGGGGTTGGCGCTGGTGGGGCAATGATGAGGATGCCCACCAAACAGTCATTAAGAGGATTGAATACTTCAGTCAAGATGGATTTTCGTTGCCAGAAGCTGGGGCTGAAGATGATTAGAATCAGGTGAGTAACACGATGCTGAAGAATTCTGATGCGTCTAGTCTTTCTTCTTGAGGGACCTTCCACCGCCAACACCGCGACCAGGACGGCTTGCATTCCAATCATCTATTGTTCAGGTAGCTAACCTTTAGTAGTGCCATATATACGTCAGGTTCCGGCAGCTTATATACTGATGCGTTCTTGACGCCGAGGCGCTCGCTAACTTCTTTGGTGCTGAGAAACCTAAGTGCCATTTGAGTTCCTCTCATCTTCGTGGAGATTTCAGTACGTCGGTATATTGAGCATACCTGCATATTAGCGAGGCAAATCCTCTAGTGAATTGAGATCTTGACTCACTGATAGGCGGTTAGTGAAGCGATTCTGCGGTTAAGCCGAGCTTTTGCTTCGCTGAGCAGTCTCAGTGAGACAAATCCTCGGGCGGACCGAGGCATTGCTCTACTAAAAGGCCACTTAGCGAGGTTTTTCCTCTACTAACTCTCTGAGTTGCTTCGCTGACGACGATTCAGCGGGGTATTCCCTTGACCTATCCGTGTTTTCGCTCTGCAAAGTAGTTCTGAGCGGCGGATCGATACTCACACAGATGTGTACGGTGTGCTGTCAGCGTCTTTGTAGTTTCGCCGGTCAGTTGCTTGGTAATCCAGGATAAGTCAGTCATGGTTCCTTACTTCCGTGTGAGGCGGTACACTTGGGTACTGCCTCTATTGAGTGCATTGATAAAGGTCAGCCCCGCAAGTATTGCTAGTGCTTGCGGGGCATTTATGTAGCGGCAGTGCCGCCGTCGTGCGTAGTCAGGGATTGCACCTGATTAAGCCGCTAACCGGCCTACGCTCAAAGATTGAGTTAGGGCACACAACTAGCTTTCACTAGTGTTTTCTTTCGGCTTCTCAGCCTCTAACAGTTTGCGAGGATTACTCACGCGCAACACGTCACATATCTCAATGGCCTTATCAAGACTCACGCCGCCGATAGGCCGCGCGCCTGTCTCGATAGCGGCTATACGCTCACGTGTATAGCCGAGCTTATCGGCTAGTTGCTTTTGTGTCAGCCCTCGCTTTAACCTTAATTCCCTTAGACTCATTACCCACCTCGCTTATGCTCAGTGGGCCCGATTATACCTATCGTTGAAACATATGTAGAGTGAGGGGCATAAATCGAAAGGCGTCAATGATGAACGGAACATTCGAGCAGTTAAGAGCAGCCGTGTGTGGCCAAGCAGTCGGTGATGCCTTGGGCGTGCCTTATGAATTCATGCCGAGAGATACCTTCCGATGCGAAGGTATGACGGGATACGGTACGCATAACCAGCCGATTGGCACATGGTCGGACGATACCAGCATGATGCTCGCCACATTGGACTCGCTGATCGCCAATGAATGGCAAGTCAATACTGAAGATATGCGAGAGCGATATCTGGCATGGCTGAGTAATGGCGAATACGCGATTGACGGACGAGTCTTCGATTGCGGGCGAACGGTCTCCATCGCGTTGCAGCAGCGTGTGGGCTTAAGCGGTGAACGAGACAATGGCAACGGCTCACTGATGCGGATCATGCCGTTGGCGTTCGCGGATGCTTCCGCGGATGACGTACGTGCCGCATCTGCAATCACGCACGCTCATGCAATCTCGATGGAGGCCTGTTCGAGCATGGTGGATGTGTTGCGCGACGGACTCATCAAAGGCATATGGCCGCAAGAGCTGGATGATGAACCGCTACGCGGTATGCCGCGTGATGAAGTTGGTTCGAGCGGCTTCGTCAAAGACACGTATGAGGCGGCGCTCTGGTGCCTCGCGAATACCGATGATTATGCGAGTTGTGTGCTCGCCGCTGTCAACTTGGGTGACGATACAGACACGACCGCCGCCGTCGCCGGATACCTGGCCGGCATCAAATATGGATTCGATGCCATTCCCGCTCAGTGGCTGGCGGTATTGCGCGGGCGTGAGCTTATTGAGGATGTGCTTGGACGGACGGAGTCGGCGTGGCATTAAGGCGCTCGCGGTGAGTAGCAACCTACTGTTTCCGTATGCGATGAAGATGGCCAGTACGCCACCATCAACAGTGAGGACTCCCTGCCTACTGTTCTCCACGATCACGCCCAAGCACTGGACGCTCCCATGTCTCGTTCCGCTGAACATTGCCGAGAACTCCCTTCTTCTGGATGCGCATCATCGAATCCCACTTGCTCGACGCCCAGACTGCTTTGGACGGGGATGCGCCGCTAGTGGGGGACAGAGATTGAGACGCATTCGGGTTCGAATAGTGTGAGGGATTTGGCTTTGCCAACGGTTGTTGGACACATTCCATACGGTGGTGCCTGTGTTGTTCGCAAAAGTATGTCTATCTAATCGTTAATCGAGGATGACGATATGGTGAGTTTTTCTGCCGCTATAATGTAGGATTATTAACAGGTCACGGCTGAAGAACTGATTACAGTATTAGAACATTTTTTTCTGATATATGTGGTTGGCGTAGATGTGGCATATGCGAGGGGGCATCCTATGGCGGATGATGAAACTCATATCGGTCGAAATAACGAGGAACGCAAGGAAGACGAAAACCGTCGCATTATGGGAAAGGCGCTGGAAGGTGTTGCGGCGGAAACCGTGCAACGCTTTGGTTCTGCCATCAAGGAACATTTAGCGGCCTATGCGGGTGATAGAGAGAAACCTGCTGATGAGAATTCCAGACCTCCTAAGACCTTGAAGTCCATTGCTAAGATGGAGACTAGCAATGAATTCAAAAAGCAGAATCTAGCTCAGCAAGCGGGTTTTAGTGCCGAGGTTGAGGCGGTAGCCAGGAAGAACGCCGATAACATCATTGCTGGCAACGATACGCGATTCAAACGATATGATGACGTGAAGCATCCAGATGGACGGCAAGTGTCGAACGACCCCATCGTGGACATTGTCGAAGTGGATGACTTGGGCAAACCAATCATCGGCTCTGAGGCTCAAATGAAGTTCGTCGGCAGTAGCCCGAAAAAGCTTCTTGATAAGTTGAAAAGCAAGAAATATGCAAAATATCGTGATGCAGACGTCAGCATGGTTATTCCGGATGATTATTACGATGTACTGATGGGTGATGGGCCTGACGGCATCAACGAACAGATACGAAAACTTCAGGGCGAGCTGGATGGAGGTCGGCTTGCCGGCAAGAATTCTGAGGCTATTCAGCAGCAAATCGATGATCTGAAACAGATTAAGAAAAGCCTGCGGAAAAGTGGACTCACCAAGCGAGAAGCGTTGTATGCGCGAGAACATCCCAGACGCATGGTGGCGAAAGATGTAGCCAGAGTTGCCAATAAAGCCGGTCTGCAGCAGGCAAGGAATGGTGCGCTGATTGGTGGTGGTGTTTCTCTGATTCGAAATATGGTTGCCTGCATTAATGGCTCTATTGAGCCAGCGGAGGCAGCGAGAAACGTCGGCGTCGATGCAGGCTTGGCTGCGGCGTTCGGCTATGTCACCGCTTTTTCCGGCGCTGCCATTAAGGGTGCCATGCAAAACGCGTCGAGCGAGTATCTGCGTAGTCTATCGAGAACGAACGTTGCAGCTACGATGGTCTCCACTGTAACGGATGTTTCCAAGGTGGTTGCACTGTATTGCCGCGGCGAGATTACTGGAGCTGTTTGTATAGAGCGCCTCGGCCAGCAGGGAATGGGGCAGCTCGGAGGAGTGATGGGCGTTGCCGTGGCGATGGCCGCAGTACCTGCAGATGGTGCTTTTATGGCTGCGATGGTTGGTATGGCTGGAAGCACCTTGGGATATGCTGCAGCTGTTGCCGTATATGAGGAATTATCCACTGCTCTGCATGACTATGAGCTGGCGAAAGAGGAGCGTATTCGTGTGGAACGCGAATGTGCGGAAGCGGTGGAGCTCATCCGCCAATATAGGCGTGATATGTCTAGGGATGTCGAGAATTATCTGGCGACTCATGATGAATTGTTTAATAGAGCATTCGATGCAATGGATCAAGCGTTGATTTCCAATGATATTGATGGATATTTGACCGGAAACGCCGAAATTCAAGAATCCTTGGGATACTTGCCAAGGTTTCGGACTCAGCAGGAGTTTGATGATTTGATGGCGTCAGACGACAATTTCGTTTTATAAGGAGGAGCCAGTTAATGAAGTACATCAAAACACGTGATGCATTACAAGCATTTTATTATCTGATTGCTGTCGATGGATCAGTCCGTGACGACGAACGCGCACTATTCGATCATATAGGTGACAATTTGGATGCAAAGCACTTCCATGATTATCGCAAAGAGATTATCGATTCGTGCGATGAGCGTATAAACCAGTGCCACGATTCCGATGATCGCTACGACGTAATTGTTGAGGGTGTTGATGCAGTCTTGTCGCATCGAACGGATAAAAGAGCTGCAGGAATTGCACCAAGGCTGCTTCTGTGGAATATGTTGTCAGTTGCCTTCGCCGATGGGGAATATGATGCAGTAGAAAGCAGACTCATCAGACATATTGCCCGGACGATGATTGCCGATCGTTCCATATACCCCGAAATGGAACATCTTATGCGTGCGGCGTATGACGTGCGAGGCGAGCTCGACTGGATCAGCAATTCCGAACTGCCATATAGTGAAGTTCGCCCCATGGTGGATCAGCTGGAAGAGCGCGTGAATGTTCTCCAAAACGCTGCCGTGTTGCTGATTGAAGACGAGACGGCAGCGCCAGCCCCGGAAGTCATGGTTCCAGAGAAGGACGTGTTTGATCAGACCAAGGATGCCGTTGACTCGGTGGTCGCTCCGGTTGTGGATCAGGTTCAGCAGGGTGCTCAGGGAGCCGCGGATGCGGTGAAGCATACGTTTGACAATAATGTTGCTCCTGTTCTCAACCAAGTTGGCGATGCGCTGAAGCCGGTGAATGATGCAGTGCTGAAACCGGTAGGCAACGCAGCCAATGAGGTTGCGAAACGTGCGGGTGACGCAGCCAATGAGGCTGCAAAACGTGCGGGCGATGCGGCCAATGCTGTACAAGGCTTCTTCGGTGGCCTCTTTGGACGCAAATAAGAGAAACCCAGGAAGGAATTCACTATGCCATTTTTTGTTGTTCCACTATTCATCGGAATGGCCGCTGCTGCCGGTACCGCAGGCGTGGGTATGGCTGCCAAAGGTAGTCTTGATCAGCACACGGCGAATCAGCTTAACGACAATTCCGGAGCACGCATTCGATGGGCAGCTAATAACCTCGAAAAGCTTCGTAGGCAATGTTCAGATTCCCTGAATGCCTTGGGCAAAGAGAAAGTCATTATTTTGGATGGGAGCGTTCAGCGCTTCCTTGATGCTTTTCAACAGCTGAAAAATGTTGATTTCACCGCGTCCGAAGGGCTTGATGAGCTCAATAAACTGCGCATAGACAAAGCGGCTTTTGCTGAGCTCAAAACCATGGGAAACATAGCTTCGTCTTTGCTGGAAGGCGGTGTGACCGGGGCGGCCAGCGGTGCATTGGCTGCGTTTGGTGCATATAGTGCCGCGTCGGCACTCGCCACGGCTTCCACAGGAACTGCGATCAGTGCATTAAGTGGTGTGGCTGCTTCCAACGCCACGTTGGCGTTCTTCGGGGGAGGGTCCTTGGCCGCAGGTGGCTTGGGCATGGCCGGTGGTGCCGCTGTACTTGGAGGTTTAGTCGCAGGTCCTGCATTGCTGGTCATGGGCGTTATCATCGGTGCTAAGGGTGGTAAAAACCTTGAGGAAGCGAAGACCCAGTCTGCTGAGGCAAGCAAATATTGTGAGCAGATGATGGCCGGTGCGGACCAGTGCGTTGCCATTCGTAGACGCAGCTATATGTTCCACGCTTTGCTTGCCCGTCTTGATGCTAAATTCCTGCCTTCAATTCTTGAAATGGAAAATATCATAAAGACCGAGGGAACGGATTATTCGCAATTCCGTCAGGAAAGTAAGAAGACTATTGCCGCAGCTGCGTCCACTGCAGCATCAATCAAGGCCGTGCTAGATACTCCTCTGCTGGCCGAGGATGGGTCACTTACTTTGGAGTCGGAGAAGCTGATGAAGAACAGTGGCATGTGATGGGATGAGGATTCCGGAGCTGGACTGATGGTTCTGTGGCTTCTTCCGTTGATTTTGGGATATGGTGAGAATCCGTTGCCCGAGATGACGAGTCTTGCGGAAGCTCATGGCATTCGACTATTTAGTCTGCCGACTGTCGGACGAGACGTGGATGCTTTCAGTTTTATGTTCGATGGTGTGCCGTATGTGGCGGTAGATACCAGTAAGACTGCAGAACGTGTCCGTTTCGATATTGCTCATGAAATTGGGCATCTGATGATGCATGAAATGGTGTCTGAAGATGTGGCTATTCCGTCTTTGTCGACATTCAGACCTTGCGACTTTCGACCATGAGGGCTTCTCATACCCGAATCCGAGCTTAAGAAAAGCCATCACGGAAAAACGTGATGGCTATGCGTTTTAATCACCATTCAGGTAAGCTGTCTCCCGACCAAGGGTGCCATTCAGGCAACTTGCTGTTGGAAGCATCGGCAATTAGAGCAAATTCATGAAGTTCATGAGGAAGCAATATCGGAGTCTGGCTAGTTGGCTTCAGCAGTAAATCCCATCGGTCTTTGTAATCGCCGAAAACCGAAACATCCATACGGGCTTGTTCAGGCCCGCAATTTCGATTTCGCTTAGCAGTGGGATCGGTCAGCCATCTCATATGTCCCAACCATGCTCCAGCAGATACATGATTCCGAGGAACAATATAGCTGGACAGGGTCTGCTCGTTTTCATTCCATCCGACCAAGACGAACCATTCATACAAGCTACGTTGAGAGCCGATCTTGGCAGGGTTTAACGCCCATCTTTCATTGCGGGAAGTTTTGACCTGCACGCTAATTTGCGTGACATCAAAAGGAGCGTGGCTTCTCTCCGCAAGTATGTCCGTTCGTTCCAGACCGTCTCTCGTTAGTGCTGGAGCCCAACCATTCATCGCCAACTTACAGCACGTCCAAAATTCTCCGACCGACTTTACTGCTTTAGTATCTGAAACCATAGCGTCCTCCTTGACTGCAAACAGCTACCTCATATTAGAATTTAGTCCCAATCTTCAACAAATGTAAAGTTGCAACAGTACATGACCATGTTTGCTGTTCTGATGGAGGTGAGAGGCTTCTAGACAAAATGGGAGGTAACTTAAACCTCTTCGAGAACCTTCAGACCTGCGGTTTATCCTAAGGCAGCAAACTCATTGTGGAACAGGTCCATATGGCTTACATTCGTTTCCCCATCGCTTTTCCCTCTTCCGGAACGGGATTATGCTACAATTTTCGTGTCAAATGTAGCTATCTTCAATCGATCTTCGAGCAGCAGCTTATGGAGAAGATTCCTTCCGTGCGCTTCGGGTACGATGGTCTTTCCGTATTCTGTCATCAATCGAATGATTGCATCGTAGTTGGCAGGATACGACAACGTACCGAAGAAGGTCAGTTTAGTTTCTCCGCCGTATAAGTCTATTTGGTCAAATAGCGACTGGAAGTAAGAGTAATCAGCTTCTCCCAAGGAATGGCCGAAAAACTTGACTTCAGCTATGTCGCTGCCATTGCTTTGTGCGTCGAATATTGAGCGACCTGCCATTTCCCCTGTCAAATACTGTCTCCGTAATTTCAACACCCTGGCGGTTTTTGTAAATTGATAGACGCCAGGCTCATCCATATGAGCCTGGCCATCAATGCCAAATATGACGTGATAATCATAGCCTCCGTGGCTTTCATCTGAGAAGCGATCAACGTCACCATGCACGTTGCGGTGATAGTAAATGGACTCTTCTCGCGGGCTCTGAAGCAGCGGAGTCGTGTAGTTGAAGGATAGAATGACGTTCGATTGCTCATCAAGTGGAATGTCAGTTCCGGTTTCCGCCATTGCTTTATAGATGTTTCTGCTGCTAGAATCATATGAGGGATTACCCTGGACTCGTATCAGGTATCGAGTGAAGGCGTCTTCAATAACGTGAAGTTCTTTCGCGAAAAAGTCAAGCAGTTTCACCCGGAGAATTTCCACTGGATCTTCTGAACCTTCGTCATCCAAATCCGCTGAAGTGTTGAAGTAATTAAGTACAGAAAAATCGATGTTACTCGAATGCTCATTAACATACTTCTGAATTTTTAGATATGCGTTGACCACCGCATCAGGACGTGATGGCTTCACTGAGAGGATGGTCCAGTAATTTAGAGCATCGTTAAGGCTGATGCTGCCTTTCCCGATGACCCACTCTTTGATTGCGCTTTCCACGTCTTTCCAATCATCGAGTTTTTTCGATGTATCATGCCAAGCAATGAAAAGGTAGTCCCACACGCAGGGGTCCTCGACATTCACTTGATAGGTGACTCTTGGCATAATCGCCTTCTTGAAGCTTTCCCGATACTTCGTGTACCTATCTCGGAAGAAAGCAGAATAAGACGACGGGATATGCTGTGCCAAATCAAACCCGTTACCCAAAACTATGATCTGCGAATACGTCAACTGAGGCCTTTCCTCTGGAGTTCAAAACAAGCTTACATCTCCTTGAGCTCTTGCGCAGGGATGGCGGTATCGAACAGACTGATCTGTGTGTCCTGTTCGTACTTGTCGATGCTGGTGGAGAAGAGATGGATTGTCCTCATAATGCTTGAACTTATACATGGTGTCGTTCATTATGTTGACTCTATACATGAGTGTGGTTCTGTTATCTTACGCCGGCATATTCAATTGTACATATCTACATGTTACAGTTTTTTTATTGCATTACTTCGAGGTTTGAATTTTGTGGTTCTCAGATATACATGAAAAAGTCGATAACTTTTTGCGAAGATGCGTATAGGTGCATGACATTTGCCGATGTGAGTTGAATGAGAAAGGTGAGTGTCGGACATGACAACAATTGGGCCTTTCGCTGTTTGTGATGGGTGGCTGTGGTGTGAGGTGTTGCCAGTCGGATGGGGTTGGAGGCATGGATGTATTGCTTCAATGTTTGTTGGGCGGGTTCGGCAGTGTT
>ULVO01006021.1_pt1 | contig 13223 bp, 7 predicted proteins | sample 1959521 | NCBI WGS metagenome assembly ULVO01 (sample SAMEA4835788, study PRJEB28245) | human gut metagenome | biome: gut microbiome; material: fecal sample | place: Denmark | collected 2008
TCAAGGAAGAAATCGTTGAAGTTTCTGACGAAAAAACAGAAACAGAAGAAGATATATCCGTGTCCGTAAAAACTACGGAACAAGCTGAAATCAAGGACGACGATAACCTTTCGTCCGCCGCGGAGAAGTCCGACGACAGCGGCGATTTCAGCATCTGAAAATGAAATTATTCAAAAAACTTTTTATCAAAGATTATGAAAACACTTCCGATCAGGAAGTGCGTTTTCGTTACGGTATCGTCGCGGGAATTTTCGGGATTATTTCCAACGTTATATTATGCGTTTTCAAAATTCTCGTCGGCGTATTTTCGGGTTCCGTCGCAATCGTTGCCGACGCAATCAACAACCTGTCCGACGCAGCGTCATCCGTCGTTACCGTTTTCGGGTTCAAACTTTCCAACAGACCTGCCGACAGGGAACACCCGTTCGGACACGCAAGGTACGAATACATCGCGGCGTTTATCATTGCGTTTGCGGTCGTGCTTATCGGCGTGTTGCTGTTGAAGCAGAGCATTGAAAAAATCATCACGCCCGAAAGCGTCAATATTTCAGCGTACACCTACGTCGTGCTTGCCGTTTCGATAGTCTTGAAGATTTTGCAGGGGCTGATTTACAGAAACTTCGGCAAAACAATCAATTCCGAGGCGTTGAAGGCGTCTGCCGCAGACAGCAGAAACGACGTGTTTACGACGATTGCCGTCCTGATTTCGACGATTGTCATCGACGTTACGGGCGTAAATATCGACGGATACGCGGGGCTTGTCGTGTCGGTGGTCATTATTATTTTCAGCATAAAACTTCTGAAAGAAACGATAAATCCGCTTCTCGGCACTGTGCCCGACAAGGAACTTGTCGCGAAAATCTCCGAAAAACTCAGGCAGTACGACGAGGTTCTGGGTTTCCACGACCTTATGATTCACAGTTACGGCCCGGCGATAACTTATGCGTCGGTTCACGTCGAGGTTGACGGTGGCAAAAACTTTATCGAAACGCACGACCAGATCGACAATATCGAAAGGGATTTTATGCGGGATATGAACGTGCATCTCGTCATACATATGGACCCGATTACGGTGGGCGATCCCGAAACCGATCTTTTGAAAAATGAAGTACAGGACGTCGTCCGCTCGATGAACGAAGATGTCACCATTCACGATTTCAGGCTTGTGAAGGGCAATACTCACACAAACGTTTTGTTCGACGTCGTCGTGCCGTACGGGGTGAAGCTCGGCGCGCGCGAAATAAGGCGCGAATTGAACGAAAAGATAAAGTCCGACAAAACTTATTATTACATAATAAACGTCGATAATAAGTACGTTTAAGGGCTTCTTACGCCGTCGCGCCCGAAATGGCTTTCCGGGCAATTACAAACAAAAAAACGACAAAAAAATAAGCGGGTTAAGTCGGACTTAACCCGCTTTTCGTTGTGAAAAACTATTTTGCGATTTTTTCGATTTCGTCGAAAATTGCGATGATGACGTCTTCGGAAAGACCTTTCGTCGGGCAGAGAATGCTGACCGAATTTACGCCGTCCGCGAATTTGTAGTAGTATTCCTTCGTATAGGCGGAAGCGTCGACGCCTTCGCATTCGCGCGTGAGATAGGTCGTCATATCCGCGTCGTTACCCTTTGAGAAAATCATCGTGAACTTCGGGAATTTCAGCACTTTTTCGCCCGCCTGGAACTTCGTGCGGATATCCGCGATATCGATATCGTAATCTTTCGCCGTTTTGATGGTGTCTTTGAGTTTATCCGTCTTGATTTGCTGGAATTGCGAAATCTGGCAGGACGTATCGACAAGCCATTTGCATACGCGCGGGGGCAGGTTTCTCAATTCGTTGAAGCAATACCACAACGGACCGCTGGGGAAGTTGCTGTCTTCAAGGGCTTTATAGACGTCGTTGATGCGTTGCGCGGCGTCGGGATAGCACTTGATGGAAACCTTGTAACTGTCGTCGTTTTCGCGGATAATACCGAAAGATTTGCTGCTGTATTTGAACGTCCAGTCAAGCGAGCCGCGTTTTTTGATGGTGAAAACGTTGGGTTTGCTCATGAAATACGTCGCAAGTTCCTGCGAAGACAGGGTTTTCGTACGGGGCTGATTGAGAATCTCGTCGAATTTCGCACTGCCGACCATATTCACCGCGCACAATTCCATATCGGTTGCGCCCAAGGCGTTGTAAACTTTGACGCTGTCGTCGAATTTCGCGACCTGCATGTAGTATTTTCCGTTGATTTCTTCGATATTCTTCTTATAGAAGTTGTCAATCTGGAAGCTGGAAAGCTCCACCGTTCTTTTGGTCGTATTGAGCGCGACTTCGGGTTCAAGAAGGTGATCGCTGATTTCCTTGGAAATCTTTTCGTCCTTTTCCTTTTCTTTAACTTCCTGCTTAATCTGTATATTTTCTTTCAGCGCGGCGCCGATAGGTCTTCTCTTTGACGTGCCTGCCGTGAGTAACGTGATGAGAAGCAACAGAAGTTGCGCGATGAACGGGATTATCGGCACGATTTTCGCAATCGAGAAGGGCGTTGTCTTGTCGTAAATCACGAAAATATAAACGTATGCGGAGATAGCGGCGCAAATTACCGACAAAACGATGATGAGGATTTTCAGCAGACGGAAGTTCTTTTCGGGCGAAAGTTTCGCTCTCAACCTTTCGGAACGCTGCGCGAGCGTAAGTTCTTCCTTTTTGGGTTTTTCTGCTTCCGCGTCGGCGGCTTTATCCTTCGATTTTTTGTCGGGTTTGCCTTTTTTCGCGACGACTTTTTTGTCTTCCGTCACCGGCTGTTCTTCATTTTCGGTAACGGCTGCGGGCGTTTCTTCCGCGGGCGTTTCTTCCTGTTTTTCTTCGGTTGCGGGTTCGGATTTTTCCGCCGCTTTTTTTGCCGTAGCGGCATTTTTTTCGCGCGGTTTCGACGGTTTTTTCGCGGCTTGTTTTTCGGTTTTTTCAACCTTTTCAACCGGCGTTTCGCCGCCCATAACAGGGCGTTCTTCTGACAAATCGGGCAGGGGGACTGCCTCGGATTCAACGTTTTCAGCCGCTTCTGGCGCGCTTTCTTCAACGGGTATTTCGGCTGTTTTGACGGGGGTTTCGGCATCTTCGACAGGGAGTTCCTCGGCGGGTTCCGCAGGGGTTTCCGGCATCGTGATTTCGCCTTCGTCGAACATCGAAGGATCGAAGGTTGCCGCGCCGATTTCGGGCAATTCGTCCGCCGCAGGTTCCGGTTCGGACAGGCTGACGCTTTCTTTTTCCGCCTTTTCCTCGGCGGCGAAAGACTCATACTGACCTGCCGCAAATTCAGCCGCGGCAAGGGCGTCTTCGAGACTCAGAGGCTGCTTTGCTTTTTCGGTTTCGTCAACGGTTTCGGGACTTACGGAAGGCGTTTCGTCCGCGGCGATTTCAGCATTTTCCGTCGTGCTGTTTGCCACGTTTTCGGTAACGTTTTCCGCATTTTCCGTCACGTTATCGGTAACGGTTTCCGTCACGTTTTCGGCCGTTTCCAAAGCGTCGTCGACATTGACATTCTTTTTTGTTGCCATAGTATATCTCCTTAAAATTTTGAACAAAAACTGTATGTTGTACCATAAATTATAATAAAGGAAAAAAATATTGTCAATGCTTTTTCGGTCACGTCGGAAAAAATTATGAATTTGCACGGCGGAATTTTTTTTGACTGACATAAAAGCGACTTTATAATGCAAAATTGAACGATAAAGTATATTATTTTGCGTGTAAAAAATTGCGTATTTTTGGCGAATTTTTACGAAAAAACGTCGATTTTTTGAAAAATTCGGAAAGCAAACGCACGGCGGAATTTTATTGTACGACTGTATATTTTCGTACGAAAGTGTTGAAAACTCGTGTCAAAAAAATCAAAATAATTTTCCGAAAAATTTGAAAAATACCTTAAACCGCCGTAATTCCGCCTGATTTTTTTATGTTTTTGCAATATTTTGCGCCGAAATTTTTTTTAATCTTGAATTTTAACAAGTCGTATGTTATAATAAATTAGCAAAAGAATATTTTTTGTTTTGACAAAATAATTGCGAGGTAATATGTACAAGTATTCTTACAAGGCACTTTCGCCGGAAGGAAAACGCGTAAGCGGCACGATCACCGCCACGAGCGAAGACGACTTCAATCAGGTCATTTCGTCGCGCGGTCTGAAATGCTATTACGTCCATGCCACGGGAAAGGGCGACGCAAGCAAACTTTCAAAACTCGACACCGCGCTGGTGTTGCAGTTTTGCCGACAGCTCGCGTCGATGCTGAACGCCGGCTTGCCTCTTATTAAGTCGCTGGAAATGCTTTACGAACGCACCGAGAAACCGAAACTCAAAAACGTGCTTGCCGCATTGTTTGAAGAGGTTCAGAAAGGTAACTCTCTTGCGGAGTCGATGGGTGCGCTTCCGGGCGTATTCCCCAACCTTCTCGTGAGCATGGTCAAGGCGGGCGAAATGAGCGGTAAACTGGAAGAGACTCTTATCCGAATGGCGGACTATTACGAAAAGGAAAAAAAGAGAAAAGGGCAAATCAAATCGGCAACGTCGTATCCGAAAATCGTTTTGGCGATCTGTCTTGTCGTCGTTGTGGTTTTGCTTATCTGGATTATGCCGAAGATGATTTCGATGGTGTCCGAAGATAAGTTGCCACTGGTCACGAAAATCCTGCTGAAAATCAAGGACTTCATCATGAAGGACTACATACTGATTATCGGCATCGTCGCCTCGCTTATTATTTTCATCCCGATCGTTAAGCGAATCGAGGCGGTTGACCTTTTCGTTTCCAAAATGAAAGTCAAAATGCCGGGCATCGGAAAATTGCAAAAAATGATTTATACGTCGCGTTTTGCAAGCTCGCTTTGCACGCTGACGAGTTCGGGCGTACATCTTCTCGACGCGCTGACGATGGTGTCGGAGATGATGGACAACACTTACGTATCAAGGCAGATCGACGACGCTGTCGAAGCAATCCGTCGCGGCGAGTCGATATCCGCCGCGTTGCAGACGGTCGATGCGTTCGACCCGCTGCTTACGACAATGATATTCGTCGGTGAAGAATCCGGTTCTCTGGACGAGGTTCTCGGGCAGACTGCCGCTTATTTCGAAGACGAAGCGGACACTGCAATCAAGAGTCTTACCGCAATGATAAACCCCGCCCTTATGGTTGTAATGGCGGTTGTCATCGGCGTAATACTTATCGCAATACTTATGCCTATGTTCTCGATGTACGACTCGATAGGCACGGATACCGAATAAAGGGCAGATTTGGAGCAAAATTATGATTTACTACTACTTGAACAACGACAAACTCAAAGCGATGTTTGCGACGGCGGGCGGAAAGAGAATTACCGTGAAAGAATTTTACGATATGGATTTCCCCAGTGAATTTCTGAACGACCCGAGCGCAACCAATATCGACCTTCAACTTACCGAAGCGATGCTCGATATGATCCGCAAAAACGATATCAAGTCGAAAGCGGCGAAATTCGTCCTTGAAAACAACAAGATACCGTTCCGCGAGATGATTTTGCCTTACGCAAAGCCGTCGATTCTGTATCCGATAATTTCGGCGGAACTTTTCACGGATAAAAAACTTGCGGAAAGTCACACCGTCGACTTTGTCGAGATTGACAGAAATATCGAAGATCCCGACGAAGAGATGCAGGAAGCCGCGCTGAACTCCCCCGAAGAGGGCGAGGAAGAACAGGAAGAGAAGAGCGAAAAGAAAAAGAAAGCGAAAAAGGCGCGTCTTATGATCACGTACATAGACAACCTTGTCATCGAAAACCTGAAAAAGTGCTGCCGCGAAGTCGGCATGAAACTCACGGCAATCGATATTTCGCAAAGCGCGCTGTCGAAACTCGTCGATTTTATGAAAGAAGACCTGCCGCAATATTTTGTGCTTGTCGACTATCGCATGACGACGATTACGTCGTATCTTTTCGCGGATTACAAGCACGTCTTCTCGCTGTCGAAACCCATTTATTCGATGCCCAACGAAAACTATGCGAACGAAATGGCGTTTTTCATCAACGACTTTTCCGGCATCGTGAGCGAGGCGATTCAGTTCTTCCGCTCGAAATATACCGATTACAAATTCGACGACGTGTTCATCACGGGCGACCTTGACAGGTTCCAGTCGGTCGAAAGCGACCTTTACGGTTTCATGGGGCTTAACGTCAAGATGCTTCCCGTACCCGAAAGCGTATCGGGCGTTGAGCAGCTTGATTTCAACGCGCTTGCACCGCTTATCGGCACAATGCTCAAATAACGAGGTGGATTATGGCAAAGAGAAAGAGAAACATAGATTTTATCGCCGCGCAAAAGGCGATTGGAAAATCGGGGCAAAGCACCTCGTTTGAGTTTATTCTTGTCGTTACGGTCGTCGTGGTGGCATGCGCGATGGTCGGGTGGTATCTTGTGGCGCGTTCGCAGTACAACACTGCCGTGTCCGACCTTGAATCTGCCAAGACGGAACTCACCAACCAGAAAAACACGCTTGCCAAGAACGAAGACAAGTTCAAAAACTTCACGGTGGTGCTTGACAAAAACGGCAACCCCGTGACGAAAGGCACCGACAAATACGGCAACACGATTTACCAATACGAGTCGTTGACGGAAGTCGCGACGCGCGTTGCAAACGCACTTGCGGGCGCGCAGGCGACGTCGAAAGAAGCCGACGCCGCGATAAACCTTACCGGCACGATTTTCGACATAATCTTCACAAGCGCGAACAAGACGGAGTGCAAGGTGACGCAGTTCACTTTCACCAACGGCAGGATCACGTTAAAACTTACGGGCAAGGGTTCCCAGTCGATGCGAAACTACGTTTCGGCGATTAAGGAAAACGGCAGCGGCTATATTCAGAGCGTTGAGCCATCGATGGACACCGCCACCGATTTTTCGGTAAGTTTCGACGTCGTGAACGATAAACTTTTCGGCGGCAGCGACAAATAAGGAGGACGGGAAAATGACGATTAACAGAAAAGAAAAAATATTGATTTTCGTGCTTATCCTGTTCCTGCTTGTAGGCGGCACGTACACTCTTGGCATCATGCCGAAAAACAACGACAAAAAAACCGCTCAGGAAGAGTTGCAGACGGTCGAAGGCGACATCGCGAAGGTCAAAAAGCAAATCGACGCGGTGAGCCCGGCAAGGTACAACAAGCTCGTTGAAGAAATCAGACAAAACGAGGCGGCGTTGAAACAACTTACCAGTCCGAGCAACAACCTTAATGAAGAACTTATACCCAGCAATATGCCCGGACATCAGGACTCTGTGGCGATTGCGGAAACGCTGTACAAATTCTTTGGCGACCTTGGTTTCAACGTTGAGATAAGCCTTGGCAGGCCCGTCACGACGTCCACCAAAAAGGTTTACACCATATCGAGCGCATACAAGACGGACATGCAGACGCTTTACAAGGTGACCGACGCGATCGCGCGCGTGAAGTCGTACAATCTGACGTATCTTTCGATGACGCCGGACGGAAACGACGTTTCGGGCACGTTCTCGATGACGATCACGTACATTCTGAACGAATAGCACGACATTACTTGTGCGGAAGCGGCACCTTAAAATAAAGGATATTATATTATAATATAACTACAACTTACGAAAACGCGCGAAAGCGCAGTCGCAAAGATAAGACGGGAAAAATAAAAAAAGTACGATTGACGGAAGGAGGTCAATTATGCTGACGTTATTAAAAAATATAGAAAGGTTTAACAAGCGGTACAATAAAAAACGCGGCAGCGCGATGCTTATGGTACTTATGACTATGGCGATTATTATCGTCGTAGGCACTTCTATGCTCTTTGTGACGCTTTCCTCCTTCTCGAACAGCATTGCGGACACCCAGCAGGAACGCGCGTACAACGCCGCGCTCGTAATGACCGAAACGCTGAAAAGCTCCTCATATCTCGGCAAACTTATCGAAAGCAATTCCTTTGAGCTTGAACAAGATACTCCCGTCAAACTCCAATTCGACAACGGCGATCTTGATGATAAACTTGACGATTTCACAATAATCAACGGTGTGAAAGTTTACATCACGCTTACCAACGCTTCAAAGGTAAAGACGTCGCTTGACAGCGTGCTTGTCGACGTAAGGGGTGTAAAAGGCTCGCAAGAAAGCACGGTGAGCTTCACTTATGACAAAAAAGAGAGAATTGAAAACGTTACGCTCAAAGACACGTTCGGCAACGCCTTGGTAACCAACAACGACTTGGGCGGAGAACAAAAACGCGACGACCTTGTTTTCAAGAGAATCGAGGGCGATATTTCAATAAACTGTTGGGATGAAGAAGTCGTGAACGGGCAAACCGTGAAGAAGATGACCACCCGATACTTCAACCCGATTATTCTTGAAGGTCTTACTGGCAGTATCTTTGCCAACGGCGACCTTATTATCGGCGCTGCCGACAACGTTATAAAAGTTCAGGGCAATATCTATTGCGACGGCAACCTTACAATACGCGGGCTTGACCTTGGCGTAAATCTTCCCGCGCTTTACAAAAAAACGTACAACAAAAAATATATCAAATACAGCACGATCGGCAACAAGACTTTTGCAGGTTTCGATATCCTTGGCACCGGCGAATACATAGAGCGCGAACAAGAGGGCAAAGTGAACGAGGCGATGTATCTGAAATACAAAACGGGTAACGGCGACGACGAGGCATTTTTGCCGTTGCAGGTTTATGACGAAGTCTCGCACTATACCCTTATGGATCGTGCGCCTGAAAATGCCGAAACATGCAATTTCTGGACAAGAAACTGGGCGGAGAACGGCGCGGTTGAAGAAGTCACGATAACGCTCAGGGAAAGAGTTAACGGCGAATTACGCCCGGTGGATGCAACAGACAGCAGAAACAAACAATATCTCGGCGCGACGATGTATTCCTCGTCCGAATGCAAACCCGAAGACATGATAATGCAGTATCCGAAGGGCGGCAACATATATTGCAGCGGCGATATTATCTTTGACAGGGTAAACTATGGATACAACTGGGTTTATGCGCCGAAAGCATTAGGCAACAACAGCACCGAATACGTATATCACGACCTGTCGATTTATGACGGCACCGGCAAAGGTAAAATAACTGCTTCAAACAAAGCAGAAGTTGAAAACGCCACCGTGTCTTACAACAAAACCAAGATGAGAGGCGACATATTCTGCATGGGACGCATGATTATCGCGCCCGAAAATCTTGTGCTCACGTCCAAAAGCACAGATGGTAAAGACGAGAAAGACGAGGTATTCACGAGAATGAACGGTTCAAACTTCAACCGTTATTTTGACAATGAAACTTTCCAAAGCACCAATTTCTTCTCACGTCTGAAAACATTGCTTGGTTTTGACGGTGAAAAGTGGAACAAAAACGCAGGTAGCTTTAATTACGACGCAACCGATTCTTACAGATTTGTATATAAAGGAAAAGGTAAATTAACACCAACTTATGAAGCTGAGCACAGTTTCAAGGATAACAGTAACGTCGAAAGCTTTTTAACCGCGTTAAAAAACCATGGACAAAGCAATTTGAAAAACGCCTTGGTAGGAGTATTCAACAAAACAATAAACGACAGCGGATATATCTTAAAAGGCGACGGCGACTTGTCCGCGGAGGGAACAGACGGCGTGCATAAAGAGTATCGCCCCGTAGAATTCAGCGAAACTTCCAACATTTATATCTATAACTGGGCTTACGAGCCGCTTATTAAAAATACGGAAAAGAAAGAAGGCTCGGAAGAAAAAGTAAAGGTACAGCGCCAACTTAACAGCACTTCACTGGTGCGGGAGTCGCGCGTGGACATCGATGAGACCTCGGTCAGCACGGTAAACGACACAACTTACAAAGCCGCGCTCACGGTAAAATATCAGATTCTCAACGTAAACGAGATTTACGTAGGTAGCGGCAATATCGAGGCTGTTGGGATCAACGCGTTCGGTTACGAAAGCGACGCCGGCGTGATAGCGAAAAAAATCGACACCATTGGCGATATGATTTCAAGCGAATATCAGGAGCATAGTCTTCTTGATCTTATTATGAAAATTTATGGTCTGAACAAGGAACAGGCGCTTGAAAAACTGAGAACAGAATATCTGAAGATTGACGACAAGGTATATACGGGATATGCCGACTTAACGTACAGCATTAAGGATGACGAGAAAGGAAACGACTGCGTCTTCCTGAAATATGATCTTATCGCATTAGCCTACTATAAATGCACGGATTATGAAAGGCATGGGGATACAGAGAGAACAATTGAATGGACAAAAGAGAACGAAGAAGTGGAATATCTTTTATTGCCAAGAGTATTGTATAGGGACAATAAGTTTTACATTGTCGATCAAATAACAGGTGATTGGAAAGATTATGATCCCGAGGACGAACTGGATAAATTTATGAAAGATGCCGGGTTTACTGATGACGAAAAGGCAGTAATTCAGCGGGTAATGGAAAATAAAGACAATGAAGACAATAAAGACAATAAATTCAAATTCAAATTCAGCGACGGTTTATATGGAATAGATAAAAATACATTGAAAACAGTCGTGCAGAATTATGTGGACAATCGAGCAGTAATTAAAGAAAGGTATACACGTGCTCAGGTTTTCGGTGATGGTACGTTCGGTTTTAACTTTACCACTTTTGGCGGAAGAGAGGGTGAAATCAGAAAACTTGCACTTTATGTAGGGACGTATAGCTTTGCCGACAACTTAGGAGCCACGAGCACCATTGAGACGAATAGATACAAGGATGATTATAATGAGCCGAAAATAGTCTTAACGTATGATGACATAAAAGACGTGGTTGAAGATTATGCCAACGTCAAACAGTTGGCACTTTTAAGCCATAGCGACAATATCGACAATATCGACAAGAACAGTTTCAAGGCGATTACGGTCAAAGCCGACGACATTAAGAATACAAAGATTTTTGCCGATAGTGAAACCACAGTTGGCGAAAGCGCATTCTTATCCGTGCGCGCGTTCAGCGACGAAGACCACGGGATGTATCTGCGCTCATCCAACGCGCGGTATGCGAACGCGGACAAAAATTCAAGCGTTTCAGCGGTTTTCAGGGAAATTATCGATGAAGGATTTGCAAAAATCGCGATATTTAACACAACCAAACTGACCGCAGATTATATGCGCGATCAAATTGATAATAAAAAAATCAAGGTCAACGAATACAACCAGGTAAGAGATGTTCAGGACAACAAGTTGCTGAACCCGTTAAGAGAGCTTAAACAGGATTATTTAATATTGAAAGAACTGGAGGAAGTAAGAGAGGAAGGAAGAAAAAAAATTTCTATCGACGAGCTTAATAATATGTGGGCAAATGATGATCCAAAGGGTAGAACTAACTTCTATGACATTAAATACGATAATGAAACAGGGAAGTACGTTAGCAACCTTGCGAACATGAATGGTCTTGTTGAATTTCTCGGGATAGAAATTAGTTGGAAAGAGAAAAATATCAATAATGTATGGACGTACATCAGACACAGGCTTACGAAAATTGGCTCCGACAATAAGTTTTATGCGATTTACAACGGCAACGAACCCGACACAAGCGTGCGCGTTTTACAATTCACAAACGGAGGCAATAGCAAACTGTCGTTGACTTGCGACAATACTTTCGGATTGGATCCGCTGTATTGTACTTATGACGACAAAGGAAATCCCATTGGCGGAAATCAAGGCGGTGTATTTACCAATATCAAAGGCAAGATGACCGGAATACGTACGCAGGTTGACTATACCATATCCGAAGACACGTATTTCAACTTCGGCGGCGAAGGCACAGGCGGTATAGATACCAGTAAGCAAGGTCCCGTCATCTTCGGCGCGAGCAAAGATGACGGCGTAATCGACTCGATTAACCAACTGAACAATACAAAGCGTATGAATATTACAATCGACGCAACCAAAAAAGACGTTTACGTTTATATCAACGCGCCTTCGAAATACATCATACCCGAAAACGGCGAGAAAGGTTCATACGTGAAAAACGGCGACGGGTACACGTTTGTCGGCGAAGGCAAGGGCGATTACGTACGTCAAGCGGGCATTGAGTTCAGAAAATGCAGCTGGCGCGTTAAGGGCACACACAACGCCTATATTATGCTTGTCGGCGACACTTCCATCGATGCAAACGCATATAAGCTCAGCGTCAACATAGGCGGCGGTATCAACGACGACTCGGCGGACAGAAGTGACTCGATGCTCGGCACGCATTTCTACTCGGGCTTCTACACCACCTATTCGGGTTCTTATACAATGAACGAAGAAAACGAAAGCAGTCTTAAACTTGCGGCGAAAGAAGTCAACACCGTTGAAAGCGGCAATCTGTGTATTATCGGGACGATGGACAACCAGCTGCTTCTGGGACGTGGCGGTTATATCAACGGGTTTGTGTATCTCCCCAACGGCAAATACGTCAACAACTCCACGGGCTTTTTGGGAATCCTGCCCAACGCATATTCAAACAACAACCAGGCAACAATTGTCGCAAAAGATATTTCGATCAAAGGCAGTAATATCGGAAACCTGGTCTTCCAGGCGTTTGACGTATCGTCAAGCGCGGGCGGCGCGGGCAGCGATATCGATATCGACTATATCGAATCAAACGAAAAGATAACTTATACCGAATGGACATTCGGCGGGTACTATTACGGCTAAAATGAGAAAGGTTTTGAAACGCTTAAAACTGAATAAAAAAGGCTTTACCTTTGCCGAATGTATCGTTGCAATCGCGTTGTTTGCGATCGTCGGCACGCTGGCGTTCACCATGTTCAACACGGCGACGCGCTATATGTCCAAGGCGAAAAAGGAAGAAGCCAAAAGAGCGCAGGCGCAGGAGCAGGCTCTTTTGAACACGTTTATGTACAACGACAAATACATCGTGTATCCGCACAGTATTTTGCAGGTATCGTACATCAGCACGTCGAAGGGCAACGTGGCGCAGTACGCGGCGGTGCTTAATTACGACACCGATTACGGCTCGGTACCGTTTGCGATTTCAATCGAACCCACCAAAGTGCAGACGACGAACACCCCTTGGAGCTATGCTTTCACAAGGTATCAGGTGACGTCGGACAAGGGTACGAAACGCTGGATTTTCATTTTCAACGACGATACCGTGTCTTACGACCTTAAAAACACGCAACAACTTGAAAACTACTCGCTATCCAAAGACTGGGTAACAACC
>ULVO01031481.1_pt1 | contig 13117 bp, 13 predicted proteins | sample 1959521 | NCBI WGS metagenome assembly ULVO01 (sample SAMEA4835788, study PRJEB28245) | human gut metagenome | biome: gut microbiome; material: fecal sample | place: Denmark | collected 2008
ACGGCCTGCATTACGTCATACAGCGCAAGGCCGGATTGAACTTCTCCGCCGGGGCTGTTGATGTAGAGGGTGATAGGCAATTGCTGGTCTTCTTTCTGAAGATGCAGAAGGCAGCGAATAGCGGTTGAAACCGAGCCGGCGTCAATTGCGCCAGTGATTTCTATTTCGCGAGAAGCGAGCATTTCGTCTCGTATGTCGTATAGACGCAGGCCATCCGAGGTTTCCTGCATTACGAGTGGGGAATAGGTTGATGTTTGGTCCATGATTTAGTCCTTTCTTTTGGGCATGGCTGAGCCATGCATAGGTGGGTGGTATGCGGTTTTCAAGCTGCTGCAAACTCGCCGGAAAGGAATAATGGCGTGAAGCTTTGGTTTTGGACATGCCAAACTAAAGCCACGGCATCGGTGGATGCATCAAGGTACGCCGAGACAAGCTTGGGATAGGACCGAGCTAGGCCTGAACAGCCAAAGCGAAAAAAGATGCACGTATCCCTTGGCGGGCTGCATATCTTTTTTCTTATTCAGTTGTAGTGAAGTATGTAAGTCGCTGAAAAATGCTCCGATAATCACGGAGGGGCCGACTTGCCACTCTTTGAATGCGACTAAAAAATGGGCGTTAGCCCTCGGGTGCAAAGCAAGTGTAACACATGCTGGATGCGTAATGTGGGAAATGCGTGGTACACCGTAAAAAAAGAAATATGGTATAGCGCCCCAGCAGCCCTTCCGCTTCTGTATCCGGATTGCGTTTTAGGGCGAAGGAAAATCTTGTTGCATTGAGACTATTTGGCTAGGCTTTGCCTGGCGAAGTCAATGCGATTAGGGTTGCTGTACGAATCTAATGCGCCCTTGAAGCCGAAATGCAAAAGGCGTGCAGCGATGATACTGGCAGTACGGTCTACTCTCGATACTTTTTCATGGTAAGAGCCGGCATGCCGAAGCGCTTTGCTGTGCTAGAGCTCTTGTTTTCGCATGCTAAGGGGAATTCGATAAAATGGAAGCGCTTGAATGAACCAAAGGAGGAACGCCGTGGCCTTTTTGCCGGTTACGCGTAAAGAAGTGGAAGAGCGCGGATGGGACCAGTGCGATTTTGTGTACGTCTGTGGCGATGCTTACGTGGACCATTCTTCTTTCGGTATGGCTATCATCACCCGATTGCTTGAGGCAAATGGCTACAAAGTGGGCATTATTGCGCAGCCTGATTGGCATGACCCCGCCAGCATCGATGTGTTCGGCGAGCCCCGCTTGGCGTTTTTGGTCAGCGCGGGAAACATGGATTCTATGGTGTGCCACTACACCGTTGCAAAGAAGCATCGCAATCGCGATTTCTATTCCCCTGGTGGACAGATGGGTTTGCGTCCCGACCATGCATCGGTGGTCTACGGTAATTTGATTCGACGAACCTATAAAGACACCCCGGTTATTATGGGTGGGGTGGAGGCTTCGCTGCGTCGCTTGGCGCACTACGACTACTGGTCCGATAAGCTGAAACGATCGGTGCTGCTCGACGGTGGCGCTGACATGATCAGCTATGGGATGGGCGAAAAATCGATTGTTGCTATCGCTGATGCTCTGAATGCGGGGATCCCTATTGGTCAAATCACCTGGATTGAGGGCACAGCATTTCGATCCCATAACCTTGAAGGGGTAATGGATGGATACGTTTCGCTGCCTTCCTTCGAAAGCATGCGTGTCGATAAGCTGAAATATGCTGAAAGTTTCCGTCTGCAGTATCGCAACCTTGACCCATTCAGCGGCAAATGTTTGGTTGAACCTTACGAGCAGGACAACTTGTACATTGTGCAGAATCCTCCGAGCACTCCACTTTCAACCCCGGAATTCGATGCAGTATATCGTTTGCCGTATGAGCGAACCTATCATCCCATGTACGAAGCGGCTGGCGGCATTCCCGCAATCAGCGAAGTGAAATTTAGTCTAACCAGTAATCGGGGTTGTATTGGCGAGTGCTCGTTCTGTTCCTTGGCGTTCCATCAGGGTCGCATTATTCAAAGCCGCAGTAAAGAAAGCCTGGTTGAGGAAGCGAAGGTTATCACACAAGACCCCGATTTCAAGGGATATATCAACGATGTGGGTGGTCCGACGGCGAACTTCCGCAAGCCTGCTTGCCCCAAGCAACTCGATAAAGGCGCATGCCGCGGAAAGCGCTGTTTGGCACCGAAGCCCTGTAGAAGTTTGCAGGTGGACAATCGCGATTATTTGAATGTGCTGCGCGAGTTGCGCAGCTTGCCTGGGGTTAAAAAGGTGTTCGTGCGCAGCGGCCTGCGCTTTGATTATATGCTTCTTGATAAGCACGCCAACGAATTCATAGATGAGCTATCTCAGTATCATGTTTCGGGGCAGCTTCGTCTGGCGCCGGAGCATGTGAGCGATGAAGTGCTTAAGGTGATGGGGAAGCCGAACAACGACACTTACCAGGAATTTGTGCGGCGCTTTGATGCGGCCAACAAGAAGCTTGGGCTCAAGCAGTTCGTGGTTCCGTATCTCATGAGTTCGCATCCCGGGTCTACCTTAAAAGAGGCTGTAGAGTTGGCGGAATTCTGCCGCGATATGGGCTTTAACCCCGAACAGGTGCAGGACTTCTATCCAACGCCCAGCACCATTTCCACGTGTATCTATTTCACAGGGGTCGACCCGCGCACCATGGAAGAAGTGTACTGCCCACGAACGCCTCATGAAAAAGCAATGCAGCGAGCGCTTATTCAGTACCGCAACCCAAAGAATCGCAGGCTGGTTATCGAGGCCCTGAAGGCGGCTGGCAGAGAAGACCTTATTGGGTACGACGAAAAATGTCTGGTGCGTCCCGATAAGGGCGGGGCACGTAAAGCGAATAATCAAGCCAGGGGCGCCAAGGATCAGCGCGGTAAGCGGCGAGGGGGCAGCTCTGCTGCGGGGTCTTGTTCGAAGGGGACGGCTGCCGATTCCGACTCTAGGGGTAAGCGTCAGCACGGTAAAAGCACTGGTCCCTTACAGCGTGGTAAATACGGCAAAAGAGGTGAAGTGCTTGGTTCCGGCGGAAAGGAAAGCGGGGGCAAGCCTCAACCTGCTTCATCTGGGCGTGATCGTTTGCGCAAGGATGCTCGCTTCGATAAGGAGGGAAAGGTAAGTCCCTCAAGAAGCTCGTTTAAACCGCAGGGCCGTGGGCCGAACAAGGCTGCCGGAAGCAAGGGCGGTATCCGTATACAGGGATCTAAACGCTAGTCTTCGGGTGTTGGTCGGCGTTCACCCATTGTTTGAGCTGCAGGATTTTCTGTTTTCGCTTGAGTCGCTCAAGCGTGGGTAAAGAGCCAACGTCGTCCGATAACTATGCGAGGCCGCCTTTCTCGGCTGAAAGGCGGCCTCTTCGAGTTGTATCGGGATCTTATTGATTACATGAACAGCCCAGCGGGAGATGTTTAGAGGTAGGTTACGGTGCCGCTGAGGGGCTTGCGGCTAGCATGGTTCGGCAGTGGTTTTCCATCTTCTGCGGCGTAGCCCAGGTCGAGCATCATCAGTACTTCTTCGTTTTCGGGAAGCTCGAGTTTTCCTGCTACTTCCTCTGGGTTGAAGAAGTTCACCCAGCAGCTGTCTACGCCAGCGTTCTTTGCGGCGAGCAACATGTGCGTAGCCACAATGGTGGCGTCTTCGATGCCGGAATCGCGCGTTCCGCCAGGATAGGTGAAAACGTTTTCCTTGTTGAAGGCTACGACAAGTACCGTGGTGGCGCCGTAGCGACAAGGGGTAAGCTCATCGATAAGAGCAAGCTTCTCGGGCGATTGCACCACGTAAACATGCTGTTCTTGCAGGTTTTTTGCGGTGGGTGCCACGCGCCCTGCTTCCAGGATAGCTTTCAGAGCCTTTTCGGCAACGAGCTCGCCGTTGAACTTCTTGCAAGAGTAACGATCTTCAACTACTTCTTTGAATTCCATGACGGGCCTTTCACTAAGAGCTTTACAGGTATGAACATAGCGTTTTGATGTCGCAAGGAACCGTTTCATCTGCCACTTTATATGAAAATCATAAATATTATAGGTTTATCTGGTGTTATAGCATTAATTTCATGAATGGGTTTAGGGTTTCAATCCATCAGGCAAATTGTTGAAGCATCCAACAGATACCCTTTGCCATGCGCAGATCGGGTTCTTTGAAGTGGTTTCCTGGATTTGACTCAAAGAGGGTTTCAACGCCTTTTTCCTGAAACGACGAAACAACGCATTTTGTTCTTTGCGAAACGCTGCGAAGAAGGCGGCTGGGTGTTTTTGCTTCTTTTGTACCGAGGGAAAAATAAGCGCACAAAGGTTTCTTCGCAAAGGTATTGGTTGATACGTATTCACTGAAGTCGGGATACCACAGCGAGCCCGATGCGCTTGCAAGAGCATCGAAGAGGGTGGTGTTGAACGGTGCCCATGTAGCGAATAACCCTGCCAGAGAATAGCCCGCAATGCAGCGATGATGTGGCGTTGTTTCGAGATGCTGCTCGGTTTGGGCGACCATTGTTTCAAGCTGAAGAAGGTGCTGTCGGGCGTTTCCCTCGAAAGGCTTATCTTCTGCGAAAAGACCCTCGCATTTCCAAGGCGTTAGGGAGTTGTTCCAGTTGGGGGTCGGGATAGATATCAGAGTAAAGGGTGGGCAATTCAGCGATTGGCACTGCCCCCAAACTTCACTGCCGTTCCCTTTGAGGCTATGCAGATATACTATAGGATCGTAAGATACCAGTGTGTTGCCACTATAGTGGATTGATACCGTTTGCCCAGCTATTTCTACTGTTTGTTCCATAAATCCATGATATCGAATTATTGTTGCCGCTTGTTCGTGGGTAGTACTCCCAATAAAAAACGGCGCTGGATAATTCCAACGCCGTTTTGCAGTGTTTGCGCTATCGCTAGACGAGTTTGCCCTTGCTGTGGTCTGCCATGTGCTGGATAAGCTGAGCAACCCAGCCATGGAAGTCTTTCTTACGGGAAACGAGTTTGCCATCTACCAGTTCCTGGTAAGAGACCTTTACCTTTTCATAACGGGTGTTAACGGTTGGCTCTTCATGGGTAAAGCAACTCTCGGTTTCCTTTTTGGGTACCAATCCGATAAGGATGGTGGGGTTGTACATGACGTGGGGGTTGTCGTTCTCGTCAAGATAAGCGAACAAGCTCTTGGTTACCCCGATCTGGTTTGCATGTATGCACGCTGCTCCTTCAAGCGAAGCCAAGGTGTCAAGCAGATCCTGTGCCACGGCGGCATCCTCGGCGGTTGCTTTTTCGCAGGGCGTGCTGAGCAGCGCCTCGTCGGTGGTGAATTCTTTGATGCTCATGGTTGTCCTTTAATCGATGGTTTAAGCCATTGAGTTTAGCTCTTCTATTCTATCGCATAGCAGCGAAAGACCGTGTGGGGCTGTAGCTCTATCAGCTTTGCTTGGGGTCTTAGACTATCGTGCAAAGACTCGTTTATTGTGACGCTCTATTGGGGAAGAGCTGAAGCTGCGAAACGCAGATGCCAAACAGGATGATGACCACCCCAAGCCATTCAACGGCACCGATGGGCGATCCTAGCACTATCATTGCCACGAACAGCCCAGCCGGCAGCTCCGATGCGGCTAGTACGGACGTAAGTCCTGTGGGCAAATGGGGCGCACCCATACTTAAGAGCAGAATAGGCAGGAAGAACCCACATGCTCCGGCAATCAAGCCCAAGGGGGCAATGCCCTGCAAGAGCACGCCCGAAATGATGAAGTCGGGGCAGATGAAGTGCGACATAACCACCGCGCCACCACAGACAATCAAACCTCGCTGGGCTTGTGAGCATTTTGGCTGCACCAGACCAGACAGGGCCAAGAACGAAGCGCAGCTTACGGCGGCAAGGAGTCCGGCTGCGATGCCCCAAGGGTTGCAACTCGAAAGATCGGTGGCATACAGACCGCTGGCGAACACCGTTCCGAACACGATGACCGCCGCCGATATCACCTGGCTAAGTGCAGGTGGCCTGTGTGTCATGATTACTTGAATTACCGTGCCTATCCAGGTGAATTGGAACAAGAGCGTGAGAGCTAAGGCAACGGGCAACACGCTCATGGCATAGGTGTAGAAGATCGAGGTAATGCAGGTTACGGCGCCGATGCCAAGAAGCTTCAGCGTGTTGGTGCAGCCAAGTTTTTCCCATTTTTCTCCTCGGGTGCGATTAAAGAGGAGGAATACGGCAAACAACGCGAAGCCCGCCCACATTTGTGCGGCGGCAATTTGTGCGGAGCTGAACCCCCATGCGTAGGAAAGCTTGTAGCAGGTGGCGTTGAAGCCGTAGCAGGCACCACCGAAGAACACCAAGATAGCAGCTTTGGTTCGAGTGCCCGCATCAACTGCGGCGGTAGGGAACGGCTTATGCTTGGGAGCATTCTGGGACAACGTGAACTCCTTTGTGCAATCGTTTCGCTGCATTGCAAGAGCGAATGCAGCTTTGCGGTTGCGTGGCGAAAAGGAGACGAAAGGCGTCTGGAAAAGTCCACGCTTCTGGTTTATCAGGCTGACTATTTTAGCAAAGATAATGGATGTGGGTCGTTCAGGCCATGTTGGCAAACTCTTGATAGTAGGTTCCCCATTCGGCCATCGAATTGACGTAGGTGCGCGTATCTACTCGAAACTGCTTGCTAGCGGTTAACCATTTCGTTTCGTTTTCCGTAGTATTAATACGTTCAAAACATTTCTTGAATGCTTGCAGCGTACAATCACTTACGTGAGAGTTTGCCCCGCTTTAGTAGCTGGGCTTGGTTAGAAAGGAAGCCGCATGATTCGTATCGGTATCTTGGGATACGGAAATCTTGGCAAGGGCGTTGAGCTTGCTGTTCGTCAAAACGATGATATGGAACTCGCCGCTGTGTATACGCGTCGCAATCCTGAAACTGTATCAATCGCAACGCCTGGCGTTGCAGTTCGCTCGGCTGCGGATCTTGAGGCGGGCAATGAAGATATTGATGTTTTGATCCTATGCGGCGGCAGCGCAACCGATTTGCCTGAACAGACGCCGAAGTACGCTGCTCTGTGCAATGTGGTAGATTCCTTCGATACCCATGCGAAGATTCCCACCCATTTTGCCAACGTTGATGAGGCAGCTAAGGGTGCTGGCAAAACTGCCCTGATTTCTTGCGGCTGGGATCCGGGCCTGTTCTCCTTGAACCGTTTGTACGCAAACTGCATCCTGCCAGAAGGTGCCGACTACACATTCTGGGGTCGCGGCGTTTCTCAGGGGCATTCCGATGCGCTTCGTCGCATTCCTGGCGTTGCCGATGCTCGTCAATACACCATTCCCGTTCCCGAGGCGCTGGAAGCGGTTCGTTCGGGCTCTAACCCCGAGCTTACTACGCGCGAAAAGCATACGCGTGAGTGTTGGGTTGTTTTGGAAGAGGGTGCTGACCCTGCCGAGGTAACCAAGCAGATCGTGGAAATGCCAAACTACTTCGACGAATATGACGTTACCGTGAACTTCATCAGCCAGGAGGAGCTCGATCGTGATCATGCTGGCCTACCTCATGGGGGCATGGTTATCCGTACTGGTAAGACTGCTGGCGACAAGAACTGCAAGATCGAGTATTCGCTTGACCTTGAGTCCAACCCCGAGTTCACCGCTTGTGTGCTGGCTTGCTATGCTCGCGCTGTTGCTCGTCTCTCTGCTGAGGGCAACCATGGTTGCAAAACGGTATTCGATATTGCGCCGGCTTATCTTTCTGCGAAGTCTGGCGAAGAACTGCGCGCTCATATGCTGTAATGCAATAGCCAATCGGCGAATTGCTTAAAAGTTAGAGGGAATGCGAAACTTCGCATTCCCTCTTTTGGTCTGGGACACGTTCACGCCTTAGGCGATGGCGGGTTCGATCCTTTGAACGTAAAGATTTGTATTATCTACGGTAAAGGCAATATCGAACCCTGCATAGGCAAGATGATACGTACGCTCGGGTTCATGCTTGCTGCCTGCGCGACGTGGGTCCTGACCCAGCACTTCAAGGAGGCCTTCGCGCTTTTCTTCGGGAATGGCTTGCAACAGTTTAGCGGGGCAGTGAACGGTGAGTTCTTGCCAAGGTGTCTCGTCGATGAAACCGCCTTGTGCGTCGGGGTGGCAGTCGGCAAAGGGAATGTAAGGCTTTATGTCGAAGATAGGCGTACCATCGCGCAGATCGGCGCCCAGAACATGAATGATCGGACCGTTTTCAGTGAGTTCTATGCGCTCTAGCTTTACGCAGGTAAGCCCGATGGGATTGGGACGGAAGGGGCTACGGGTAGCAAATACCCCCCCTGCGCTTGGTTCCCCCGAGGCGTGGTGGTCTTACCGTTGGGAACCATTTTTCCGTGGTGCCCCGTTTATTTTCGGTTTGCACGTCGTTGGCTATATCGGCGGCGGTGCCACCAGGGGTTCCATTTTCGAACTCCCAGATGAGCCATAGGTACGTAAAGCCTTCCATTCCTTCAACTGCTGAGTTCAGGGCGAACTCGGGTTCGAAGATGATGGTTCCCCGTAAATGCGGTGCAAGGAAGCTGTTCCGGGGAATGCCGAATTTTTGCGGCATGTCGGTGTGGATGTGTGCAATTGGTTTCATGGCTGCAATTCTACCGCAAAGGAAAGAGGGCTTTCGTTTGTTGTGGCTCTGGCTATTTGGGTTGTTGCGTCTGGTGCATGGTGCTATCAGTTTGGTTTTGCGGAGTGATGCCCTCGAGTCAAAGTGAATTTTGCACTTTCCGATCTCTGGTGCGCTCGTTTCGTTTCTGGGAAAATTTGCAGTATAGGTTTGGGAAGTATTAGGGGGTCGCTATGGAGCAAACCGACAATATCGAAGCGTTGATGGAACGCATTAAAGAGCAGGAAACCATGTACGAATTCGATCGGATCGACGAAGAGCTTGCACTTCAGATGGGCTTCTACGTGGTTCGCCGAGCACGTGAAATGGGCAAGCCTGTCGCAACGCGTATCACGCTGAATCGCCGTACGTTGTTCTCGCTTTCAATGGCAGGCACAAAACCCGAAAGCGATAACTGGCTTCGCCGTAAAGAAAATCTTGCCTACGCTACCAACCAAAGCTCATATTTTTGGGAGTGCTGGTGTGAACAGGGGCTCCATCCCTTCGAATGGCGCGGCATGTCGTATGAGGATTATGCGCCAGCAGGCGGTTGCTTCCCCTTGTGCATTAAGGGCGCGGGCATGGTGGGCACCTTGGCCATTTCGGGAATGGCAAGCCATGAAGATCATGCATTGGCTTTCGAGACGGTTGAAAAGGCCGTGCGTGGCGAATTGGGCATTGATGTCTCTGGCCTGATGTAGGGAGGGCAGCCAACCGAGTTTGCGACGCCCGCCGAAGATGATTCTTCGGCGGGTCTTTTCTTTCGTACGGCACTGCCAGTTAGTCTTGGCGGGTTGTTTGAGCTCTTTCCAGCAGGGAAAAAATACGGCTGCCAGAATGATCTATCTGGCAGCCGTATAGGATCGATGGCGAGTTTGGTCCGTATTGGTTTCGTTGGAGCATTTTGCCCATAGGAGAACCAGGGTAAGGTGAGCGTAAATCTTTTTGCTATTGTGCGTTTTACCAGGAAATAAGCTCGTATCCGTCTTTGGTTACAACGAGTTGCACCTCCCATTGGGCGGAATCCGAGCCATCTTTAGTACGGACGGTCCAGCCGTTTGGATCTTCCATGTTCAGTTCGGGGCCGCCTGCGTTGATCATAGGCTCAATGGTGAAGCACATGCCCGGTGCAAGAACCGCGCCTTCACCAGGTTCGCCCACGAAGAAGACGAAGGGGTCTTCGTGGAAATCGTTTCCGATGCCGTGACCTCCGAATTCGCGCACTACGCTAAAGCCGTTTTCTTCGGCATACGTTTGCACGGCGTGGGCGATGTCGCCTACGGTTGCCCAGGGTTTTACTGCAGCTAGGCCGCGCTGAACAGCTTCATAGGTTACATCGACAAGTTTTTTGCGCTCGGGGCTCACTTCGCCAATGCAGAACATACGCGAAGAGTCGGAGTAGTATCCGTCCAAAATGGTAGAGCAGTCGACGTTGACGATATCGCCCTCTTTGAGCACATCGTTGTCGCTGGGGATGCCATGACATACTACGCTGTTGATCGAGGTGCAAACGCTGTTGGGGTAGCCCTCGAAGTTAAGATCGGCAGGGATGCCCCCACGTTCAACTGTGTAGTCATAGATCCACTTGTCTATTTCGGCGGTGGTGACGCCTGGCTTGATATGCTCGGCAACATAATCGAGTACCCCGATATTGATAGCGGCCGAGCGCTTAATGCCCTCGATTTCTTCAGGGCTTTTAAGGAGCGAACGGGGAACTACTTCGTACCCATCAAGATAAAAACCTTCGAGGCGGCTATCAATGGGTCCGTGGCATTTCTTGTATTTCTTTCCGCTTCCACACCAACATTCATCGTTGCGTCCGGGCTTTGGGCCGTTGTCGTACATAGCAAGCTCCTTATTCGTTGTCTCGTCGCCTAGGGCGCGAAACCGTTGCATTCTCGGTTGTTAGCTTAAGTTAATTGCGATAGCGATCAAACGGAATGTGACTTTATTTGCATTGTTTCCATTGCTGTGGGCTCCTTCTGCAGGCGAGCCTTATTGCGCCGCGAGTGTGCAGGAAGGGCAACTTCTTCGTTGGGCGGAAAGGGGATTCCTGGTTTCGTGCCTTCTTGCAGGGGCAGGTTCTGCTCGGGAAAGCGTATACGCTTCGTACTCTTCGAAGTACTTGGGCTTTGCGGCTGTGGTGAAATAAAAAGACGGCCGCCAGGAAACCAGCAGCCGTCTTTGGGGTAGCGTTGCACGCTATCGATGCAGGCGCGCTTTGTTGGCCTTAAGGCAGAAGAAGATGCCCAGAACCAGAACAAAGGATGCGGTAATGGTAAGTGCCGTCGAATCGGAGAACGAGAACATCGGTGCGCCGAGCATCACGCCAACGCCGTAGGGGACAAGCCAGAACAGCCACACGCCAATGCTCAAACGATGGAAGTTGGCCCTGGAACGCTCGTTGCCGCGAAGAACAACAACAGTTGCCCAAACCGCATGGAAGAGCATGAGCGAAAGCGCGAGTACGCCCGTGATTGCATGGAGAGGCGAACCTGCACCACCGGTTTCGCCTGCGACCATAGACATGATGGTGGTTCCCGCAGTGTCAAACACGAAGCCAGTCCAGAAGAAAGCCAGATGCTTTGGCCTTAAAGTGCCAGAACGGCGCTCGGCAAATACGCCGATGGTGTAGAAGACGAGTGCAAGCGAAATGATAATAGCGGCAAAGATCACCATTCCCATGTTGGGGGTACCTTGGATTCCCATGATCTTTTGCTCCTTTCAAGATTGTGCTTTGCAGCTGATTGCTTTGCTTTGACAAGAACAATCTTGAAGGCGTGGCATCTGAACATCTACGGGCTAATGTTCAGATGCAGCATTTCGCGTTGACCCTATTGTTCGTAGAGGGTTCGTTCGAGCATGGTAAACAGGAGGGAGCAATCGGGTTGTTCGCTTCGCAATTCGGCGATGATGTTGCGCAGTGTGAACTTGGAAACGGCTTCTGTGGTGACATGGCTAGGAAGATCGTGCCTGATAGAGGGGTCGTTTTTGAAGATGATAATCATACCCTCGCAAATATGGTCGAACTGTTTTTCTTCGCGGAATCGCGCGATGGTCTTCTCTGCCGTGGGTAGTGCCTCGGAGTCTTTAAGCCAGTGCTCCCTGAAATGACGGATTGTTTTTTCCATGCTGTCGAACATGCGCTTGCAGAAATCCAGATAACGTTCACCTTTCGTGGGGTGGCAGAAATCGGTGTAGAACGCACGCTTGAAATAGAGTGCTGTGGTAGCTGTGGTGAGTTCGCCCTTCGAAGCAAAATGATTGTAGATGGTTCCAACGCTCACGTTGCAGTCTGATGCAAGCCCCCTTACCGAAAGGGCTGCAAGGCCGTATTTGTCTGCGATCTCGTATGCATGATCGAGCAGGGTATCACGGGGTGTAGGTTCAGCCATTGCATTCCTTTCGGCAAGGGGCTTAGAAAAGCATTGAATGTACGAAGTGGGTTGCATATCGCCCATCCTATCCAACTGTGGCGATGTAGGAGCCATATTTCATCTGATTGCCTTACATGGTGCCCTTAGGGGCTTTCTCGCGATAGGGGATGAGCAGTAAAGCTCCGATTATGGCGAAGTATTGCAGCGAAGCCGTGGAATACGGTGAGGCGTCAATGAAGGAAATGCGCATAGAGTGTTTTCGCGCAGGTGAGAGCACGCTTTCTTACTGTCTGCCTCAGGTGCTTCGCATCACCTGTTCGGGTGTCTTACGGACTTTGATTTGCTCATATCTGGATACGGGCAAGAAAAGATGCCTCAAGATCGGTAAAAGTCATAGAATGAAAAAACATGCGTATTTTTGGGCAGCTGGATACTGTCGCCGGTCATGCAGTGTGATCAGCGTCATCTTTTGTTTTTAGGAGGGGACGGTAGGGCAGCCCAGAGATTCAAGCAGATGATTGAATCATTGAATCACCGTACGCAGAGAGGGCACTCGTTATCGGAAGAGCCTCTACTCTGCGCGAATCGGCCAACTATGCAATGCATAGTTGGCTTGCGGAAGGCACAACATATGAACTTGCATCACGCAAAGCGAGCACTGAAAGAATCGATGGGCTACAAGGTTTTTGCCGTCTTCATGGCGTTCGCCCTATGCTTGCCCACGACGTTGACCAGCAACCTGACCAATATGCGTCAGGCGCAGGCGGCAACTGAAGCTGCACAGGAATATGCGTTCGCCGATGGCGGCGATTCTGCTGCTACGGACACTGATTCCAGCTTCGATTCCAGCTCAGACGCCGCGCAGGGTTCAAGCTCCGAGAACAGATGGAAGTGAGCCCCTAATCGCAAAAAAGTTGCAAAAACGCCGCAATTTTTGTTCTCACGATTCGTGGATTTCCCCCACGGATAGATATCGTAACGGGTGCTGGGTAGAGGAGCAGAAATCCAACGTCTGTTGGGTTTGATACGCGTTATGCATTTGGATAACGCTTTTATTTAACGATTGTTGTTCAGCTGGAACCTCTAGCGCGTGATGGTCGAGATTGGGGTCGTCCTAATTGGCGAATCGTATAAAACGGCGGCTAAGGGAATCCTTT
>ULVO01063800.1_pt1 | contig 13097 bp, 13 predicted proteins | sample 1959521 | NCBI WGS metagenome assembly ULVO01 (sample SAMEA4835788, study PRJEB28245) | human gut metagenome | biome: gut microbiome; material: fecal sample | place: Denmark | collected 2008
AGGCAATTCTTCCCTCCGTTGTGGGCAGCTCGCGATGTGAAATGAAAAAATCAATGGTTTTGTTTTGAACTTATATAGGCACCTTCCCCGTCTGGGAAGGCGAGTGTTAGCGGCGCTCGGAAAAATCAGGACTCAGGAATGCCGAGCAGCGCGAGGTTGTCTGGTTTTCCTTCAGCCCGGAGCTGGTTGTCTGGTTTTCTTTTCTTTTTCCATTTTTTCCCTCTCTTTTCATACTCCCCATTGCCAAAAAAGAGAATGTACGCCTTTTGGTGTACATCCTTTTTGGTTACTGTTTATTTCCCGCGTAGTTGCCTGGGAGGAAGTAGAGGGGATCGACGGCTGTGCCGTTGACTCTGACTTCGTAGTGGCAGTGCGGGCCGGTGCTGTTTCCGGTGCTGCCCATGATGGCGATGACGCTGCCCTGGTCGACGTGCTGGCCTACGGTGACGAGAATGCCGGAGTTATGGCCATATCTTGTGACGAGGCCGCCGGGGTGCTTGATTTCGACGAGGTTGCCGTAGCCGCCTACCCAGCCTGCCTGGGTGACGGTGCCGGATGCTGTAGCTTCGATTGGGAGGCCGTAGTCGCCTGCGATGTCGATGCCTTCATGGTAGGTAGAGCCTATGCCGCCTCCGGGGCTGGAACGGTAGCCAAAGTAGCTGGAGATCTCGCCTTTGACGGGCCAGATATCCGGTGTGGTGGCATTAGTATTGAGGAGCTGGACCTGCATGCCGTAGGTCTGGTTCATGAGTTCTTCTCTTAGGGTGATCATGGTCCTAATCTGGGAATCGAGACGGGAGTCAAGTTTCCTCATTTCACGGAGAAGGTCGCCCGGTGTGGCAACGGATGCGCTGCCATCGTCAGTTTCCTGTGCGGTCCCGGATGATTGATGGTCGGAGGCGGATACGTCTCTTGCCTTATCCGGTACGGTGGATGCACCGCCCTGGCCTCCCTGGCCGCCATTCTGCACGTTGGCGCCGGCGCCGTTATTATTGGCTTTGATCATGTCCTGAAGCTGGCTGGAGATTTTTTCGATGGCTTTTGTCTTGTCATTCAGGGCTTCCATCTTTTCTTCTGCCATTTTCAACTGGTTTCTATAGAGTGTATTCTCCTGGCGGAGGGACGTCATAGAATACGCGGAATAACCGCCAATGCAGATGCTTGCCGCGAATACGACAGCCGCCGCAATGGCGCCGATTTTCAGTTTTTTGATTTCCTGCCCGGTGAAGCTGAATGAAACTTCGCCGGTTTCTTTATTTTCGGTTTTTTTCATGTTTGCCTGCTGTCTATTGAATGCGTCCTAAGTTTCCTGCCCCCACAGAAAACCGAACGTCCGGTCACTTCCTGATTTCCCGGCGCTTCCCCGCGCCGTCTCTTCCATTCCCCGGATAGCGGACATATGCCCGCGGTCTTTCTGTCTTTCTTAGTTCTTTTTTGCCATATCGATTTTGTGATCATGCGGTGCCGGCTGGCCTGGATTCTGTGCCGGCTGGTTGTAGTCGTCAGCTGGTTCTCTGAAGTCCTGCATGGTCTGCGAAGGAGCTGCTGTGTATTCGGTGTATCCGGACTCGGCGGCTGCTTCGGCTGCCTGCTGGGCCTGCTGTGCCATATCAGGCATCAGCGTATTCAGAGCGAGGTTGATGCTTTCTGCTTCTTCGGCGGAAAGTGCTTCGCGGCACTGGCCGTTCGTGACTTTCTTAGCGTAGATACGGGATGCATCGTGGCCTGCCAGAGAGGAAAGGATGAAGCCGTTGTTCTTCCCGTCAAGGATTGTCAGGGAGAAGGAAAGCTTGTCTCCTGTGTCATCGAAAGCGTCGTAGCGCACAAGGCCTGTCTTCTGGAAAGACTGGAGCTGCATATTCGCAAGGAGTTCTTGCTGGTGCAGCATGTTCTCGGAGGACGCGATCATTTCACGAAGCTCTCTCACTTCTGTGGAAAGCTTCACTTCGATCGAGCCGCCTTCAGCGCTCTTCATGAAATACATGTACTTGCGGTACAGGCGGTTCAGCTTGTTCCTCAGAAGGAAGAACTCGAGGACGAGCACAATCAGGAGGACTGCCAGCACGCCGGCGACCACATACATTACTATTGTCTGGTTTATCATTTACTACTCTTCTCCACTCGTATTTTCGGATTTTTGTTTGAGAATATTCGTTATCATAGCGAATTCATCATCATTTTTGAAGGAAATCATGATGGTTCCGCTGTGGGCTTTTCTGCCTTTCCCTGTCTTGATGGAAACATGGGTGCCCACAGAGAGCGTCAGCGATTCTTCGAGGCTCTTGAGGTAAGCAGAGACCTGCTCATCCTTCTTCGGCTTCACTTTTCCCGGTTTCGTTTCACTGGTGAGCTTTTCGACCTCGCGGGCGGACAGTCCGTCCTTCACGATGCGCCTTGCCAGGCTGATCTGCTCGGCAGGGGTTTTCAGCGAAAGGAGCGGCCTTGCCTGACCGGCTGTCAGTTTCCTTTCGGAAAGCATATCTTTCACTTCGTCTGGAAGGTCCATGAGACGCAGCGTATTGGCTACATGCGAACGGCTCTTGCCCACGCTTTCGGCGAGCTCTTCCTGCGTCAGCTCGTACGATTTCATGATTGTCTCATAGGCCGAGGCTTCTTCCACAGGATTCAGGTCCTCACGCTGGAGGTTTTCGATCAGTGCGGCTTCCGCCATCATCTTGTCGTCATACTGCGTAATGATTGCCGGGATGACAGAGAGCCCTGCCATCTTTGCCGCGCGGAAACGTCTTTCGCCGGCGACCAGCTCATACTCGAATTCGCCGTCCGTATCTTTGTAGCGGACCGTGACCGGCTGGATCAGACCCTTTTCCTTGATGGAATCAGCAAGACCCTTCAGAGCTTCATCGTCGAAATCACGGCGCGGCTGCCAGGGATTCGGATGGATTTTAGCAAGTTCGAGATCGATGACCTTGCCCTTCTCGTCCAGAGTTTCCCCCAGAAGAGAACCCAGTCCACGTCCCAGTTTCTGTCTCTTAGTCACGTCTTACTACCTCCCGGCTCAGTTTCTTATATGCCTCAGCCCCCTTGGACTTGGGCGCGTACGTCAGGATCGGTTCGCCGAAGCTCGGCGCCTCGGAAAGCTTTACGGTCCTCGGGATCACCGTCCTGAATACTTTGGATCCGAAATACTTCTTCACTTCCTCAGCCACCTGCAGCGACAGGTTCGTTCTTCCGTCGAACATCGTCAGAAGAATACCGAGGATATGAAGCGATGGATTCAGCTTCCTGGACACCACCTGCACCGTCTTTACCAGCTGGGAAAGACCTTCCAGCGCGTAGAACTCCGCCTGGATCGGGATGATGATGGAATCGGAAGCCACAAGGGCATTCAATGTCAGAAGACCCAGGGAAGGCGGGCAGTCGATCAGGATGTAATCGTAGGAATCCTTGATTGCGGCAAGCTTCTTTCTCAGAAGAAATTCCCTCTCAGGGAGCCCTGCGATCTCGATTTCCGCCCCGGCAAGATCGATAGAAGAAGGAAGCAGCCACAGCTTCTTCACCGCTGTCTTCACAGCGGCCTCCTTCGCATCCGCATCATCCAGCAGCACATCATAGAGATCCTTGCCGAACTTCACGTCCTTGCTGAGCCCGCTGGTGGAATTGCCCTGCGCGTCCTCGTCGATGAGAAGAGTCTTATGTCCTTTGTCGGCCAGTTCCGCCGCCAGATTCACAGCCGTCGTTGTTTTTCCGACCCCGCCCTTCTGGTTGATGATGCTGATGATCTTGCCCATATTTTCCTTCCTTTCACAGATAGTCGCTATTATTATACCATATTTCACTGTCAATATAAGAAATGTTTCACGTGAAACATTTTTGAAAAAATCCGTGAAACTTGCGATGGAATCACATCTTTCCCTATTTCCTGCAAAACATTCCAAAAAACTTTATCCGAATTTATACATAATTTTTGCTTTTCTAATGCATGTTAAATATTGACATTTTCATTCATCTTTGCTACGCTTTATAGAAATAATTCTATTCTTTAATTCATGGAGTCAAAATGGAACAAATTTATTTAGATACCGCAAGAATTCTGAAAGCTATTTCCGATCCGAAACGTCTCAAAATCGTAGACATGTTATCCTGCAAGGAACAGTGCGCCAACAAACTGCAGCAGGCATTCGCCATCACGCAGCCGACACTCTCCCACGATATGAAAGTCCTCGTCGAATCCGGACTCATCATCGACAGAAGAGACGGCAAGAACATTTTCTATTCCCTGAACCCCGCAGCCATGGAAGAACTCTGCGCCATCATGGGAGAAATCTGCCAGAAGAAATGCACTGCATCTGTGAACACGGAAGACACGAAGAACAGGGCATGATGGAAAACCCGGAAGCAAAGAACGACGTGCGCGAAATCGCTGAATAAAACCACGGTATTCCGTAATAATTTTTTTATAATACGTATAAACGGATTATTTTAACTAGTAATCTTCTGATTATCCTTCAAAAGTGGTACTATATATAAGTAATGGCAAGCATTTTGCTGTATATTGGTCGTAGAGGTGATAAACATGGCAGAAGTAACTGAAAAAAGCATCATTGTAAATGGCGTAGACAAATGTCTCGTATCCGAACTGAAACGTGTATACGGTTCCGTTGAATACCAGGGCGCAGAATACGTATTCCTCCAGTTCCCGATCGTAGGCGACACCGTAAGAGAATACCGCCCGGACAGCTACACCACCGCTGTAGAACTCGGCGATGAAATTTGCGAAGGACAGACCTTCCACTATCACGTTACACTGACGTACGATGGACACGTCAGAGAAGTCGCTTATCTCGGACTCGACGATTTCGGCAACCCCGACACCGTTGATATCGAATAATCCTCAACAAAAAGAAGGATGTGTGCGAAAGTGCACATCCTTTTTGCGTGGGATGAATGAATTCCATTTCCGAAGAATACTCGCCTTCCCAGACGGGGAAGGTGCCCGAAGGGCGGATAGGGTTGATTACCACGAGCAAAGCGAGGTCGTATGGTTTTCCATAAGGCAAAGCCTTGGTTTAAGGGTGTTTGACCTTACCTCGTAGAGGAAGGTACGGCCGGAGGCCGGTAATGAAGTTAATTACCCACGGACGAAGTCCGGCTTTATGGTGTTTCTTCGAACGAAGTGAGGTTTAAGGGTGTTAACCTTGCTCCGAAAGGAGAAGGTGTCGCCGAAGGCGACGGATGAGATGTAGTTCCTCTCGCGCAGCGAGGTTTTACGGTTTTCCTCAAGGCCTCAGCCTTGGTTTAAGGGTGTCAGAGCTCGCCCCGTAGGGGGAGCTGGCGCGGATGCGCCTGAGGAGGTTCATTTCTGCGAGCGAAGCGAGGTTTTATGGTTTTCAGTTAATGCAAATATATAAACATGTTAGTTAATCCTCTAATCGAATACCCACGCAAAAAAGGCTGTGAAGAAATGATTGCACATTTCGTCACAGCCTTTTATTTATCATTTATTTTCTCAGACCATTTCTATTCCACATCCACTCTCTTCAGCCTGAGTCCGGGAAGGATCAGGAGGACGCTCACGATGAGACCCGCGAAGAGGGAATCAATCGGAAGATGAAGAACGACGGCGAGGATGGCCGCCACAGTGCTCCCTGCCATGGAGAGCACCGCCCATTTTCTCTTCAAATGCCCAGGGAAGAAGACCGAAAGCGTCAGCGGAAGGAAAATGCCGCCGCCTCTAAGGCCCATGGAGAGGTAATTCCAGAAAAGGACCTGCGTTCCCCTGTTCATCGCCGCAATCACACAAGCCGCTGCCATGACAGAGAGGACAGAAATTTTTGTCAGACGGAGGAGCGCCTTGTCATCCTGGAGATGCAGGATCGGCATCAGGATATCCGTCACAAGCATCGTCCCGATTCCCAAAGACAGCCCGCCGATCGAGCTGATGAGAGACAGCACGATGCCGCCCATCGCAAGACCGCCGACCAAGAAGGACGCATGATTCGTAAAGTACGTAGGAAGCGTCAAAACAGGCACCACATTCGGATCAAAAGCGCTCATGTACATACCGACAGCCACAGACGGAAGCCCGACAGGAATGACAATCAGCGCCGCCGTGATACAGCCGGCCGCGGCCGTAATCGGCGTATCTGCTGAGAAAATACACTGGATATACGTCTGCGTGCAAAGGACGCCGACAATCATCGAGAACAGATTCGACATCGACACCTCGAACCCGCGTCCGAAAAGATCCAGATGAGACGGAGGAATTGCCACGGACGAAGAAGCCAGCACCTCATATGCTTCGAAACCGCAGACGAAAAGGGAAAGCCAGATGACAGCCATCTTGAGGATGCCCCCGATGGCCGCACTCTTCATCCCGCCAAAAAACGTATACGCCGCGACAAGCGTCATCAGGATGATTGCCGCTGGAAGCTCGCCCACGCCGAAGATCGAGGAAATGATTTCCATCCCGGGCAGGCAGCTCGCCACCGCCGAAAGAAGAATCCCTATCGAAGAAATCACCGAAGACAGACGCTCCGCCCGCCTCCCGTAATGCATCCCCAGAAACTGCGGAATCGTAGAAAGCCCCGTCGAGCGCATTTTCTGTGCATAGAAAATCCCCATCAGGATGAAAGCAATCCCGCTTCCCAGAGTGAACCACCATGCCGAAAGCCCCACACTGTACGCCAGCTGCGCCGTACCCACCGTCGCACCGCCGCCGACCACCGTCCCGGCAATCCCGCCGGCCACCATGGGCACCCCGGCACTCCTTCCGCCGACACTGTATCCCTCAGCCGACCTGACCTTGCGCGACTGAAAAATTCCCACACCGATGACAAAAGCCACCGTCAAAAGCATCACGGCCATCAAAGGCCACGTCATATGCATGGTCATTCCCCCTTAAGAAAATAATTATTCCCATTATAGCAAAAAAAGAGACAGCATTTCTTGAGAAATCTGCAACGCCTAAGGAAAATGGAAATGAAGGAATGAGACAGGTATAATAAAACAAAAGAAAATGCAAAAAGAAAGGAACAACTATGATCAAAGCCGTCATTTTTGATATGGATGGAACCATCCTCGATACCATCACCGACATCACCACCGCCTCCAACAACGCCCTCGAAGCCATGGGCCTTCCCCACCACTTCACCAGAGACGAAGTCAAACTCTGCTTTGGAAGCGGCATCCACGACGACATCGCAAAAATCATCGCTCTTGCCAGAGGCTGCCAGGGTCAGGACCTCATCGACCTCTGCGAAACCATCCCCGCTTCCCGCTATGCCGTCACCGAAGAAGAAATCCAGAAATGCCGCGCCATCTTCTCCGACCTCTATCCAAGAAACCACAGAAAAACCAGCCCCTACGAAGGCATCCCCGAGCTCCTCAAAAAACTGAGAGAAAAAGGAATCAAAACAGCCGTAGCCTCCAACAAAGACGAAGCTCCTGTCAAAAAACTCACGGAAATGTACCTTAAAGGCCTTTTTGACGTCGTCAAAGGAAACAAACCGGATATCCACCGAAAACCCGCTCCAGGCATGATCAATGCAATCCTGAGCGATCTTTCCCTCACACCCGAGGATGCCATCTACGTCGGAGACACAGAAGTGGACATAGAAACAGCCAGAAACTCCCACCTCCCCTGCCTCTCCGTCACCTGGGGCTTCCGCCCCGAAACCTTCCTCAGAGCCAGAGGAGGAAAACACTTCGTGAACCATCCCTTGGAAATACTGGATTTCGTGGAAAAAGAATAAAAAAAGGAACCCCGCAGCATAAGCGATGCTGCGGGGTATTTTGATTTGGGAGGATTTGGGAAGAAGGGCCGTAGGCCGATCTTAACCTTGCCCTGGAAGGGAAGGTGTCTCATATTACCAGTTGTCGGTAATGGTAATGCTATAAATGGCGCATAAATTAGTGTATGAGACGGATGAGTTGCATTTCCACGGACGAAGTCCGGTTGTGCGGTTTTGTGAGTAACGCTCACAACGAAAAAAGGACTCTCGATGAGCCCTTTTTTCGTATCTTCGTATCTTTTCTCTTTTATCAATTTCCAAATCTTACTTATGTTCAAAGATATCGACTCTTCTGTCGCCTTCGTTCTTGCCTGTGGAGCCTTCGGAGCCTTTGACCATTTCTACGAGTTTGGAAGCGTCAACGCCTTTGGAGACGGCATAGTCTCTGACAGCTTTGATGCGTCTGGATGCGAGGTTTTCGTTGTAGTCAGCGGAGCCTGTGGCATCGGTGCGGCCTACGAGTTTGAAGACGTGGCCTGTTTCCTTGGCTTCTTTGACGAATGCATCGAGGTTGATTTTCTGTGCCGGGATGATGTCGGAGGAGTCTTCGTTGAAGAGGACGCTATTGAAATAGTAGTCGTTTTCCGGTGCTGCGACTGGTGTATCAGCCGGGACCTGGACGGTCGTTTCTGCGCCGGCATTGTTTGTAGTGGTGACTACGGCTGCCGGGGTTTCGGATTTCTGGACAGTGGAGACTGTGGATACTCTTTCTTCCTGGTTGGCTCTTGCATAAGCGGAGTCGTCGATCATGCCATTCGTTCCGGTGCCATATTCATTGGAGCCGCCGAAGCGGTAGGATACGCCTGCCATGAAGCCTTTATAGGAGACGTTGTTGTCGTCATTTCCTTTGGTATTCAGGTAATGGTAGCCTGCGTTCAGGTCAAGGTCTTCATCGATAGCGAGGTCGACGCCTGCTTCCCACATGGTGGTCTGCTCGGTGCCGAGGGCGCCTTTGGCATAGACGTCAAGGCCGTCGGTCAGCGGATGACGGGCAATGAGGCCTAACTGGGCTACGTTGTTTGTACGGTCGGAAGAGCCGAATACGCGGTCCGGGAAGTCGGACATATGTATGCGGTTCCAGCCGCCGAAGGCTGCCACTTCCGGATTGATGGAGTAGAGAGCATTCAGTTCGTTCATATTTCCGCCGGTGTGGTCGGTGGAAAGGCCGGTGTACTGGTACTGAGCAGCCCATTTGTCATTGATGCCGTATGTCAGGCCGCCGGTGAAGTTCCATTCGCCGTCGGATTTATAGCCATTGGATTTCGCGGATGCGTCCCACATGCCTACGTTGATTTCAGTCTGTCCCTTCTGGTACGTCGTCAGAGGAGATGCGTATGCTGCGCTGGAAACTGCTGCCAGTGCGATCATAGCCGCAATAATTTTCTTCATAAGTTTCACCTCTCGCAATCAATCATTTCAATAATTTCAAAGTTTCTATTCCTAGTATCTATTCCATTATACCATAATGAAAAGAAGCGGTTAAGGACGTGATTCTTCTTATCCTCCTTCCGCTTCTTTTTTATGGCCTGCCTTAATTTGTACCTGCGGTAAAATGGGCGTTTCTGCTTCCTTCTTATCAAGGAAATCAGAAATACGCTGCTATTTTATGCGTTTCTTTTATTACTTGTCAGAGGGGAGCATCATGTCCTGCATTTCCTCGATCATGCCGACGGAGCCGCTTTCGATCAGCTTCCTGAATTCTTCGAGCTGATCCTTGATTTCCTTCGACATTTCAGGGAACTTCGGCGCGATGTCCTTCAGTGCCTTGATGACGATCTGGGCGACGACGTAGCGAGTGTACCATTTCTGGTCAGCCGGGACGATGTACCATGGCGCCTCTTTCAGGGAGGTTTCGGAAATCATTTCGCTGTACAGTTCCTGGTAACGGTCCCAGTAGCGGCGTTCGTTGATATCTGCCATGGAAAATTTCCAGTTCTTCTGCTTGTTGAGGATTCGTTCGGCCAGGCGGTCGCGCTGTTCATCCTTCGATACGTGCAGGAAAATCTTGACGATTGGGAAGCCGTTTTCATTCAGGTACGTTTCCCAGTCGCGGATCTGACGGTAGCGTATATCCCAGATATCCTTGCTGATGAGGTTCTTCGGCATCTTGCCCTGCTCGATCAGATTATGGACGCGGGAAACGATGACGTCTTCATAGTGGGAACGGTTGAATACGCCGATATCCCCGCGGCGTGGAAGGGCTTTGTTAATGCGCCACATGTAATCGTGGTCCTTTTCCTCTTCGGTCGGCTGCTTGAAGGAAACGACGTGGACCCCGTTCGGATCGAGATGAGAGAATACGTGCTTGATTGTGCTGTCCTTGCCGGCAGCGTCCATCGCCTGCAGGACGATGATGAGCCCGTAAGTGCTCTGCGCGAAAAGCTTCGCCTGCAACAGGCTGATTTCATCAAGTGCCTGCGGGAATGCATAGTTCTTCACGGCACTCTTGTCCACATCCTGATCGCAGTACGTGGCGAACTTCTTAAGGTTGATCGTATCGCCTTCCTTGACGCGGTATCTATCGATGTCAATTTTTATTTTCGCATCCTTGTAGTCTTTTACGTCTTTGATTTCTTTGACATCATTTACTTCGGTCTTTCCTTTTGTCTCGTTCTCCATGACAGGTTTCCCCTTTACATTTTATTTTGTTGTTTTAGTTTTCCTTGTTTTCCTTCGATGCCTTCTCGGAAAGCGTCGTCTGGATTTCTGCCAGTTCCTTCACGTCCACCTGGGCGATGAGCTTCTTGAACGTTTCCAGCTGCTTCTGTACTTCCGGATCCAGCTTCGGGAACTGCGGATCGATTTTCTTCAGCGCCTGCAGCGTGATGAGGGCGACGATGTAGCGGGTGTACCACTTCTGGTCTGCCGGTATGATGAACCATGGCGAAATGTCTTTCGACGTCTTCGAAATCATTTCCTCATACAGCTCCTGATAGCGGTCCCAGTACTGCCTTTCATTGATATCCGACATCGAGAATTTCCAGTTTTTCTGCTGGTTCACGATACGGTCGATCAGGCGCTTCTGCTGCTCTTCCTTCGATACATGGAGGAAAATCTTGATCATCATGAACCCGTTCTGACGAAGGTACTTCTCCCAGTTATTGATCTGCTCGTAGCGTTCTTCCCAGATATTCTTATTCACCAGATTCTGTGGCAGCTGGCCCTGATGGACCAGGTCATGGATGCGCGTCACGATGACATCCTCATACTGCGAACGGTTGAAAATCCCGATATCCCCGCGTTCCGGCAGCGCCTTATTGATACGCCACATGTAATCGTGGTCTTTTTCCTCCGTAGTCGGCTGCTTGAAGGAAACCACCTTCACACCGCCAGGATTCAAACTTGCAAAGACATGATTGATCGTACCGTCCTTGCCGGCCGCATCCATCGCCTGGAGCACGACCACGAGCCCGTACGTATTCTGCGCGTACAATTTCTCCTGCAGATCCTTGAGCTTTTCGATCACCTGCGGGAAATACAGATTCTTCACCTGAGACTTGTCTATAGAAACATCGCACTTCGTGCTGTATTTCTTCAGATTGACCTTTTCGCCTTCCTTGACCATGTAACGGGTAACGTCTACCTTGCCGTCCTTGATTTCATCAGCCAAAGGAAATCCCCCCTTTCGGAATTCATTCCAACAAATGCATATATATATTATAATTCATAACATAGAAAGAGTTAATAGAATCTAAACGAATTATAACAAATTAGAATAAGACAATTGTTTTCCATACCTTTCGGTAAACCTTGTGCCAAATGCGGAAAGTCATAATCCGGGAAATTTATAGTATAATGGAAGAAAGAAATCATCGAAGGAGGGCATCATGGAAGAAAACCATAAAGACAAAGGCAAACGATATAAAGTCATGGCCGGCATCGACCAGGTCTTCTCCGACTCCTTCACCAGCAAGAAAATTTTCGGAAATGACGGCTTCCAGTTCTTCCTCTTCCAGAAACGGTGGAAGAACATCGTCGGCGACATGCTCGCCAAGGAATCCTACATCAAAAGCTGGAAAGACGACACCCTGGTCATCGCCGTCACGAACTCCGTCTTCCTCCAGCACCTCTTCATGATGAAAGGCGACCTTTTGAAACGCCTCTCCGAAGACGAATTCGGGAAACGATTCAAAGACATCCGCTTCATCGCAGGCCCCAGGCAGAAAAAGGAAAAAGCCTACTCGACTTTGGATCCCGTCAACCATAAAATCGAAGAAGAGCAGAAAATGTACAGCCAGGACCTCACCGAAGGCGAGGAAAAATGGATTGAAAACTGGGTCGAAGGCCACGTCGGAAACGACAAACTGAAGCAGCCCTTCCAGTACCTCATGACAGAAGTCCTCAAAATCAGGAAAGGCGAAGCCGCCGCCGGCTACAAACCCTGCGCCTGGTGCGGAGCTCTCTTCGACCAGAAGGACAAGAACCAGAAACTCTGCCCCAACTGTCAGAGAATCTTCGACAGGAATATCAAACACAGAGCCGTCCTCCTCCTCAAGAAATACCCCCACTACACCTTCCAGCAAGTCCGCTCCATCATCGGCTGCGGCTACAGCGAATACGAAGAAGCCAGAGATATCCTCATCCACAGATACAAAGAAAACATATTCCAGAAACACAGCGGAGCCGAAGAAAAAAGAAAACTCCTCGCCCTCCTCATCCACAAACCCATCAATGAAATCTCAGAACAGGAAGCAGAAAACATCCTCCAGCACATGCCTGAGAAAAAATGGGACTGAAAAAAAAAATCAAGGAGCTATGACAAAATGTACAATCATCTCGTCACAGCTCCTTTTTTTATTGGGATATTTCATTAACGGATTATCTAACAAATGTATTTATTGGTTCTGTCTGAAAACCTCAAAACCTCGCTTTGCTCGATAACTACTGTATTCCCTGGCTTCGCCAGGACCTTCTCCTTCGGAGCAAGGTTAACACCCTTAAACCTCGCTTCGCTCGAGAAAAGGAAGAAGCAACGTTTTAACGGATTTTGTCACAGCCCCTTTCAATTGTTTCACGTGAAACAATTTTTAGAAAAGAGGAAGCAAAATGTTTCACGTGAAACATTTTTGGGATGGATAAAGGGAGTAAGAAAGAGGGAAACAGCACCAGCGGCAAAAGCTGTCCCCGTTAGGGGAAAGCTTTTGCCGAGCCTGCGAGGCGAAAGGGGTTCATTTAATCCTTCTATCTCAGCAGCCTTGATTTGAAGGAAGAAAAGCAAAACCCGTACAACCTCGCTCTGCTCGAGGAACCTTTTTGTATTTTAAAACTCAATGAATACTGCACCCCTTTTCTGGCAACAGTTAAAAGTCGAGTGCTATGCTAAAACTGGACAGGGGTGGGATAAGA
>ULVO01016848.1_pt1 | contig 13060 bp, 12 predicted proteins | sample 1959521 | NCBI WGS metagenome assembly ULVO01 (sample SAMEA4835788, study PRJEB28245) | human gut metagenome | biome: gut microbiome; material: fecal sample | place: Denmark | collected 2008
CTGGCCGTTCCTTATCTGGAGTGTCATTTATAATTTATTTCCCTGGTTTACAGGATTGTTGGGACTTAATCCCGAAATAATTCTTGACTTTTTCCCTTATAGCGGTGAAGAAGCCGCCCGTCAGTCACTCAACGTATCATTGGGTTATATAGCAAAAATGCCTCTCAATTTCTCTTTATTAGACGTACATATGTGGTATATCTATCTGCTTATCGGATTATATCTATACCTTCCTATTTTCTCCGCATGGGTAGAAAAGGCCTCGGAGAAAGCCAAACTATGGTTTCTTGTCGCATGGGGAATAACTGGTTTGTTACCTTATTATTATCAGTTCGTATCCCCATACATTTGGGGAGGCTGTGCGTGGAACTCATTCAATATGCTCTATTATTTTGCCGGATTCAACGGGTACTTGCTATTGGGACACTATCTGCGCAACCACGACTGGTCATGGAGTAAGACACTGTCGGTCTGTATCCCCATGTTTCTGGCAGGTTACATGGTCACATTCTTCGGTTTCCGCCACATGACCGCATTACCACAATGCACTGATGAAATGTTAGAACTGTTCTTCACCTATAATTCTTTGAATGTGATTATGATGACTATCCCTTTCTTCCTCATAGCCAAGAAAGTAAAAGTACGCTCAGAACTGATCCAGCGTATGCTGGCAAACTTGACCGTATGTGGTTTTGGCATCTATATGATACATTATTTTTTCACAGGTCCGGGTGTAGTCCTGATGCGCAATATCGGTGTTCCCGTGCCTTTACAAATTCCCGCTGCCGCAGTCGTGGCATTTGGCGTATCGTGGCTGCTTGTGGTATTCATTCGTAAAATAAGCGGCAAGAATGCTAAATACATTGTAGGATAATAAAAACAGGACATACAAATATCGTTATATAAGAATAGCCGGAACTACTCTTTCCAAGTGATTCCGGCTATTCTTATAATGCTTCATCCACTAGAAATCAAGTCAGTTATTTGAGATGTAATTTAAAGAATATACCTCCGCTAAAATATTTACCGTCATTCAGTTCAGCAATAAGATTGATATGGTCTTTCCATATTGAATAAGTTCCACCCACATTCACAGTATAAGTTGCTGTATGCAGATCTTCCGCATGTCCGGGACACACTTCCACCATCAGATTAAATCCATTCAGAGCTTTCTGCCAGAAACCTTCGCCCTTCATGCCAAAATGAAAGTTTACCCCTGCAGCAGGACGGCTATAATGCACATCACTCATAGCTTTACCGATAACCCAAGCTACATGAACCCCCACTGTACCTATTCCACTAAATTCAACATGTTTCGTTGCCGCCAGATAATAACGTGTCAAGTAATTGTGGTTTCCGCTACCACCGCCCCCCCAATCTATGTCTCCACCTCCATTTGAAGAATGGCTTCCCGGATCATTCGCACCAATCACTACCTGAGGCGTCCAAGCCTTCCACCAGCCTTCTTTCCATGCCCTCAACCGGAAATGAAACGATCTGTCCTGATTGGTAAACCTGCCCCAAGTTTGCTGAGGCCAATAAGAAGAACCATGTATCCCCTTTACCAACGTACAAGTATATGCTACTTCCAGCCAAGGAAACAGAGTACAATTTATATAATAGTTATAGGTATAGGGATGATATTCACTTCTCACCCAATATCGGGAAAGTATATTTACATCCAGCATATTTCCTCCCAGCATAACGGTTTTATCTTTCTGCATAACGGCAGTAGGTGCATGAAGTAGTCCTGTAGTACCATAAAAAGCCTGCCCTTTGATAACATTCATTCCTCCAAAGAGTCCCCCCAGAAATATTAGAGTTCTTAATTTCACTATTCTATGAATTTTAATTTATATTTGCAGCATGAAAACAGATGTATTAAAAATACTCGGAAAAATTATTCCTACTGCTATCTTCGTCCTGTTGTTGCCATTCTCCATTATTTACATGGCAATAAGCAAAGTCTGCTCTTTCATCCGAAAATTCTTTCCCCGATAAAGCGTACCGGAAACAAGAATGCAGCTTGCAGATATCTTGTACGTGTATGTTTCTCCTTATACATTCTATAAACGAAACGCAAATTCATCTTATCAACCCAGTCCGGATAATAGTGCATCCTATTCATTGCCGTTTGGTGAACAAAGCCACCACACGTAAAGCCGATGCCTTGGTAACCCATCTTTTTTACCTTAAGCAGAAACTTTTCCTGCATCAAGGCCCCCATACCTACTATCAGAAAATCCGGATTTAATTCGACTATATGAGAAGCTTCCTTATTCATTTCAGCATCCGAAGAGAAATATCCGTTCCTGAACCCTGCAATGCGTAACTTCGGATACTGCTCTTGAAATATCCTCACAGAACACTCCACTTGTTCTTGACCCGAGGCTACGATATAGAGCGTTTTACGGCTTTCCATGAGGTAATTCAACAATTCGGGAGCAAGGGAGGTCATATCAAAACTACGTCTGGTCACTCGCTTTCCGTATACTAATCTTATGGCAGAAACCAGTAAAGAGCCATCGGCAAAAATACCATCGAATTGTTCAAATAGGGATTTGTTTTCTAAAGCTATGAGGTAAGATACGGGGTTGAGAAAGGTGTAAATTCTGTTTTTCGTTTCGAAAAGTTCGGGAGACGTCCATTTCTCTGTTTGCAAAATGTGATTGACTAAGAGGGATGTCATATTTTATACTACAAGTTTTTGTAAATTTTCATGAGGTTTTCCGCCTCCGTTTCTATATTATAACCCGCTTTAGTGATAAGTTCAGTATTTCTTTCGCAACGTTCTTGACGAGACAATTCGTATTTAACATTACCGAGATATTCCGCCCAATAGTCAGCACCTTTACTTAAAGGTAATTGAATTACATCTTCACCTATGTTTACCATTTTAGTTACAGCATCCGAAATAATGCATGGTAGACCTGATGCCTGTGCTTCTACCACAGATAATGGCATACCTTCATAAATAGAAGGAAAAAGAAAAATATCTATTGCTTGTAACACATCTGAGATATCAGAACGCAATCCAGCCAATATTACACAATCATTGACTTTATTTTTATCTATTGCCGCTTCTACAAGATGGCGCAGTTCACCATCACCAATTAGCAATAATTTTGACTTTGGCTGTAAAGCATGATATTTGGCAAACACTTCAATAAGAAAGGAGTGATTTTTTGCTTCCATGAATATACCGATATGGCCTACCACATATTCATCATCTTTAAAACCAAAGACACACCGCATTGTCTTTCTTTTATCTACATTGAATATAAAAGGTTCCACTTTGATAGCATTACGCAAAATAGTAAATTGTGTTTCACCATAAAGCCATTCACCAGCTTCAATAGAACAAGCTATAGCCTGAGTGAACGAACGCCTATATCCAGGCAACAATAATTTATTTAAAATTTTATGTTGGCAACAACTAGAATGATTATGTATAATTCTTGCCTTTATACCTAACCATTTTGCAATTTGTAATTCCAAAACAGCTGTAGCACTGTTTCCATGTATATGAACAATGTCATAACTTCCTTTATACATTATGCGACATAATGCCATTATATAACGAAATAATTGCTTCTGCCGATGTGGCAAATGAATGATTCCACACCCTAGAGACTTGAATTTATCTATAACATCATTGTTTTCTTGTACCGTTACCACTATATCAATTTTATAATCACTGCTTCGCTGTAAGACTGAAATATAATTGAATATATGAGTAGTTATGCCACCTAGATCCAAACCATTTAAATTCTCAACAAGTATTCTTGTCATTTTAGTTTCTGTTTTTCAATATTTTATAAAGTTTAAAGTATGGAAAAGGAATTTTAAGCAAGCATTTTAAAAAACCTATTTTCCATTTACTAGACAATAAATCATTTTTTAAACATCGAGGATTAAACACATAATAAATAAACGACTTACTAGAAACTAATGAAAAAGTCTCTCCCTCATCAAAAAATCTAAATTTTGCCAACATCTTTAAATCCTTTCGAGAAGGAGATAATCCCACTGCTTTTAAATTCGCAAACAACACATCCGGAGTGAAAGGAATATATTTTACAAACTCTATTGCTTCTATATCATTAATGAAATCTAGAGCTGCTGACTGAATTTTTTCTACAATATAATACTCCTCTTGTAATTCGCCATTCATTTGATATTCATAATCATATCTCTCTGCCACAAGCCATTCATTTTTGTCACGAATATAGTTTTTTACAGATCCTTTTTGCTCTAAAAACAATGTTTCATAAAGTCCAACAAACGGACTTCGTTTATCCACACTGTTTACATTATTATAAAAATCGAACAAATATCCATGTAATGATAGTTTTCCATCATTCATATTTCGTTTATAATAATCAGCTACCCCTGTATAATAACCTAAAATTTCATTTTCTATACCTATTATTCCCAGTGACTTTTGAAGAAATCTCTGCATACCACCTGACCACCCTATATCCACAACTGCAAAACGTCCTTCAACGTGCATTTGCTTCATATATTCACACATTAAGACAAATTCTTTTTTTGAGTTTAAAATAATCTCATTCTGCAACTCATTATATAAAAGCATTAATCTATTTTCTTCCAATATGGTATTTCTATAGAAATAAGAATTTAAATCATATCCATATTTTCTAACTAAAGCTATATGATCAATAATATTTAATCCAACTCCATCAAATATTGACTTCAATGATATCCTTTTGGAAGGTGACAGCATGGTCAATAAATTAATAAATGATGGATCATTCCACAAAATGGGTACTCGCAAACTCCTTCTCGATACTTCTAGATAATAACTTTTCAGCCTCTCATCTTTGTTAACAATATCGAATGCTTTTTTCATGATAAGCCCATCACGAGCAAAAAAATAAATCTTATTAAGATCTTCTTTTTGAAAATTTTTAATTAGCCAATGAATATATCCCCATAATAAAGGGCCCAAACATCTATAGCCCAAATATTTAAAATAATCCTCTTTTGTTTGACACATATAATCAATGACATTATTTAATAGGGATAAATAGCTTGTATTATCTACTTTTGACTTTGTAAGAGTTATCATAGTTGTATGTATACCCATTATCTTTGGTCTAATAAAATCAGACTTTAGTGTGTCCCCAATATGAACTAATTGACAAGGTTTTAGATTTTCTTTATCTAAGATATAACGAAACAAAGCCCCTGTTCTTTTAGTTCTTTTTATAGATGAAGAAAGATAAAGTTTTTCATAACCTGTAATGCCACAATGACTTAAAATATCCTTTATTATATCTTCAGGAAGATACATATCTGATGTTATTATTACTTTTTTTCCATTCTTAAGGCATTCATTAAAAAGACTGACAATAGATTTATTGGGAATACAAACTTCGTACTCCGTCTTCAATTCTAGGTTTTTCAATTCTTCATTTATAGCTGGACTAAATTCTATAAAATTATAAATTTCATCGATTGAAACTTCTTCTATTATTTTTTTTCTAGCCTTAAGTTCGGCATTTATCCTCAATTCCTTAAAACTTCTTATTTTCTCATTACTGGTACCATGTAAACTGTTATACCTCAATTCAACTATATCAAACACATCTGTAGGCAAGGAAACATATCTTTTTACTAACGTATCAAATATGTCAAAAGATACACAATCATGTTTTAATATATATTTCAATTTATGATCCATATATAAGCCTCAATTGATTAGAGACCCTAATAAATAGGGAAATCTCGCTGATTAATATTTGGGGTTCTGACTAAGATTTAACAGATTTAAACAGCATCTTTAATAATAAAATGCATTTATATTTCAATAAAAAAAATACTATTCTATGCTTTAAATCCATTCGTTGATAAGGATAATTAGACAATAATTCTTGATATAGTTTTTCTTCTAATATTCTTTTGATCTTCTGATCTGTTTCACCAGCTAACACCATACGCATTACAGTATTACGAAGAAGAAAAAATACCGAGCGAAGATAATGCAAATAATATTTCTCTTCAGAGTAAATTTTTGCCAATCGCTCTTTTATTATCCGAGATAAATTTACCATTTTATGGTATTTGGCATCATCATAAGTATGAGAAAGCGAATATGGATTTACAACATAATAGTGCAAACAATCAGGCAGATAACATACACTCCTTACATGTGAAAGAAAATCAATATCAAAAATAATATCCTCGCTCACAAATTCACGTTCAGACACAAACTGTACTCTATGCTCCATAAAAATGCTATGACGATATATAGCATGCCACACCGACATCATATAGCGAACATCATGATGATATTCAGGCAATGGAGCTATCATATCAAGCAAAAAATCATCAACAGCTTCACGCCCTCTGAAGACAACCTCCTCCTCTACATCTTTTCGAGGATAAATATGCTTTTTATCTTTATAAATATTGCAATTACAATAAACAACATCAATATCCTTGGCCTTTGCTTTTAAATATAACTGTTCATACATATTCACATCTACAAAATCATCGGAATCCAGAAATGCTATATATTCACCAGTAGCTATCTCCAACCCCGAATTACGGGCAAAGCCAAGACCTTCATTAATTTTATGAATCACCTTGATAATCGGCCAATGCAAATTATCTGACGCTGATTCATAATTATCACATAATGCAGGACTATTATCCGGTGAACCGTCATCCACTAGAATAATTTCTAATTCTTTCAGCGTTTGCCCAAGAAGCGATTGCATGCAACGATCAAGATATTTCTCCACATTATAAACAGGGACTATTATACTAACTTTCGGCTGTTTCATTCATTTTTTGATTTACATATTGAATAAAATCATCATAAGACGAAAATTTCGCCTTATGAGTAGATAACCAATCACCATAAGCTATACTTAACTGAGACCGAACAGGCACACCTTGACGTTCATATTCCTCTACATTTGAGGCATCTACAAAATAGATGAATTCTTCATATAATTCATGAGGCAAAGGATCTCGACCAAAATTCTTTTGAAAAGCCTTAACATGTTCCACAGCTTCCTGCAATCCTTTGACTTTCCGTTTTTGATAATATTCATCTAATGAACACACTACACGACAAGGAGCTCCTACCGCTACTATTGGCAGGGATATCATGTGTTACAACACTGCCAGCACCTATAACACAGTTATCACCAATAGTAACACCACGTAATACAATGACATTTGTGCCAATATAAATATTCGAACCTATTTCCACTCTTCCTGAAGAATTCACAAAATCATGATATTTATTCCTAAAAACAAAGCTAGCCCAATCATGCGTCAATATCTGGAAATATGTATTCATATCAACATTACTACCAATGGAAACCAAGGCTGGCCTTGAAACATCGATTCTCGTAGTCAGCGGATCTCTAAAAATGCAACCATCACCAATTCTTATACCCAGTGAACGCAGATGAGCAATGTACGATCTGCTGTTTCGGCGATGCCAAATATCTAATATATGCGCTGTTATAGATGATAATTTTATCATATATTGAATTGTACAATGAATATTTAATATAAAAACCTATTAATATGTTACTTAGAGCATTTGAACATTACCTATAAATTATACACGAATTTTTATCCATTCATTTGGCAAAGCTTCTAATTTTGAAAAATCAGTATTCACCCATCGGTCTGGAGTTATAATTATTTTTGCTGTCCTATTTAAATAAGCTGCCCAACATGAAAAGGTACTATTTGCCAAAATCATATTTTTAGCATGAGCCATCAGGTACATATCAAAGAAGCTGCGATCATCTCTATTATGTGATATGATTATTTTATTTCTTATATCAGCAAATTCTGTTTCCACATATAAACAATCATCAGAGAAAAAGAAAAAAAACGGCTCTTCCACCTCTTGTTCCATGAATTTAATTGCTTCCCGATAATATTTCGATGTACATATACCACCATAAATATGTATTAAATCTGTTTTCAAATAATCGCCACGACGAATATGCACTGAGATTGAATTACAGGTCTCCATTTTTTTAAGAAATTCCATGTTTTCCTTTCCTATAGGAAGTTCCGAGCGAAATTCAAAAATATTTATTTGTTTTATAATAGAATAATCTTGCCAATCTCCCCATTGAAAAAAATGTTTCATAGATTGAGGATAAACCCTATTACAAAATAACAATCTATAGCCATGATTATATAAAAAGCGATTCACACGATATAGAAGAATGCCCAATTTATTATATAAATAAGAAGTTGGAGGTAATTCTATATCAAACCATTTATCAATCTCTATCCCATTATGTGCCTTTAAACTATCAGGATATATTCCCAAAATTCTTTCTGAAGGATATTTCTTCTTCAAATATCTATAATAACTATACTGGAAAAGTTGGTTACCTAATCCTCCACCAAAAACAAAAAATTTCATTTCAATACTTCCATTTGTTCACCTATGAGTAGATGATATAACTATATTACACCACTTTAATTCAGAATCTCGACTCCAATAGTCCATTCTTAAAAAGATAACAACAAAAGTCATCAGAATATTTATATTTTCATCAATCGGAGCAGATAGAGATAAAAAAACAAAATATATAACAGGAAAAAGCACAGCAGTTTTCTGACATTTATAAATCAAAAAACAACATACTAATACAAGAAAAATAAACATTAAGCCACCCATTATTCCATAATCTATCAATAAAGAAAACCAAATACTTTCAGCACCTAATATTTCATAATTATTCTGTGTGGCAACATTCCACAAATATGAGCTCCCATTTCCCCATAATTCATTTTGCTCAAAAGCCCATAAAATAGATCCCCATTGCTCTAGTCTCATACCACTGCTACTACCTACGTCCATTTTGTTAGCAAATAAAGTAGAATAAATAAGAGTAAAATAGAATTTCCAAAAAAACAAACATGATACTAAAAACACACCTACTATTCTATAAAAAACTTTATACCTAAAAATATTTACACTCAATAAATAAGGCAGTATACCAATAAGAATGGCAACATACCCAGCCCTAGTCCCTGTAAGAATAGTGCATAATGGAAGGAAATATAATAGCTTTGTTACTTTATTTTTATTCAATGGATAATTATAATACCGACTACAAAAAAAGTAAAGATAAAAACACATACAACAATATAAAGCAAAAGGCTGATAATAAGAAAATATAGAATTACTTCGTTTAAAACCATATCTTTCCGCACCTTGGGCTATATATCCATGTACATCAAATAAGCTCAGCAATACGTCCTGAATAATATTCTTATTAAAAAGAACTTCTATAATAGAATAAACACAGGCAAATAACATACATCCACTAAGAAGTTGCAAACAATATATCATATATTTTCTAGAATCCAATGAATACCATAAAAACACGGGTAAAATGAAAAAGAAATATATGTTAGCAAAGGTCAGCATGTTATCAGGAGGATATAATGCCAAATAATTAGAAATTAAATAGCTGATTGAAGTTAAGACTGAAATAAGAATTAACGATATGGGATATTTTCCTTTTTTTGATCTATATATAACTAATCTTCTTTTTCTGCATTTCCGATAAACAAAAATACAAATAGCCACAACAGATGTCGGATAAATCAGGCGAAGACTAGTATTCCACAGAGTTAAATATATGAATATCTGCAAAATAACAACTATTTGTATGATACCTTTTTTCACATCTTTAAGAAGAACGAAACAAAAGTAGATGAATAGAAGAACAGATGGCATCTTTTATTATTTATTGTCTATTAGGAACATAGAATAGGCCTTTTTTTTCTCTTTTACAGGATTGAATCTATACAAGGGAATTGACAGCACAAAAAAAATTGCAAAAAGAATATCCCTATTATTTAAAGCTAATCGGAAACAACTCCAAAGTGCAGTATTATATCTTCTTATTTTACCATAGCACAAATATTGGTAAATTCTATACCTACTAGTAAATAGACTATACATTTTATCAAATGTTAGTTTAGATGTAGATATGTTTCCTTCCCGTGTATAATAAACATATATTTTATTTTTAATAACTTTTATATTAGTTGATCTATATCCAACTCTTACAGAAAATAAAGCATCATTTCCCTTTTCAATTTCCTCAAATTCTACATCCTCACAAATAAGTTCCTTTTTTATCATTTTATTCCATGGAGCCCATAAATAATACCGTATATTATTTATCATGTCTTTATGTCCTTCTAGATAAGATTTTATTTGTATAGAGATAATGTTATCACAATGTTCCATGGTCTTTTCTATGATATGATCACAGGCAAAATAAATTATATCATAATTACTATTCACATATTTATCCAAAACGTTCATTAAATCTGTTGTATAATGATCATCTGCATCAGGAAACAAAAACCATTTTCCCTTTGCATAAGTCAATCCTATATTCCTGGCATATCCCGCTCCCTTCCCTTCTTTTGTAAAATAAACCTCAACACATTTTTCATTTAAGCCTGGAAAACACTCAAAATTCACGATCTTAGGATCACTATTATCATCAACTATAATTATTTGGATATCATCACGTTTGGGAATTGAATCAATACATCGTTGAAGAAGATGTGGTACATTCCTATGAGGTATTATAAAAGAATAATTAATTTCTATTTCCATACGCACTAATACAAACTAAATATTTTTTTGTTTATTTTTTCTCCGCTTTGATTCTAAAATGGTCACTAACTTTTGGTTTACCACATATCTTTCTGTTGATGAAAGACCGCATAAATAGGCAAGAGAAAATAAAATAAGTTCTAATATAAAACTTGAAAGAACAGCTGTAAAAAAACTATCCTGTTCCATCTTTTTATGTAAGATATAAGCTATACAATAGGTGATAAACACAATAAGTATATTTTTGCTGAAAATATGTGTCACATAGTATCTAATTTCATAGATGGGCAAGATTCTACTTATTAAAACTATCCGAATAAGTACCCCCAATAATGTAACAAATAATGATGCATAGAGAACTGAATATGGCGGATATCCAATTGATAACAATAAATAAGCTATCGGTAATTCTGTCAGCATAACAATACAAATTATTACTTGAAACCATTTGATTCTTCCCGTGGCTTGCATGGCTGTTGTTAATGGACTAGATATAGCATACAAAAGATTGCATACAATCGTTAATATCAGAAAAATATCCGTATATTGTGGAACTTCTACCAACCATAAATTTAATATATAGGTAATATTAATCATTATAGGCAGGGAAATGACAGCTAACAAATAAAATGAAAATCTACAACCTGCATATACTAACTCTTTAGATCTGTATAAGTCTCCTACTGCATACGATTTTGTTATTTGTGGATTCATCGCCATCATAAAATTAGCAGAAAAACTATTTATTAACGAACCTACCTGAACTGATATTCCGCGTGCAGCATTAACAACTGTACCAAAAAATAGATTCAAGAGAATATTAGATAATTGATCTTTAAAAGAAAATCCTAAATTCCCAACCAAACTCCAACCAGCAAAGGCAAACATTTCCCTAAATTGTTCAATATTAAAGCTAAAAGTATAATGACACTCCTCAAAATGCCTTTTACAATAAAAGCAATATAAGGAACGTAAAAGCAATGCAACGCAAAATACCAAAATTGAATATACAATCAATTTATCATAAGATATAAATAACAGCAAATAGGCTATTGCTAACTTCAAACTAACTTCGAAGATACTAATATATGCAAATGCGCTCATTTTTTCGTGTGCCACAATAGAAGCATTATAAGGAACACTGATTACATTCACAGCAAATACGAATATAGATAATTGGAGTGTCCAATTGGCAGCCATCATTCTATCTGATGGAATATTCAGTTTGGTATTGAGGAACCAAACTCCTATTACTTCCGATAAAACAACAATAATAAACGCAATAGCTATGTGTATAGTTAAAGTCGTACAAAAAACATCTTTAAGTTTATGTAAATTTCCCTTTCCTAACTCATATGAAATAAAACGTTGTGAAGTTGCAATCATAGCCGAATTTAAGAAAGCAAATATTGTAACAATACCACCAACAAGATTGTATATGCCATAATCCTCTATTCCCAAACTTTCAAGTACAATACGACTTGTAAACAAACCTATTCCCATACTGAAAAGCATACGAAAATAAAGTAATAGAGTATTTTTAGCTATTCTTTTATTATTTTGCTGAGATAAAGCAGACATTTTCAATTATAAAAAAGCACATTAAAATATTATGTCTATAATAGACAAGTCCCGTAATATGTATCCTGATTCTATTAATATACTCAAATCACTTGAAAGATATATATCTTCCACCTGTAACATTACTAAGCTTACAGCCCACACATTACTAATCTTCCGGCACGCACATTACTAACCTTTCAAACGTCCTGTTCTTTTCCGAAAAGAACAAGGTCTTTAAAAAAAAGAACAAGAGCTTTTAAAAATTTGACCTGTTGTTTTTTCCATAACGGTATCTACATGCCGAAACGCCTTACTTTTCCTTCAAATCTTTCAGCCACTCCGCAAACACCCTGCCTGTCGGCATTCCGGCTGAAGGATATGCATTGTGAAATGTTTCAGCCGGAAAATATCCTTCAGAAAAACGATTCCCCAAAAATCGGAAGAATATCAGCTCGGCTGAAACATTCCAACCCCAGCTGAAGGATTCCTGAACCCAATCCTTCAGCCGGAATGCCCACGGGTAGGGCGTTTGCGAGCAGGCTGAAGCTTTTGAAGGATTTTTCAGGGTATTCCCTATAGAGCATGACGGATGACCATATTCCATTGAAAAAAAGTAAGATATCTTCGTAAAAAAAGTAAGATATGTTCCCAAGCAAAGTAACACCACTTACTTGGTCCACGAAGTCCGCATACTTTTCTTTACAACAAAACAGACCTCACAGCCGTCTCATGCCAGTGACGATAATCCCCCATCAGCAAAGAATGCTCCGACCACACTTTCCGGTAAATTCCATCGTGCAAAATGATGTACTCACGGAAATAGCTCTCTGCCTCATCGGCAGG
>ULVO01047748.1_pt1 | contig 12959 bp, 10 predicted proteins | sample 1959521 | NCBI WGS metagenome assembly ULVO01 (sample SAMEA4835788, study PRJEB28245) | human gut metagenome | biome: gut microbiome; material: fecal sample | place: Denmark | collected 2008
TGATACTGCTGTGCCCGAGAATATCCGCAAGTTTTGCTATATCCTTTTCAATGCCGTAAAAAACGCGGGCGAAAAGGTGGCGAAGATTGTGCGGAAATACTTTTTGCGGGTTGACATTTGCTGCTTTGCATAAAGATTTCATTTCACGCCAGATGTTTGTGCGGTTTATCGGTTTGCCCGCTTTTGTTATAAATATCATACCGGTTTTTATATTCTGCTCTGCGGCATAGCGGAGCAGTTTTTTTCGGAGTTCTTTTACAATAAATATAACGCGCGTTTTTGATTTGCAGTTTACGACCGCTTCGCCGTTTTTTACCGCTTCGACCGTGATATACCGCAGTTCGCTGACGCGGATTCCCGTTCCGCAGATAGTTTGCAGGATAAGTTTCAGTCTTTCGTTGCGTTTTTCGTCCGCGGCGCGGCAGAGGCGCAGATATTCGGGTTTTGTCAGTTCCTTTTTTTCGGAGCAAAATATCTGACGTTGAATTTTTAAGGTTTTGACTTTTAAATCATGCCAACGCAAAAACGCAAAAAGGCTGTTGATACTTGAAAGCATGGAATTAACGCTGCGTGCGGCATAGTTTTGCATTATTTGCCTTTTATATGCAAGCACGGCATCTTTTGTGATTTCTGACATTTGGACATATTCGGCAAAGGCTGCAACATCGCGGATATACTTTTCTATCGTGGCGGGGCTTCTCTCTTCCGATATGAGATACTCTTTGTATGCGGCTAAAATCGAGGTTGTGATAAATCGTTTCTGCTCCTTTTTTCTCCTCTGAACAAAAATATTCCCCCTGACGGTATCAGGGGGAATAAAATTTAACTTATGATATTCGGTTTTACATATCGTTTGCAACGATGTCTTCAAGGGTCTCGCGGAGAACCGCAAGGGACGTTTTGCCGTTGTTTATCATGGCAACGGGAAGTCTGCCTATGCGGTTGTAGTTGGACGCCATGGAATAGTTATACGCGCCCGTGGTGGCAACCGCGCATATATCGCCGCGGCAAACGGAGGACGGAACCATAACGTGCTCTTGAATTATGTCGCCGCTTTCGCAGCATCTGCCGACGACGGAACACTCCATATCGCATTTTTCGTTCATTTTGTTTGCGATGAACACGGTATACGGGGAGCGGTAAAGCGCGAAACGCGGGTTATCGGTCATGCCGCCGTCAACGGAAACATAGTTTTTGTAACCGGGAATACGTTTGACGGTTCCGACGGTGTAAAGCGTCATTCCCGCGTCTGCGACAATGCTTCTGCCGGGTTCGAGACGTATGGACGGCAGATCAATGCCGAGCCCCGCCGCGGTCGCTTTAAGAGCCTCCGCAACCTGTCTGATGTTGTCCGCGATGTCTATAACGGGGTCGTTTTCGGTATAACGAACGCCGTAGCCGCCGCCGAGGTCGAGAATTTCGGTCACATAGCTGTGGTCACGCTTCATTTTCATGATAAAGCCGAGCATGATAACGGAAGCGTCGAGAAATACCTGCGAATCGAAAACCTGCGAGCCGACGTGGCAGTGAAAGCCTTTGAGCGCGATGTTTTTGAGAGAAATAGCGTGAACGGAGATCTCTTCGGCTTGTCCCGTTTCGATGCTTGAACCGAATTTGGAATCGACTTTTCCCGTCGCGACCGCTTCGTAAGTGTGCGGGTCGATACCGGGGGTAAGACGAAGCAAAACGGGCTGAACAACGCCTTTCTCTTCGGCGATGCGGTCTATCGCGTCAAGTTCTTCGACATTGTCAACGACAAAGTAGCCCACGCCGTTGGAAATGGCAAAATCTATATCAGCGTCAGTCTTGTTGTTTGAATGGAAATATGCTTTTTCAAGAGGAAAACCCGCTTTCATCGCGGTGTAAATTTCTCCGCAGGAGACAACGTCTGCGCCGAGCCCCTCTTCTGCGACGATTTTATACATTTTTTTGAACGACGCCGCCTTGCTTGCGTAAAGCGCGCAGGAATCGCCGCCGAAATATTTTTTCATCGCGTCGGCATAGGTGCGGCAGTTTTCTCTTATGCGCTGTTCGTCCATAACATAAAGAGGCGAACCGAATTCGGAGATGAGTTCGGGGGTCGGGACGCCCGCAAAGGTCAGGATTCCGTTTTCAACGCCGATATTTTTGCAAATCATATTTTTAACACTCCTTAAAGCATCATTTTTCTGAGATGGTCGGGAAAAAGCGCGGAGAGGTCGGCGGGTGCGACATCGAAAACGGTTTTACAGCCGCGGCAGCCTCTGTCATACATTTTTTTAATCGCGCGGGCATAAGCGACAAGCACGCTGCCCGTGAATTCGGGGTTGGAATCGAGCTTTAACGAGAACTCGCAGACGTGGGTGTTCTCTTTGTCAAAGCCGGTTTTGCCGGAGCGGATAACGCTGCCGCCGTGAGGCAGCGCCGCGTGGTCTCTTGCCATTTCTTCGGAGGAAATGAAATGAACCGCGGTATCATAATCCGAGAAATAGTTCGGCATGGTTTTGATTTCGTTTTCTATATACGCAAGGTCGGCACCCTCTTCGGCAACGACATAGCATTCTCTGGTATGCTTTTCTCTTGTGGACAGCTCGGGATCTTCGCCGTTTCTGACAGCTTCGACTGCGGACGCAACGGGAACGGTATACTGTCTCGCGTCTTTAACGCCCTTTATGCGGCGAATCGCATCGGAATGACCTTGGCTGACACCTCTGCCCCAGAATGTATAATCCTGTCCGACGGGAAGAACCGCGTTCATATAAAGTCTTGCGAGGGAGAACAGCCCCGGATCCCAGCCACAGGAAATAAGGGCGATATTGTCGCCTATCTTTGCGGCATCATCAACATTTTCAAAATGTTCGGGAATCTTTGCGTGGGTGTCAAAACTGTCGATAACATTGAAATGCTTCGCAAGCGCGGGGGTCATTTCGGGCAAGTCCGTGGCGCTTCCGCCGCAGATTATAAGAACATCGATTTTATCTTTGAATTTTTCGAGTTCGTCGGTATGATAAACTCCTACGCCCGCGGTTCTGATCTTAACAGTTGCTGGATCTCTTCTCGTGAATACGCCGACAAGTTCGGTATCGTCGTTGAGCGCAACAGCCGCTTCAACTCCTCTGCCGAGGTTGCCGTAACCGTAAATTCCTATCTTTAACATAATATATCACTCCTGTTTTAAGCATTCAATGCAATAAGGTCGTTCATATCGTACATACCCGGTTCGCGACCTATCATAAACTCCGCGGCGGCGACCGCACCTTCCGCAAAAAGAGAACGGCTCGACGCTTCATGTTTGAGGGTTATGGTCTGTGTGTCCGTGCCGATGATTATTTCATGTTCGCCGACGATGTTGCCTACGCGAACGGCGTGAATGCCTATTTCATCTTCCTGTCTCTTGCCCTGTCCGCTTCTGCCGAGGACGAAAAACGCCTTTTCGCGAACTTTTTTAATCGCATTCGCAAGCAACAGAGCGGTTCCGCTCGGAGCGTCAAGCTTTCTGTTGTGGTGCTTTTCGATTATTTCTATATCCGCTTCGGGGAACGTTTTTGCCGCGGTTTTTGCAAGTTCGGCAAGAAGCGCTATGCCGAGAGACATATTCGCAGACCAAAATACGGGAACGGTCTTTGAGGTTTCTTCTATAATTTTCTTTTCTTCGTCGGTGTGCCCCGTCGTTGCGATAATAACGGGCTTACCGACCTTTTTCGCGTATTCGCAGAGCGCGGGCGCGGACGCGTGGAAAGAGAAGTCCACGATGCAGTCAAAATCAATATTTACGCTGTCAAAATCCGCAAAAACGGGAACGCTTGCAGTTTCTCCGTTCGGGTCAACGCCGCCGACAAGTTCCGCGCCGCGATAACCGGTCAGCGCAAGTTTTTCGACTTCTTTGCCCATTCTTCCGCAAATACCGTTCAGTAATATTTTCATATTCGTTTATGCTCCGTTTCTTTTGCTTTTACACATTCAAACCGTGTTTGCGCATTATTGAGAGAAGATTTGCCTCGTGTTCGGGCTCCATCGACGTAAGAGGAAGTCTTAAAAAGTTTTCGCCGTAGCCCATTGCCGCCATTGCCGCTTTTACGGGTATCGGGTTAACTTCGCAGAACAGCGCGTTTATCAGGTCAAGCATATCAAGCTGCATATCGCGGCTTTTTTCGGTCTCTCCTCTGAAAAACGCTTTGCACATTTCCGACGTTTCGCGGGGGAACACATTGGAAAGAACGGAAATAACTCCTTTGCCGCCGAGTGAAAGTATCGGGACTATCTGATCGTCATTACCGGAATAAATATCCATTTTTCCTTTTACGAGAGCCGCGGTCTCCGCTATCTGCGAAATGTTGCCGCTCGCCTCTTTTATCGCGACGATATTCGGGTGTTCGGCAAGAACGGCGCAGGTCTTCGGCAGAATATTGCAGCCTGTTCTCGACGGAACATTGTAAAGAATTACGGGTTTTGTCGAAGCGTCGGCTATTGCCGTAAACGTTTTTATCAGTCCGTTTTGCGTGGCTTTATTATAATAGGGCGTAACTACAAGCATTGCGTCCGCGCCTATCGAGCAGGCATATTTTGTCAGGTCAATGGCATAAGAGGTGTCGTTTGAACCCGTGCCCGCGATAACGGGAACTCTGCCCGCGATTTTGTCAACCGCGAATTTCAAAACCTGTCTGTGTTCCTCGTCCGTAAGAGTCGAGCCCTCACCCGTTGTGCCCGCGACCACGATAGCGTCTATTCCCTCGGAAATCTGCCATTCGATAAGCCGTTCAAACGCTTCATAATCAACGCCGTTTTTGTTCAGCGGCGTTACAACAGCGGTCGCCGCTCCGGTAAATACTGTGTTTTTCATAACGATATCCTCCGTATTACAGAACTTTTAAATCGGGACGTCGCGAAAAAGATAACGGGCAGAAGCCTGAAAGCCGCTGCCCGAAAAAATCCGAATGACCGATGACCTTTAAAAGGTCAACGGAAACAGGTTATCAAACAGATAGCTCTCCGCAAAACTGCGACAGCAATGCAAATCTTATTTCACACTGCCGGATCGGTCTTTCGCCGCAACCGTCCTCGGCATTCGCACCTTTCGCCGCCTCAGCCCTGCGAGAGCCTTATCCGAAAACGGTTACTGTTTGCAAAATGCGCCTCTATCATTGTATATGTGTATTCTATCACTAAAATCGCGATTTGTCAATAGGTCGTTTGTAAATTATCCGTGGAAAACTATCTCGACCTCGTTGTGCATCTCTTCGGGAATGGTCTCACGAAGAACGCCGAGAGCCTTTTCCTTGCCTATTATTACATCGACAGCCGCTTCGACCGCAACGGAAGATGTTGAGTAGCAGCAAACTATTTCATCTACAAACGGCAGCTGCGACGCAACATAGGGGTTTGAAACGACCGCTATCATATTCGGGTTTGCGGCATGAACGGCTTTCAAAGCATCAAGCTGGCGTTTGGTCATAAGTCCGACCTGTCCCGAGCGTGAACGGAAAGACGTACCGAAAACGACGATATCCGCGGCTTTTGCCTGTTTTGCGAGTTCCGCTATCTGCTCATCGGTCGCATCGGGTGCAAACAGCGCGAGCTGCGCCTGCGGAACATATTTCGCAAGCGTTTCCTTGATAAGCGTCATATTGGAATACAGTCCGAAGCTAAGTCTGTTTGCGGGGTGCGTGGGCTCCATGACCATAACCTTTTTACCCTCAAAATCAATGGGAACGGCATTTTTTCTGTCACGGATAAGCGTCACGGATTTCTTGGCTATCTCACGGGCAACGGACCAGCCGTCACGTTTCGGAACATCTTCGCGTTTTTCCGACGAGAAAAGTCCGAGCGCGTATTTCTGTTTCAGAACGCGAAGGCACGCTTTGTTTACTATCTCTTCGTCAAGTATACCGTCACGAACTGCCTGTGCAAGTCCTGCGGGGGCGTTCCATGCGTCGTTGGGACCGAGGATAACATCACAGCCCGCTGTAATGGCACGGATAGTACCCATGTGCGGATTGCCGCAGTTCTTTTCGGATTCGGTCATACCCGCCATACCCATAGCGTCGGTATACATAACGCCCTCAAAGCCGAGTTCACCGCGAAGAAGATCGGTCATGACAGCCTTTGAAAGCGTAGCAACGTTTTCCGCGTCGTACATATCATATATGGCATGGTTGCACATAAGACCGCCGACGCCCGCTTCTATCGCCTTTTTGAACGGCTTCAAATGGATATTTTCCATTTCCTCTTTTGTCGTTCTTGTTTTTTCAAGCGCAAAATGTGAGTCGGAGAACTGCATTCCGGCTCCGGGAAAATGCTTTGCGGTGCCGATAAGTCTTCCGTCCGATTGAAGTCCTTTTATATATGCCGCGGCAAGAGTTGCCACTATATCGGGGTCTTCTCCGAAAGAGCGGATATTTGTTATCGGGTTTTCGGGGTTTATGTTAACGTCAACAACCGGACCGAAACATATGTTCCAGCCGAGGTAGGAAGCCTGCTGCGAAACAACTCTTCCTTCTTCATACGCGAGACGTTCGGCGTCTTTGAGATCCGCTATCGCGCCTATCGCCATCTGTTCCGCAAACTCGGTGGCTATGGAGCGGTCGTGAACGGTCTGACCTACGCCCGTTTCCATATCAACGCCGATGAAGAACGGAATGTCGGCTTCGCGTTGAAGTCTTTCCATATCGGCTTTAAAGCGCGCAAGAGCCTCCGCATCATGCCCGTAAATGACAGATAGGTTGCCGACATGATGTTCCATGGCGGTCTCGCACTCTTCCCAGCAGCCGATGCCTGTCGATACAAGCTGTCCGCATTTCTGTTCAAGCGTCAGCATTTCAAGAATCTGTTCGGGCGTTTTGCCCTCAAATCTCTTATCCATTTTTATTTCTCCTCAGTTTGTACGGAAGCGGTAAACGTCCCGTTTTTATACTGTTTTTTTGTGCAATGAGCGGAAAACAAGGCGCGAAGTCCCTCCGAATTTCCACTTGTACAACCGTTTTTATCAAGAATATACGCATAGGCCTTTGTTCTGAAAACATAAAAGAAGCCGTCTGTTTCATATATTTTGAATATATCGGAATAAGAAAGCGTTTGACTGTCCGAGCCGTCGGCGTCGGAAATACTTATTGAAAGTCCGTCATCGGACACGGTAACGTCGGAGACAAGCGTTTTGCCCGTATCGTTTTTCCGAGCAAGTTTTTTCGGCATTATGAAAAAGCGGGAATATATCCAATAAGAGCAGAAAATCACTATAACTATCGCGATATAGTCGTTCATTCCGAGTTTTATTCCGTTCGTCAATTTTGCAACAACATTATAAATATTGAATACAAACAACGCGGCGTAAAGAACGATAAAACCAATTACAACAGCCTTGTTTCGGGAGAAAAGATTGAACTTGAAAAATTTCAGCATATTCTCCTGCGTATACTCTGTTCTGACGGAAACCTCACGCATTTGCCGCACCCCGATTTTCAATATTTTATCAATAAAATAATAACACATTTGACAAAAGCAGTCAATCAAAACCATTTCGATTTAACAAAAAAGAACTATTCCGCCAAATGATACAAATTTTGCCTGAAATTTTGGGAATAAAGACCAACCGAAAATCGTTGACACAACTGAAATTATATGATAAAATAAGTTTGTAAACGGTTCGCAATCTTTACGAATTTGAGAGTTTGAAACGGTTGCGGCAAAATCATATGATTCCATGAGGTGAAAGAGAATGAAAAGAATCATTTCGGTCATTATCGCACTTTGCTTGACGGTGTCCCTTGTCGCGGGCTTTGCGATGGGAACAAATGCGGAAGTAGCAGATAAACGCGTTCTTCCGAGAGCGGAAAAGGCTCCGACTCTTGACGGAAAGCGTGACGACATTTACGACAAAGGATTCCGCGAAACGCTCAACATCGACACTGCGGGTATGGTCGTATCCGAGGAAGAAGATTTCGACACGGGAAAGCCCACGCCGAAATTCACGCCCGCAAGCGCTGATATTTCCGCTGTATGGTACTCAAATGTTCCTGACGGAACAGACATCACACGTTTGAGTCAGGTTATTTCGGACACGGCAGGCGGAATTTACATTTTCGCGGACGTAACGGACTGTTCCAGAGCATGGGGCGTAAACAACCAAACCATTATTCAAAGCGAATGGCTTGAAAATCCGAACGCTTACGAATATGCAAAGGCTACCCCGGAGTTTGAACTTTCGGACAGTTTTTGGGTATTGCTTGATCCCCTTAACTACAAATCTTCAAGAATGCTTGGGCTTTCCGAATTTGCGTTCACCGCATATGCAGGATTGGCCTCGGGCAACGGCGAAATAGGCGTTCCCGTTCCGTCTTGGAGAGAATACTACTACTGGGGTCTTGACGGCGGAACCGTAAACGGTGAATCCGGTGCCGGCGGAACGATTGCAAACGCGATAGGCACACAGGTAAAATCCACAGTCAACTACAAGTTCGATCCGAACTTTCCGCTCCCCGAACCTTTGACGGATTCCTCGTCAATAGTTGAAAAGTATCAATATAAGAGCAAACTCCTTAACGCATACATGCGCGCAAACATAAACGGTTACACGCTTGAAATATTCCTCCCGTGGAAAGCAACTCAGATGGAGATTAAGGGAGAAAGCAATCTGCCGCCGTTCCTCATTCCGAAAGTCGGAACCGAATTCGGAATGGGTATGCTCCTGATGGATAACTGGTTCTCTTATTGGGAAGACCATAGCTACGGAACAAAACCGAATTACGAAGAAGTTCAGTATTACATTTACCACAACTGCCACATGACGGATTACGGCAAAGACGTTATAGAAGATTGGGCGGATATTGCGTATCCCGAATATTTCCCGACATACGTTCTCGGAGACTACGCAAAAGATACCCCCGACATCGTTTACGGTGATGCCGACGGAAACGGGGAAGTAGACATCGCGGACGCAATGCTGATATTCTATCACGTTGCGAAAAAAGAACTTTTGACGGACGAACAACTTTTGCGTTGTGACACAAACGATGATAACGAGGTCGATATCGTCGATGCAATGAGAGTTTTCTACTTCGTTGCGAAAAAAATCGATTCCGTTAAAGAATAAAAACAGAATATAAAACAAAGTGGCAGGCTTCAAAAGCCTGTCACTTTGTTTTTCAAGTTTATTCAAATTCCTCCGACGGCTTCCGCGGCAAACCTTGCCGCGCCTACCGCGGCGGCGAAAGTCATGTCGGAAGAACTGATATCAACGCCGAAAACATGAGAAAGAGAACGTCTGAACGCTTCACAGTCAATTCGGCTTTTGCCGGAAAGAATCAACTTTGTCGGAGTTTTAAAAACAAAGCACAGGCGACGCGCCGTTTCCTTTACAAACGCGGAGCAAAGTCGGTCGGGAGTAAAACCGTCAAAATCGGCGGCAAGTTTCAGTCTGCCCTGCTCGAACCGAATTTTCGGAAGAGACGTTTCATTCAGAGCCGAAAGAGCAAGGTCCCCTACGGTTCGGGCAACATTTTCGGTACCTCCAACGCTTACCGAAACACGGGCGACAAAACTGAGAAGAGCGTCATACGCTTTCACCGCATCCGAATCACGTCTGACAAACAGGTCATATCCGCCAGACAGCGGCAATCGGATAGTGCCGAGAGGCTGTTTTTCCGATTTTGAAGCAAAATACGAAACGAACTCGTTCTTGCGGAGTTCGACAAGCACACCTCCCCTGTCGGCAGAACCTAAAAACCGAGCCTGATTTCTGCCGAGAGCGACCGATACGGGAATGTTGCCGAAATATCCGACAACGGACGAAGAACCGGTCACTTCCGGATAGCGAAGATCGGCAAGGCTGCATTTAACAACGGCTCGACTGTCAAAATCTTTCAACTCATCAGAATAAAATCCGACATCAAACGCTTCCGACGTATGGAACACGGGTCGTTTGTTGTCACAGAGGGCGGCTGACAGATATGAAGCAACAGTAGAAAAAGTATATGCGTCGGCGGGCACAAGTGCCTTATCGACATTTGCAAAATGCGCAAGCAGTCCGTTTTCTTTGCGAAGCGTTAAACCGCATAGTTGTTCGACACGGCGAATATATTCCGTTTTTTCGGAAACGGAAAGAAAATCCGAAACGCAGCGTCCGTCAGCAGCCAGATAAACTATCTTTCCCGGAATACCGGTCAGACATATCGCTTTCGGTTCGTATTCCTGCGCAAGATCGGCAATAATACCTATCGCCGTATCGCAGAAGCGCTCAAACGATGTTTCGGACAGCGGTTCCGTCAGAGTTGCGACAGGCTCGGAATTTTCCGTCAAAGCGACCGTCAGAAAATCTTCTCCGACATCTACGCCGAGATACATTTCGCTCACATCAAAATCTCCCATACAATTTTTTCTTTTATTATATAAGTATATCACACGAAAAATGAAAAGTCAACGGAAAACATGAATAATGCCTCATATAAAGGCATTTTCTGAGAAAAATAAGATTAAGCCGAACCTATTGCATTTTTTGTTTTTTTATGATACAATGTTCTCGAATAAAGAAGATGGTTTTTCTTTATTCGAAAGAGAAAGAAAGATAAAAACAGGGGAGAAAAAAATGGGGGCTCTTGAAAAGGCTGAGACGCTGTTTCTTTGGTTTATGATATACAGCGTTGTAGGCTGGATTTATGAAAGCATACTCTGCTCCGTTGCGCAGAAAAAATTTATAAACAGAGGATTTTTGAACGGGCCTTACTGCCCGATATACGGCAGCGGGGCCGTGCTTGTTATTCTTGTTCTCGGCAAATTGACAAACCCGTTTTTGCTGTTTTTTGCGGGTGCTCTTTTGACGTGCAGTCTTGAATACCTGACTTCGTTTGTAATGGAAAAACTCTTTCATGCGCGCTGGTGGGATTATTCAAAGCGCAAATTCAACATTAACGGTCGTGTTTGCCTGATAGGAGCTGTGGTTTTCGGCGCGTTTTCAACGGTTCTTGTTTTGTGGATACACCCGCTTGTAACAAAACTCACTGATATGCTTTCACCTCTTGCAAGACATATCGTTTCCGCTGTTCTTTTCTGCGGAATAGTTACGGACCTTGTGTTCACGGTCAAGGGCATGGCGGGATTCCGCGAGAAGATAGAGGAAGTTTCCGAGCTTGTGGAACAGCAGAAAAAGGCGCTGGAAGAAAAGATACACGATTCGGAAGCGGCCGCAAAACTTCGCGGTCGCAGAACGGAGATAAAAAAGAAATTTACCCTGCAACAACGCAGACTTATTTCCGCGTTCCCTTCGCTGAAATTCAAGAAGCCGCAAAGCAACGAAACATTGCGGTCTCTTCGTGACGTTATGAAAAAGATAAAGGAAAAGAAGGAGCGCTGAATATGATAAGGGACATTTCGTATATCCTGCTTGGTTACGGTCTCGGAAGCGTTTTGTTTGCAAAAGTATTCTGCTCATGGTTGAAAAAGACCGATGTGACCCAAAACACTGCGGACGGCAATCCGGGAACGACAAACGCGTTCAAGAACGGCGGTTTCCTTTGCGGAACATTAACTCTCATCTGCGATATACTGAAAGGATTTCTGCCTGTTTTCTTTTATACAAGGGGCAACATGACGGTGCTTTTGGCACTCGTTATCGCGGCTCCCGTCATCGGGCATATCTTCCCTGTTTTCAACAAATTCAAAGGCGGGAAAGGTATTGCGACCACATTCGGATGCCTTTTCGGGATATTGTCGAAATTTGTTCCTCTCATCGCGTTTGCGGCGATATTCGTTTTCTTTTCGGTCATAATCTGCATAAAATCGCATTTTCACAGAACGCTTGTGACGTATATCTGCACGGAACTTGCAATCATTTTTCTTGACGGAAACATCATCGTTTGCGCGGGCTTCTCGATAATTCTTGCTGCGGTCGTTATCCGACTTCTGACAAGCAAGGAAAAGAAACCGCCGTTAGAGGTAAAGCCGATATGGATGCGCTGATACTGTCTTGCAGCACGGGCGGCGGACACAATGCCGCGGCTCGCGCAATAAAAGAAGAAATGACACGGCGCGGGCATAATGCCGTTATGCTCGACCCTTACCGCCTTGCGGGCAACGACCTTGACAAAAAAGTGGCGAACGGCTATATAAAAATTGCACAGAAAACGCCTCGTCTCTTCGGTGCGATATACGGCATAGGCAACGGCTATCGGAGACTTCCGATAAAATCCCCCGTTTATGCCGTAAACAAACTGATGTTCGACAAAATGAAAGAATTTTTGGAGAACAATCATTTTGACGTTATCCTGACAACGCATCTCTACCCGGGGGAAATACTGACAAATATGAAGAAAAAGGGATTCCCCGTTCCCCCGACGGTATTTGTTGCAACGGATTATGTTTGCATTCCGTTCACGGAAGAACTTTCCTGCGATTGGTTCGTAACACCATCCGAGGAGTTGAACGGAGATTTTGTCAGACGCGGAATAGACGAAAAGAAACTGTTTGCGGCGGGGATTCCCGTCAGCGCCGTTTTCAACGAGGATATATCAAAACCTGATGCGGCAAAAGCGATAGGGCTTGACCCTACGAAAAAACACCTGTTGCTTTCGGGAGGAAGTATCGGCGGCGGAATGCTCGAAAAATCACTTGCTGTTCTCGACAGGTATCTCAAAGAAAATCCCGAATACGATCTAACGGTTATCTGCGGCAACAACGAAAGTCTCAGAAAAAGGCTTTCCGAAAGATACGGAAACGATAAAAGGATTTTCATTATCGCAAGCACAAACAAGATTTCTCTTTACATGAAAGCAAGCGAAGCGTATCTTTCAAAACCGGGCGGGTTATCCTCAACCGAAGCGGCGGTATCGCAAACCCCGCTTATTCATATTTCCCCCATTCCGGGTTGCGAAAACAAAAATATGAAATTCTTTGAAGAGCATGGAATGAGCATTGCGGTCGGCGGAGACGAAGAAAAACTGCAAAAGGCGCTTGAAGCCCTGAAAGATGAGAATTTCATTCGCAAGATGAAGGAA
>ULVO01059554.1_pt1 | contig 12946 bp, 10 predicted proteins | sample 1959521 | NCBI WGS metagenome assembly ULVO01 (sample SAMEA4835788, study PRJEB28245) | human gut metagenome | biome: gut microbiome; material: fecal sample | place: Denmark | collected 2008
AACACAGCATCGCCGCAGGCGAGTCCACACAGGCGAGTCCACCCAAAGTCCATAACTGCCGGCCCAACAAGCAGTCCCCGTAACAAACTGCTATAGTTGGGCTTTTGCGTCTATGGCGACATACCGACAGTACGTATACAAGGAAAGGAGTCGAGCAATGGCAGCACTACGTGGTCCGGATAGTTCCGAGGATGAACGTCGTTTGGGGGAGCAGGCCGTCTTTCCTGAGACCGTCGATGTCAACATTCGTCAGCTTGACCCCATTCCCGCGCCGCGTGCTTTCCTCAGGGAGCAGCCGCTCACCGATGAGATGAGCGAGCTCGTGCTCCACTCGCGGCAGGAAATCCGCGATGTGCTCAACGGCCGCGACGACCGACTGCTCGTCATCGTGGGCCCCTGCTCAATCCACGACCCGAAGGCCGCGCACGAGTACGCAGAAAAGCTGGCTGCCGTCAAGCGCGAGTTGGAAGACCGACTCGTGATCGTGATGCGCGTGTACTTCGAGAAGCCGCGCACCACCATCGGCTGGAAAGGCCTCATCAACGACCCCGATCTGGACGGTCGCTTCAATATTCGTAAGGGCATGTGGCTGGCCCGCAAGGTGCTCACCGACGTGCTGAGCCTCGGCCTGCCCGCCGCCACCGAATGGCTTGACCCCATCACCCCGCAGTACATCTGCGACGCGATCAGCTGGGGTGCCATCGGCGCGCGTAACACCGAATCCCAAGTCCACCGCGAACTGGCCAGTGGCCTGTCCATGCCGGTGGGCTTCAAGAACTCCACCGACGGCTCCATCAAGGCCGCCGCCGATTCCTGTTTCGCGGCCGGCTTCGAGCATCACTTCCTGTCCATTAACTTGGACGGTCGCGTGATTTCCGCCGAAACCAAAGGCAACCCGGATTGCCATCTGGTTCTGCGCGGCTCCAGCCACGGCCCGAACTACGATGCCGAATCCGTGCGTCAAGCTCTGGAAGACCTCAAGGTTTCCAAAGCGTCCGGCCCGAGCCAGCATGGCCTCGTCATCGATGCCGCCCACGGCAACTGCGGCAAAGACGAAAACCGCGAAGCCGAAGTCATCGAAGAGATCGCTGAGCGCCTGGCGCACGGCGAACAAGGCATCACCGGCGTAATGATGGAAAGCTTCTTGGTCGGCGGTCACCAAAAGCCGGCCCCGCTCGACCAGTTGGTCTACGGTCAGTCCGTCACCGACTCTTGCGTGCCGTGGGAACGCACCAACGAACTGCTGCACACCCTAGCCGACGCCGTCACCGCTCGCCGCTCGGCTAAATAGCTTTGTCTTTGTAAAAATGCTCACTGAGACCCACTCAGTGAGCATTTTTTGCCAATAACGGTGGTCATGTCAGTTTGTTCCCGTGACACCTTATCCTTGGGAAGGATACTGACCCAAGGAGAGATGTTATGCAGCAGCAGGAGGAAGCAGCACATTCGCTGCATCCGTTGCAAGTCGGTCCGCAGCCGTTGAACACCCCAGAAGAGCTTCGCGCCATTCGTCAGGCGATGGGGGAGGGGAAGAACCCGCTCGTTGCCACTGATGTGCCGCGTTGGGAAGATCAGGTGGGTGTCAGTCGCATCATCAACCGCCGCGTATTGGAGTTGGAGCCGCTGCCCACGCCCGCGCAAGTGCTCGCTGAACTCCCGCTGACTGATCAGGCTCAGGAAATCGTCGCCTACTCGCGTGATGAGATTCGCGCGTGCCTGTACGGCCAAGACGACAGGCTGTTGGTCATCGTCGGCCCCTGTTCGGTTCATGACCCGAAGGCCGCGCTGGACTACGCGCGCCGATTGGCCAAGCTGAAAGATGAGCTCGGTGAACAGCTGCTCATCGTCATGCGCGTGTACTTCGAGAAGCCGCGCACTACCATTGGCTGGAAGGGCCTGATCAACGACCCGGATATTGATGGCAGCCACAATATTCGCAAGGGCCTGTTGCTTGCTCGCAAAACCTTGCTTGGTGTGCTGAAGGAAGGATTGGCGGCCGCCACGGAATTTCTGGAGCCCACCAGCCCGCAGTTCATCTCGGACGCGGTGAGTTGGGGCGCCATTGGTGCGCGCAACACGGAAAGCCAGATCCACCGCCAATTGGCCAGCGGGCTTTCCATGCCGGTCGGCTTTAAGAATGCCACTGACGGCTCGGTGAAGGCAGCGGTCAACGGTTGCTTCGCCGCTGCTCAGCAGCACACGTTCTTCGGCATTGACCATCTGGGGCGTGCCTGCGCAGTCGAGACCCTTGGCAACCCGGACTGCCATGTGGTGTTGCGCGGCTCGATTCACGGCCCGAACTACGATGCCGAATCCGTGGCCAAAGCCATGGAAGACGTACGCGCCGAAATGCCCGCCGAATCCGCAGCCTCGCATGGTCTGATTGTTGATTGCTCGCACGGTAACTCCGGCAAGGACGAACATCGTCAGGCCGAAGTCGTGCGCAATATTGCCAGCAGAATTGCAGCTGGCGAACAGGGTATTACCGGCATCATGATGGAAAGCTTTATTGAAGGAGGCAATCAGAAGGCCGCGCCGCTTGATCAGCTGGTCTATGGCAAGTCGATTACTGACAAGTGCATCAGCTGGGAAGAAACCGAGGCCTTGCTGCGCGAGCTTGCGGAAGCCGTAGCCACACGGCGTTGGCACTGAGTTGCGTCATCGGCTCTCTCGCGGGAGCAATGCAACGAAACGTCTCTACCCCTCAGCCTGCCATTCGGCGGCCATCTCTCCTGACAAGGGGAGCCGAAAGTGTTGTGAAAGGAACTTACGTATGGGTATGAAAACTGTAGCTATTATTGGCGCATTGGATGAGGAAGTGGCGCTGATCGCCAAATCGCTCACGCATGTGACGCACACCGCCAAGGGCAGCCTTGACATCGTGTCCGGCACGGTCGACTCCTTCGGTTCTGACGTCATCAAGGTTGCCGCAACGGTAGGCGGCATGGGACTGGTCAATGCGGCCGCCACCACGCAGCTGCTGATTGACGAGATTGCCCCGGACGCCGTGATTTTCAGCGGCATCGCCGGCAACCTCAACACCCACCTGCACATCAACGACGTGGTGCTCGGCGGCACCCTGCGCTACCTCGACACTGACATGCGGCTCGTAGGCCAGTGGAAGCCCGGCACGGCGGACGCTCCGGTGGAGGAATTCCACTCTGATGACCGTCTGCTGGAAGTCGCCGACGAGGCGCTTGCCAATGCGGGCATTACCCACATCACCGGCATCATCGCCTCCGGCAACTACTTCGTGGACACGCCCCAAAAGGTCGAGGAGGTCATCCGACTCACCGGGGCTGACGCCGTGGAGATGGAAGGCGCCGCCGTGGCACAGGTCGCCGCCCGCAATAACGTGCCGGCACTGGTGATTCGTGCCCTTTCCGACAACGCCGACACCGATTACGAGGTATTCAAGGAGTTCGACATCTCCGAATACGCCGATACCGCCGCCCGTCTGGCTGTCGACATCGTCAAGCGCCTGTAACTGGTCACCTCCAAGTTCGGCGTTGCCGGTGTGGGCTGGTACATGGCCATCATGACTGCCCTCGCTCTGCTCGCTCTGTTCCTGATCAAGGAAAGCAAGGACAAGGACTACGAGCTGTAAATAGAGCTCCCCATATTATGCTCCCGCCAGCGGGAGCATTTTGTTATGTCGTCCCGCCAAAAATGAACAATAGACGAACTTACGTAGTTTAGGCATCTCGCTACGCCTTGCACGTTTTACTCTGGAAATCATGGATATCTGGCAGATCGTCGTGATTGTGGTGCTCGCCGCGCTGATACTGGTGTGGGTTGCCGTCATCGCCTACAACAAAGGCCGCGTTTCAGGCCGGCTCGCCGCCGAACAGGACCTGTCCGGAGACGAGGATACGCATTCTCTATTCGGTGATGATGCGCCCGTGCGCCCCACCGAGCGTCGCCTGATTGAAGTCCTGCCCGAAGCCCTGATCGTCACCGACCGCAACGGTCTGGTCCAATATTCAAGCCCCGGCTCAGTGCCATTCGGCCTAGTCTCCGGCGACCGACTCAACTCGCGTGAAGTCGAGGACATCCTCACTCAGGCCGCCGCCGACGGTGGCATGCGTGAGCGTGAGGTTCAGCTGCCGATCAATCGCAATTCCTATCCGTCCTCTAATGGCCGAGGACTGGAGGCCGGCCAGTCATGCCCGTCCAACACGCTGTATTTGCGTGTGCGCATTGGCGATATCGGCGATGACCTGTACGCCATCTTCATCAACGACATGTCCGAGCAGCGCCGTTTCGAGGCCGTCCGCCGTGACTTTGTGACCAACGTTTCGCACGAACTCAAGACTCCGGCCGGTGCCATCGCGCTACTGGCCGAAACCGTGACCGACGCCGCCGATGATCCGGACGCCGTACGGTATTTTTCCGGCCGTATCTCCAAGGAATCCGCGCGCCTGACCGAACTGGTGCATCATCTTATCGACTTGCAGAAAGCCCAAAGCCCGCAAAGCGTGATCGATGCGCGGCGCATTTCCGCGCTGGATGTGGCACGCGCCGCCATCGCCGCCAATCAGACCCAAGCCGACTCCCGCCATGTGGATATCCGACTGAGTGTCAACGGACAGTCAGTACCCACGAAGGTCGAGGAGCCGGCCGATGGCGAAGGTTCCTTGGAAGAATCAGGCAGCCCAGCCACGAACGGTCCGATGGTCAAGGCCGACAAAGAGGCCATGCAAACCGCCGTCAAGAACCTCGTAGAGAACGCCATCCATTACTCGCCCGAACACACCACTGTGGCGGTCGGCGTGGGGGAGCGCGATGGCAAAGTCACCATTCGCGTGGTCGATCAGGGCATCGGCATCCCCGCCAAATCACTGGACCGCATTTTCGAGCGGTTCTACCGGGTCGACCCGGCCCGTTCGCGCGAGACCGGCGGTTCGGGACTCGGCTTGGCCATCACCAAGCACTGCGTGCAGGAGAACGGCGGTCGGATTTCGGTCTGGTCGCGTACGGGGGAGGGGTCGACGTTCACCATCGAGCTGCCGGCCGCCCCGGATGAGGATGACGACGAGGCCCGGCCGGACGAGTCGACACAAGCGTAGGGCCTTGGTTGGTGCCCGATATGGTGCCATTCCATTGCCGCACAATCACACAGTGGGCGAGGTGCGCACACCGTGCGTAGCACAATTACGCAATTACGTACTTTCAGGAAACAGCAGGCTAACGGAGAACAAATGGTTACGATAGTGTCGGAAAACTTTGCGCCTATGCGCACGGGAACATACCCAAGAAAGGCTACTATGGCACGCATTCTTATCGTCGAAGACGAGGAATCCTATCGCGAGCCGCTGGTATACCAGCTCACACGCGAGGGGTACGACGTGTCCGCCGCCGCCACTGGCGAGGAAGGTCTGGAACTGTTCACCAAGGGCGGCATCGATTTGGTGCTGCTTGATTTGATGCTGCCGGGCATTGACGGCACTGCACTGTGCCGTCGCATTCGTGAGCAGAGCCGTGTGCCGATTATTATGCTCACCGCCAAGAGCGCCGAAATCGATAAGGTCGTTGGCCTTGAGATTGGTGCGGACGATTATGTGACCAAGCCGTACTCTTTCCGTGAGCTGCTGGCCCGCATCCGTGCCGTGATGCGTCGCAATCAGGCCACGGCCCAGGCTTCCGGCACTGTGGATGACGATATTCCGCTGGTGTGCGGCGATATCGCCATGCAGGTAGGCCAGCATCAGGTCACCGTACGCGGCGAAACCGTGTTCTTCCCGCTCAAGGAATTCGAACTGCTCGAATACCTGATGCAGAACAAGGGCCGTGTGATGACGCGTCACCAGCTGATCGACCGCATCTGGGGTTCGGATTATGTGGGCGACACCAAGACGCTCGACGTGCATGTCAAGCGCGTGCGCTCCAAGATCGAGGAAGATCCGGCGCACCCCAAGTATCTGACTACCGTGCGCGGTCTCGGATACAAGATCGATACTCCCGCGGAGTAAATGGAAGGCGGCCTTCGGGTCGCCTTTTTTTGTTGTGGATTGTGGGCTCGCTGTGGACTCGCCGCAGGCGAGCCCGCTCCAAAAACTACGTAGCCTCAACGTAGCCCACAAACATCCAAGTGTTCATCTTCTGTTTACTGATTTCGGTTTTGGGCCCTTGAAACCACCAATACGCTTGTAGTTGTCATGAATTGACCGGGCAGCGCTGAGCCGCCCGCGAATAGTTGATAGAGGGATTAAGTAATAATCATGCAGAAGAACATCCTCGTTCGCTCCATTGCCGCTCTGTCCGGCATTGTGATGCTCGCTTCCGTGGCCGCCTGCGGCGATAACACCGCCACCACGACCGACAACAGCTCCTCCTCCGATTCCACTTCCAAGTCCACCCCGATCTCCGGCAACTTCTCGGGCGCCGGCGCCTCCTCTCAGCAGGCCGCTGTTGAAGCCTGGATCGCCGGCTTCCAGGGCACCAACCCTGAGGCCAAGATCGCCTACAACCCGTCCGGTTCCGGCGCTGGCGTGCAGACCTTCCTGACCGGTGCCACCGCTTGGGCCGGCTCCGACAAGGCCCTTGCCGATGACGAAGTTGAGCAGTCCAAGTCCGTGTGCACTGAAGGCACCGCCTTCGATGTCCCGGTCTACATCTCCCCGATCGCCGTGGTTTTCAACCTCAAGGGCGTTTCCGATGCCGGCAAGCACATCAACATGGACGCTGCCACCATCGCCAAGATCTTCGACGGCAAGATCACCAAGTGGAACGATCCGGCCATCGCCGATCAGAACAAGGACCTGAAGCTGCCCGACACCGCCATCACCGTGGTGCACCGCTCCGATAAGTCCGGCACCACCCAGAACTTCGTCTCCTACTTCAAGGACGTCACCCCTGACAACTGGACCTACGACCTCTCCGAGAACTGGCCGAACGAGGTTGGCCAGGGTGCCAAGGGCACTTCCGGCGTGATCTCCACCGTCAAGCAGGCCGACGGCACCATCGGCTACGCTGACTTCTCTCAGGTCGGCGACCTGGGCACCGTGGCCGTCAAGGTCGGCGACAAGTACAACGAGATTTCCGCCGAGGCCGGCTCCAAGGTCATTGGGGATTCCAAGCAGGACGACACCGTTAAGGGTGACAACCGCATCGTCATCAAGATCAACCACGCCACCGAGGCCGAGGGCGCCTACCCGATTGTCCTGGTCTCCTACGACATCGTCTGCCCGGCCTACAAGGACACCAAGCAGGCTGAGTTCGCCAAGGCTTGGCTGACCTACGTGACCTCCGACGAGGGCCAGAAGGCCGCTCAGGATGCCGCCGGCACCGCTCCGCTGCCCTCCTCCCTGAAGTCCGAGATCACCAAGTCCATCGAGGCCATCAAGACCAAGTGATGACGTCGGCCCGCAAGGGTCGTGTGGACTGGACCTGACAACTGAACGATAGACTGTAGTAGTAAGAGCAGTCGCCGCCAACTTTAAGCCGCAGTCGTAAACCATACGGGCTGCGGCTTAAAGCGGGTCAGGACCCGAACGGTTTGGCAACGTCACAGACGAAAACCGCACCACTTGAATACTTGATAACCACCCTATATAAGGAGAATCCGTGAGTTCGCAAGACAAAACGGCTGTGCAGCCAGTTGGTGGCAAGACCGCCGACAAGGTGTTTCGCGGTGTGGCATACGCCTGCGGCATCCTGATCCTGGTTGTACTTGCCGCTGTGTTCCTGTTCCTGTTCTTCCGCGCCTGGCCACTCATCGGTGGCGATCAGGCCGCCAACAGCCAGACCGTGTCCAGCTTTACCGGCGGCAAGGCCAGCAGCTTCTGGGGCTACGTGCTCCCGCTGTTGTTCGGTACTGTGCTCGTGTCTTTGCTGGCACTGCTGATTGCCTTCTTCGTGTCCATCGGCATTGCGCTGTTCATTTCGCATTATGCACCTAAGAAGCTCGCCACCGCGCTGAGCTATGTGGTCGATTTGCTGGCTGCCATCCCGTCCGTTATCTACGGTTTGTGGGGCGGCCTGATTCTGGTGCCGGCCATCTACCCGTTCTGGAACTGGGTTGCCAACCACCTGGGCTTCATTCCACTGTTCGAGGGCCCGGCCGCCAACCCGCCGCGCACCGTCGCCACCGTGGCTGTGGTGCTCGCCGTTATGATTTTGCCGATTATCACCTCCATGTCCCGCGATATCTTCATGCAGACCCCGCGCCTGCACGAAGAGGCCGCGCTGGCGCTCGGCGCCACCAAGTGGGAGATGATTCGTCTGGCCGTGCTGCCCTTCGGCAAGTCCGGTATCGTGTCCGCCTCCATGCTGGCTCTCGGCCGCGCGCTTGGTGAGACGATGGCCGTGTTGATGATCCTGTCCCCGGGCCTCAACTACTCCATCAAGCTGCTGCAGGCCTCGCAGAACCAGACCATCGCCGCGAATATTGCCGCACAGTACCCTGAAGCCAACGATCTGGGCGTCTCCACGCTGATCGGAACTGGTCTGATTCTGTTCCTGATCACGTTCGTGGTCAACTTCATCGCCCGTAAGCTTACCGAGAAAGCGACTGCGTGATGACTGCTGCTGAGAACACTGAAAAGACTCCGATGGACGGCGCGCCCGAAATCGACTTCGATCGTTTCCGCCCGACCCGTTCCGCCATCCAGCGCCGTAATATCATGGACCACTTCATGTGGGTCCTGATCGCGGTGGCGTTTGTGATCGCCTGCATCCCGCTGATCTCCCTGCTGTGGACCACTATCGTCAACGGCATCAAGCGCCTGAACCTGAACTTCCTGAGCTACAACATGACCGGTGTGGTCGGTGGTAACCAGACCCCGTCCGGTGGTTACGGCGGTGTGCTGCACGCCATCATCGGTACTCTCGAAATCACCGCTGGCGCTATGGTTATCTCCATTCCGATCGGTTTGATGTGCGCCGTGTACCTGGTCGAATACTCGAACCGCGGCAAGCTCGCCACCACGGTCTCCCTGCTCGTCGACGTGATGAGCGGCATCCCGTCCATCGTGGCCGGCTTGTTCGCCTTTTCGATGTTCACGATTCTGCTGGGCCCCGGTACCATCAACGGTTTCGAAGGCTCCGTGGCTCTCTCCCTGCTGATGTTGCCCACCGTGGTCAAGTCCAGCGAGGAAATGCTCAAGATCGTGCCGAACGATTTGCGTGAGGCTTCCTTGGCTCTGGGCGTTACCAAGCAGCGCACGATTACCAAGATCGTGCTGCGCACCGCTCTGCCGGGCATCGTCTCCGGTGTCATTCTGGCCATCGCCCGCGTGATTGGTGAGACCGCACCGTTGCTGATGACCGCCGGCTACATCTCCAGCACCAACGTGAACCTGTTCTCCGGCCAGATGACCACCCTGCCGGTGTTCGTCTACCAGGAGTACTCGAAGCTCAGCGCGAACTGCCCGCCCAACGCCGACGTCACCTGCGTGACCACGATTCCGATGGAACGTGCGTGGGCTGCGGCTCTCGTGCTGATCGTCATCGTGCTGCTGCTGAACCTCATTGGCCGAATCGTGGCGAAGGTCTTCGCCGTCAAGACCGAGCGCTAAGCCAGTCGCTAAGCCTAGGCCTTAAGAACACAAGGAAATATAAGGAAACATCATGGGACAACGTATTGACGTCAACCACGAGAACATCTACTACGGCGACTTTCTGGCCGTGGAAGATGTGAACATCAGCATCGAGCCGAACAAGGTCACCTCCTTCATCGGCCCGTCCGGCTGCGGCAAGTCCACCGTGCTGCGCACCTTGGACCGTATGCACGAGATCATCCCTGGCGCTCACGTCGAGGGCGAGGTGCTGCTCGAAGGCAAGAACCTGTACGACAAGGACGTGGATCCGGTGGCCGTGCGCCGCGACGTCGGCATGGTCTTCCAGCGCCCGAACCCGTTCCCGACCATGTCCATCCGTGAGAACGTGCTGGCCGGTGTGCGCCTGAACAACCACCACCTGGCCAAGTCCGACGCCGACGATCTGGTCGAGTGGGCTCTGCGCGGTGCCAACCTCTGGGAAGAGGTCAAGGACCGTCTTGACAACCCTGGCATCGGCCTGTCCGGTGGCCAGCAGCAGCGTCTGTGCATCGCCCGCGCCGTGGCCGTCCACCCGCAGGTGCTGCTCATGGATGAGCCCTGCTCCGCTTTGGACCCGATTTCGACCCTGGCTATCGAGGATCTGATCGACGAGCTCAAGAGCGACTACACCATCGTGATCGTGACCCACAACATGCAGCAGGCCGCCCGTATCGCCGACTACACCGCCTTCTTCAACCTGAAGGCCGTGGGCCAGCCCGGTCACCTCGAGTACTTCGCGGACACCATGACGATGTTCAACAACCCGCAAAACGAAGAAGCCGAGCGCTACATCTCTGGAAGGTTCGGCTGATCGTTTCCTGCGCGCAGCGTAATGATTTGTGCGTAGGAGAAACGGCAAAGCCCGCCGCAAGGCGGGCTTTTGCATATTCAGTGCGAGTATTGCCGAGTATTACCGTTCTCGCAACGGAGCGAGCTGGAATACTTCGTCAGACTGGGCGGCGACTTCCCGCTTCGGTCGATCGACGGGAGAACGGCGGTAAAGCGGCACAAGACAAGTCCGCACGATGAACACTCTGTGATAAATTTTCTGTTTACGTGCGAGTGTGGAAGAATGGTCGCAGCAAGGTCCAGCAAAGGAGCATAGGTGAGTACTGGTCTGATCGTCAGCATCGTCGTTGTCGTTATTATCGTTGTCTTGATTGGTTGGGGCGTCAGCGCCTATAACAACCTGGTGACGCTGAAGAACCGTGTGAAGAACGGTTGGGCGCAAATCGATGTGCAGTTGAAGCAGCGCGCCGACCTCATCCCGAACCTGGTGAATACCGTCAAGGGGTACGCATCCCACGAGTCTGAAGTCTTCACTCAGGTGACCGCCGCCCGCGCCGGCGTAGTGGCTGCGGCCAGCAACCCGAGCACGACCACTGCTCAGCGCGCCGCCGCTGAAAACCAGCTGTCCCGCGCCCTGTTCAACCTGCAAGCCACGGCTGAGGCATATCCGCAGCTGCAAGCCAACCAGAACTTCATGGATCTGCAGAACCAGCTCAAGGAACTGGAGAACAAGATCGCCTACGCCCGTCAGTTCTACAACGACGTGGTCCTGAAGCTCAACACCGCCATCGAAACCGTGCCGACGAACATCATCGCCGGTTTGTTCCACTTTGAACAGGCGCAATACTTCGAGGCCGATGATGCCTCCCGTCAGGTGCCACAGGTCCAGTTCTGACCCGCTCCAGGCCCGTCCGGTAAGCCGCCGGCCGGGCCCGTATTGTCTTAAGAGAGGGAAGATATGTGGATACGATTCATTCGCGCCGGAATCGTCAGCATTGTTGCCACGGTGGTGTTGGCAGTTATCACCTTGGCGATAATCGAGACTTCCGCGTTCGGCGATTCGGCCGACCTCAGCTACCGCACGCTGGACTATGATGTGACCGCCACCGCGAACGGTGATTTGAAGGTCACGCAGCATATCGACGTCAAGATGCGTGAGCGTACCGACAGTGACGACAACACCAAGCCGTGGAAGCAACTGTTTCAGCAATACACGCTGAACTCCGGCACCCTGACTGATATCAGCGATATCAGCGTGCGCAACGTCACAGACGGCATCGACTATGCCCAACAGAGCGAGCCCAAGCTGCCCAGTGACGTCTTTTCCGACAAGGAATGGAACAGTGACTACGCCAACCATTGGTATATCGCCGATGTGAGCGATGGCAGCGACCATCCAAAGGCATACACGCCCGGTACCGATGGCCTCAAGCCCAGCGCCTCCGCCACCGAAGATAACACGACCGTGGAGATCGGCTGGAATATTCCGGTCACCACCGAGGCCGACAGTATGAAGTTCGACGTGAGCTTCACCATGCACGATGTGGCCACCAAATGGAAAGACGTGGCCTCCTTCCAATGGGAGCCGTTCGGCAAGAAGAACCAAGTGCCTATCGGCACGGTCACCGGCACCGTCCACTTCCCCAACGGCATCACCGGCAAAACCTCATGGGCATGGCTGCACACCGAGCGCACTTCGGAAACCAAGCGCAACAGCGACGGCAGCTACACGTTCACGGCCTACAACATCCACAATGGCGACTACCTCGATGTGGTCGCGGCGTTCGATGCCGCCAAAGCCAAGGGCATCGCCCGCAAGGGAACCGGCAATCATCTCAAGGACCTGAAACAGGACGAATATAAGCAACAGCAGCGCTGGCTCGACAAGCAACGATTCGCTGCCAGAGCTCGTCTCGTGTTCTGGATTGTCAGCATCGTGCTCGGCATCGCGTTGTGCGCGTGGGGTATCTGGGCTGTGATCTCCAGCAACCGGCGTGCGCAATACCGTGGCAGCGTCGAATACTGGCGCGACCAGCCCGGCATCAGTCCGGCTTCCGCAGCCCGTCTGATTCGCGTGGTCGATCCGTCGACGCGCCAATCCGATGAAGACCGCCAGCTGACCGCCACCATGCTGTCGCTCGCCGTCAAGAAGGCCATTGCCGTCTATCCGGGGCCGTCGGACATGTATCGCGGCATCGACATGAGCCAGGCCACGCCGGTGGGCTTGAGCCAAATGATTGCCGCCGACCAAGGCAAGCAGTATGCGGCAGGCATCACCAGCACCATCGTGATTCTGCCGCTCGCCATTGATGAGGCACCCAACGCGCAACAGTTGGGATTGAGCGAATCGGAAGATGCGCTGCTGAACCTGCTCATCGTCATTTCGCAGCGCGTGGGCAGCCCGGTATTCGACCTGAACCAGATGAAGGCGACCTGCCAGAACTGGCAAGACGGCTATATTGAGCTCGGCAAATTCACCGGTGCATGCAGCATGGAATACCAGCGGCTGGGTGCCACGCGCTCTGTGGGCTGGCAATGGATTCTCCCCGGCGTACTGGCCGTCGTGCTGGGATTTGGTTCGCTGCTGGCCAACAGCTTTATCGGATACCCGGTGGCTG
>ULVO01092546.1_pt1 | contig 12832 bp, 10 predicted proteins | sample 1959521 | NCBI WGS metagenome assembly ULVO01 (sample SAMEA4835788, study PRJEB28245) | human gut metagenome | biome: gut microbiome; material: fecal sample | place: Denmark | collected 2008
AATATGGAGATCAAGATAGACAGCAGCACAGATACCAGCGCCTGCAAGATCCTTCTTCCCGGAAATAAGATCAGCGTATCTGTTTCCCATGGGTCGGATGAATATCTCCATGCGGTGAAGATCACACAAAGCACCCAGACGGCATCTGTTTCTGTTGATACCTCCAATACCTCAACGGTAACGGGAACGATCAGCTCCAAGACAAAGGGCGATATTCTGTATCTGAATACGCCTCAGGGTGAAATGGAGATCAAGATGGACGCCACGACAAATCTGAGCGGCTGCACGGTTCTGGTTGCAGATAAGACCTATGTGGTAAGCTGCGCAAGAGGATCAGACGCCTATATGCATGCCATCAGCATTGCAGACAGCGCTTCTTCTGCAGCAGGTGTAAGCAGCAGCGTGAATTATTCCCTGACTCCTGCACCGGCCAGTGCGGTAACGGCCAAAACCATGACCGTGACCGGTACAGTGGACAGCAAGACCAAAGAAAATCTGCTGTATCTTTCTACAAAGGATGGAGAGATGCAGATCGCCATTGACAGCAATACCGATTCCAGGAACGGAATGTTCCTGATGCCGGGCAGAAGCCTGACGGTTACCGTATATCACGGATCCGACGAATATCTCCACGCCGCTGTTATTACAGCAACCAAGACTGTAATGCCGGTGGAAAAACTGGACAGCGACACAACAGCAACAGTAACCGGTACGGTAGGAAGCAAATCCAATGAAAACATGCTTTATCTCAACATTCCCCAGGGGGAAATGGAGCTGAAGCTGGATAATCTGAGCAGTGTTGCAGGCTGCAAGGTTTTAATCAGCGGCAAGAAGATCACGGTTACCTGTGCAAGAGGCGGGGATGCTTATATGCATGCTACTGCCATTACCAGTGCATAAAAGAGCAATTTGACAAGAAAAATACTTTGTGATAGGCTAGCACTATCATTTTAGGCTGTCTTCTGTTAAAATAATAGGAGGCAGTCTTTTTAAACTGTGTAAGGAGAATATTTTTTGTTGGAGGAGAACATGAATAATAAAGGGAAATATTACATTACAACGGCGATCGCATATACGTCGGGGAAGCCTCATATCGGGAACAGCTATGAGATCGTTCTGGCAGACTGCATTGCCAGATTTAAGAGAAAGGATGGCTATGATGTTTATTTCCAGACCGGAACAGACGAGCATGGCCAGAAAATAGAATTAAAGGCGCAGGAAGCCGGCGTGACTCCTAAGGAATATGTGGATAACGTAGCGGGCGTGATCAGAGGACTCTGGGATCTGATGAACACTTCCTACGATCATTTTATCAGAACGACAGATGACTACCATGAAAAGCAGGTGCAGAAGATCTTTAAGAAGCTGTATGACCAGGGAGACATTTATAAAGGCTCCTATGAAGGACTTTACTGTACCCCTTGCGAATCCTTCTGGACGGAATCACAGCTTGTGGATGGAAAATGCCCCGACTGCGGCAGAGAGGTGAAGCCTGCAAAGGAGGAAGCTTACTTCTTTAAAATGAGCAAGTATGCTGACAGATTGATCGAGCATATCAACTCCCATCCGGAATTTATCCAGCCGGTGTCCAGGAAAAACGAGATGATGAACAATTTCCTGCTGCCGGGACTGCAGGATCTGTGCGTGTCCAGAACCTCCTTTAAGTGGGGGATCCCAGTCGATTTTGACGATAAGCATGTGATCTATGTATGGCTGGATGCACTGACAAACTATATCACCGGTATCGGCTATGACTGTGACGGCAACAGCACCGAGCAGTACAAGAAATACTGGCCTGCAGATCTCCACCTGATCGGAAAGGATATTATCCGTTTCCATACGATCTACTGGCCCATTTTCCTGATGGCGCTTGGGGAGCCGCTTCCGAAGCAGGTATTTGGCCATCCATGGCTGCTTATGAACAATGACAAGATGAGTAAGTCAAAAGGAAATGTGATTTATGCAGACGAGCTTGTAGAGTTTTTCGGGGTGGATGCAGTCCGCTATTTTGTGGTACATGAGATGCCCTTTGAAAATGACGGAAACATTACCTGGGAGCTTGTGGCAGAACGGTTTAATGCAGATCTTGCCAACACGCTGGGAAATCTGGTCAACAGAACGATCTCCATGAGCAACAAATATTTTGGAGGCGTGGTAGCGGACAAGGGAGCCACAGAAACTGTGGATGAGGATCTGAAGCAGACTGCCGTTTCCACTTACGGTAAGGTAGAAGCCAAGATGCAGGAGCTGCGGGTGGCAGATGCCCTTACAGAAATTTTTGGTCTATTTAAGCGCTGCAATAAATATATTGATGAAACAGAACCCTGGGTGCTTGCAAAGCAGGAGGAAAAGAAGGACAGATTGTCAACAGTACTCTACAATCTGGTTGAGGGGATCTTAATGGGAGCTTCCCTGTTAGAGCCCTTTATGCCGGGAACAGCCGAAAAGATTGCAAAGCAGTTAAATACCACACTGCGCAGCTTTGATGAGCTTGAGGTTTTCGGGCTGTATCCTTCAGGAAATCATGTAACGGAAACGCCTGAGATCCTGTTTGCCCGCCTTGATGCAGAACAGGTGGCAAAGAAGGTAGAGGAGCTGGAAGCAAAGAGATTTGGAAACGGCGCTGCCTTACAAGAGGCAAAAGAGGAAGAAGGCATTGATCTGGATCCCAAAGAAGAGATTACCTATGAGGATTTTGCGAAAATGCAGTTCCAGGTAGGAGAGATCATTTCCTGCGAGGCGGTTCCAAAATCCAAAAAGCTACTCTGTTCACAGGTAAAGATCGGCAGCCAGGTAAAGCAGATCGTATCAGGGATCAAACAGCATTATACGCCGGAGGAAATGGTAGGAAAAAAGGTAATGGTGCTGGTAAACTTAAAGTCGGCCAAGCTGGCAGGCGTGCTCTCTGAGGGAATGCTTTTGTGCGCTGAAAACAGTGAAGGCGAACTGGCGCTTGTGGTGCCGGAGAAGGATATGCCGGCCGGAGCAGAGATCTGCTAGAGCACACAGGCACATGAGATACCGAGGGGGAGGTACCGGAATGTGCAGGGATAGAGATACGGAGGGTTACAATGGTTAAAAAGGAAGAATTTACGTTTGACAGCCGTGACGGAAGCTCAAAGATCCACGCAGTCAGATGGGTGCCGGAAGGAAAAGTGGTCTGCATTCTTCAGATCATCCACGGAATGGCGGAGCATATAGAGCGCTATGAGGAAATGGCAAATTACCTTGCCAAAAAGGGTGTTCTGGTTACCGGAGAGGATCACCTGGGCCATGGAAAGAGCGCCCAGGGAAGGCTTTACGGATACTTCTGCAGGCAGGATCCTGCTACCGTGGTAGTCAGGGATGTGCACAGTCTGAAAAAGATGACGCAGGAAGATTATCCCGGAGTGCCTTATGTGATTTTGGGACACAGCATGGGTTCTTTTATTTTAAGAAATTATCTGTTCCGTTACGGAACGGGGATCGAGGGAGCTATTATCTGTGGAACGGGGTCTAAGCCGCCTGCGCTGGTAAAGCTTTCAAAGGCTATGGCAGCAGTGTCATCAGCACTTTTAGGAGAGCAGCACAGGGCGAAGCTGATCGATCGCATGGCGTTTGGCACCTACAACAAGAGGATACCGGGAGCAAGAACGGAATTTGACTGGCTTTGCAGCGAGGACAGTGTGGTAGACGCCTATCTGCAGGATGAGTGGTGCGGCTTTACCTTTACGGCAAACGGATTTCGTACCCTGTTTACTTTGCTGGACCGGTTGAACAAACCGGAAAATCTGGAAAAAATGCCAAAGGATCTGCCGGTGCATTTTATAGCCGGAGATATGGATCCGGTAGGAGATTACGGCGAAGGGGTCAAAAAAGTTTATCAAAGCTTCCTGAAAAATGGCATGGAACGTGTGTCCATGAAGCTGTATGAGGGATGCAGGCATGAACTGCTGAATGAAAAAAATAAATATCAGGTCTATGAGGAGTTATATCCATGGATCATGGAAAGAGTAAAGGAGTATCAGTTATAATGCAGAAAAGATGTCTTGCCGTGCTGCTTACACTGGCTTTGGTCATTCTTTTTGTGCCGCTTCCGGTACATGCATCAAACGAATCCAATGTTTCGGATGCAGTGGAACAGATCAGGGAACAGCTTGGGGATGTTTTTGAGAATATGGATCAGGAAACCGCAGGCGAGCTTTTTCGTTTCCTGAAAGAAAAGATCGCGGAAGGCAAACTGGATTCCAAAGAAGGAATTCAGGATATGATCGAGGAAGGGGAAGAAAAATTTGATACCCAGATCGATGAAGAAACCGTGAAAAAGATGGTGGAGACCATGGAAAAGCTGGAAAAAATGGGATTTTCAGCAGAAACGGTCATTGATAAAGCTCAAAAGCTGTATGAAGATTACGGCGCAGACTTTGTAGATCATGTGGATGAGCTTGTAAAGGATGCCGTAAAGGATGCCGCCCAGAATGCGGCAGAAAGTGTTCTGCAAAACGTAAAGAATTCTGCCAAAGCGTTCTTTTCCAGAATTTCAAATTCTTTTAAAAAAATGCTTTCATAACTTTTGCTTATTGTAAATGGTACTTTGGTATGATATAATGTGTAATTAGTATAGTAAGGGTTTATATCATGGAAATTGCGGACAGGGACGAAAGGCCAAACTATAAGATTGGATTTGCTGATAAAGAAGAATGGGAGGATGCCATGGCTCTTGCCTGGAAAACTTTTCTGATCTTTGAGGCAAATGAATACACCCCTGAGGGTGTGCGTAATTTTGAGAATTTTATTACAGATACGGGGCTGAAGCAAATGTTTCTGATGGGAACCTATCAGATGATGACGGCCTATGATAAAAACCGCATGGTGGGCATGATCACCCTGCGCAACGAGATGCATATTTCCCTGCTTTTTGTAGACCGGGAGTATCACCGAAAAGGAATTGGCAGAGCACTGGTGGAAAAGATGGCAGTGTATGTCAGAGATGAGCTTGGAAAAAGCAGGATGACGGTAAACGCATCACCTTACGGAGTTCCTTTTTACCATAAAATAGGCTTCCGTAATCTTGGAGAAGAAAGACAAAGAGATGGGATCTTGTATACGCCCATGGAATACATAATTGGAAAGGCATGGTAATTAGCATTGGGAAAATTTTTTAATCTTGACAGTCCTGTTATGAACGCACTGAATAAAATGGCAGATCTGATCTGGCTGAATATTTTGACTTTGATCTGCTGCATTCCTGTAATTACCATCGGCGCTTCCCTGACTGCGCTTAATTATGTGACCTTGAAGCTGGTCAGGGATGAGGAAGGCTACGTTACAAAAGCTTTTTTTAAATCCTTTAAACAGAATTTTAAGCAGGCAACCATCATCTGGCTGATCCTGCTTTTGGTGATCGCGCTTTTGCTGGGAGACTTTCTGATCCTTAATTATTCTTCCGTTCAGTTTCCATCCTGGATCAGGGTTGCCCTGATTGCAATTTTGGCACTGGTGCTCTTTGCCACGATCCATGTGTTTCCGATCCTGGCGAGATTTGAGAATACAGTTGCAAACACATTCAAAAATTCCCTTTATATGGGGATTTTGAGTCTGCCCAAAACCATTTTAATGATGGCGTGCTGGGCAATTCCGGTTTTGATCTCAACCTATGCAGTTCAGATTTTGCCAGTGAACTTCGGGTTTGGAATTTCGGGGCCGGTATTTTTGAATGCTCTTCTTTACAACAAGACCTTTAAGCGTTTTGAGCCCGAAGAAGAGTCGGCAGCAGGTGACGAGGATTGGACGGTTTCTCCCGAGGGGGAAAGTGGAGAAAACACGGAGAACGAGGGATGATAAAGAAGGATGAGACAATTCTTTGGAGATGGGTTCTTCCGCTGAGTGTGCTGTTTGTGGTCATGTTGGTATTTGTTATTCGTTTTTCCAATACCACAAAGGCAGAAGCAGTAAGCGATGTCAACACCCAGATGATTGATGTGGCTGGCAAATATGCGCTGAAGCTCAATCAGAAATTCCGACACATTAAAACAGCAGGAGAAATGACTTGCACGATCCTTTCCATACAGGGGATTGAGGGCAGAAGCACAAATCTGCAGCAATGTCTTCGGGCTGTGGCAGAAAAGACAGGCGTATATCTGGCCGTCTTTGTGAAAAAGAACGGAGAGGCTTTTGATCAGAACGGAAATCCGGTGGAAATAGAAAATATTTCTTATGCCGAAATGCTGGATCCGTCAGATGAGGCTGATCAGTTTTTGTTTCTTACAGATGATGAGATACTGGGACGTTCCTGTCTTTTACTTGAGATCCCGGCAAAGGACGGGCAGGGCGAACTGCTTTTATATTATCCGCTGGAAGCCATTGCAGAGCAGATGAATACAGGGACGGAAAATCATGAAGATACCTTTGCACTGATCATGTCCTCAGATGGAACTATCAAGGTTCACAATAATGTAAAAACGAATTTTACCCAGAAGGCGAATTTGTGGGATAATGTGGACTCCATCTATAATGTTACGCTGAATAAGGCAAAGAGGCTTGTAAAGGGAGCAGATGGCCAGGGCGTTCTGCAGGCGGCTGCCCAGGGGGAAGAACGTTCCCTGGTTTATATTTCCCTGGATATTACAGACAGTCTTCTGGTGCTTGGAGTAGATCAGAATTATGTGGAGGAAAGGCAGCAGTATCTGTACCGCAGCGGAAATAAGACAACATATCAGCTTGTCTTTATCTTTGCAATCTCCCTGGTAGTTATTGTTGTTTTGAATGTGGTAAACGGAAGAAAGAGCGTGGAAAACAGCAAGGTTCTGGAAGAAAAGGCAGATACGGATCTTCTGACGGGACTGAACAATAAGCTGGCGACAGAGCGCAAGATAAAGGAATACATGAGAGAGCATCCAAATTCCAAGGCTCTTATGTTTGTACTGGATATTGATAATTTCAAGAAGATCAACGATACCATGGGGCATGCCTTTGGAGATGAAGTCTTAAGGGAGCTCGGCAGGTATCTGGGATCAAATTTCCGGGTGACAGATGTGGTGGGAAGAACCGGTGGAGACGAATTTACCATCTTCCTTAAAAACCTGAAGGATGATCCCACAACCATCAGGGAGTCTCGGAAGCTGATCAACTTTTTCAGAAGCTTCCAGGTGGGAGAGTATGTGAAGTATTCTGCGACAGCCAGCATTGGCGCAGCAGTGTTCCCGGAGGATGGGAAGGACTTTGAAAGCATGTATAAGGCGGCAGACCAGGCTTTGTATAAAGCAAAGAAGCGCGGCAAAAATCAGCTTGCCTTTTATGATGACAGAGACCGGAAGACCGAAAATGTACAAAGTGACCATTGACACATGACTTTTGTTGGTCAAGTTGTCGGACTGGCCGGAATTGCATCAGGTTTATAAGCATATTTTACAATCGAGAAAAAAATCTTTGTGGAATAGTTGCATAGTAAAAACAGAAAGACTCATGTATACTTAAAACAGACTTGAACGAGAACCAAATAATTTAAGGAGGCAAGTAAAATGGCAAGTTTATCTTTAAAGAATGTCTGCAAAATATATCCTAACGGATTTGAAGCAGTAAAAGATTTCAATCTGGAAATTCAGGATCAGGAGTTCATCATCTTCGTAGGTCCTTCCGGATGTGGTAAGTCTACTACACTTCGTATGATCGCTGGTCTGGAGGATATTTCTTCCGGTGAACTGAAGATCGGTGACAGAGTAGTAAATGATGTAGAGCCTAAGGACAGAGATATCGCGATGGTATTCCAGAACTACGCTCTGTATCCTCATATGTCTGTATATGACAACATGGCATTTGGTCTGAAGCTGAGAAAGGTTCCTAAGGATGAGATCGATAAGATGGTTAAGGAAGCAGCAAAGATCCTGGATCTGACAGCTCTTCTTGATCGTAAGCCCAAGGCTTTGTCCGGTGGTCAGAGACAGCGTGTTGCTATGGGACGTGCAATCGTTCGTAATCCTAAGGTATTCCTGATGGATGAGCCTCTTTCCAACCTGGATGCTAAGCTGCGTGTACAGATGCGTATTGAGATCGCTAAACTGCATCAGAGACTGGGCACCACCATCATCTATGTAACACATGACCAGACAGAGGCTATGACTCTTGGTGATAGAATCGTTGTTATGAAGGACGGCGTTATCCAGCAGGTAGATACACCTCAGAATCTGTATGAGAAGCCTTGCAACCTGTTCGTTGCAGGATTTATGGGATCACCTCAGATGAACTTCCTTGATGCTGTAGTAGAGGTTAAGGGCGACACAGCAAACCTGAAGGTTGCTGGAAACAGCATTCCTCTTCCTCCTGCAAAATCCAAGAAGCTGATCGATAGCGGATATGACGGAAAGACCGTTACTTTCGGTATTCGTCCTGAGGATGTATATGATTCAGAAATGTTCATTGAGACATCCAAGTGCGTATTTGAGTCCACCATTAAGGTTTATGAATTACTTGGTGCAGAAGTTTACTTATACTTTGATCTGGCTGAGTTCCCGATCACAGCAAGAGTTGACTCCCGTACAACAGCAAGACCTGGCGACAATGTTAAGTTTGCATTTGACGTTGAGAAAATTCATGTATTTGATAAGGAAACCGAGCAGGTTATTACCAACTAGTATAAAGAAAAAAGGGATGCGTAAGCATCCCTTTTTTGTTATAATAATTAGAAAAGAGTTTGGTTCCGGAAAGGACGGTAGGTAAATGATTTCAACGCAGGTACTGGCAAATTGCATAGAAGAATTGAAGGGAATTACTCGGGTAAATCTGGGGATCTTTGATCTGGATGGACAGGAGGTTGCTTCCACCTTTGAAGAAAATGATGTTTCCAGAGAAATGGTAAAGGTATTTGCGGATTCGCCGGCAGACAGTCAGGTAATAGGAAATGATCATTTGATGAAGATTGTTGACGAGGGTGAGCTGATTTATATTCTGGTTGCACGGGGAAATAATGATGAGGTTTATCTTGTCGGGAAGATTGCAGTCAGCCAGATCCAGCAGCTTTTAGTTGCGTATAAGGAGCGGTTTGACAGAAACAATTTCTTTCAAAATCTTCTTATGGATAATCTGCTCCTTGTGGATGTTTACAACAGAGCCAAGAAGCTTCATATTGAAACGGCAATGCCAAGGGTTGTATATATCATTGAAATGAAAGAGGATAAGGAGAATACAGCGGCAGAATTCCTGAAAGGCATGTTTTCTTCCCAGATGGGGGATTTTATTACTGCCATAGATGAAAGCAGCGTGATCCTGATCAAGGCCTTAGAGCCTGCGGATAAGGCGGCCCAGCTTGAGCAGACAGCCCAGACGATCGTAGATATGATGAGTACGGAACTGATGATGAACGTCAGGGTAGCTTACGGAACGGTGGTACAGGAGCTGAAGGATGTGTCCAAATCATACAAAGAAGCTATGATGGCTCTTGATGTGGGAAAGATCTTTTATGTGGAAAAGAAGGTCAATTCATATGGAAGCCTGGGCATAGGAAGACTGATCTATCAGCTTCCGGCTAATTTGTGCCGTATTTTTATTGATGAGATCTTTGGGGAAAGTGATCCCGGTGAGTTTGATGAAGAAATCGTATCCACTGTAAACAAATTTTTTGAAAACAACCTGAATGTCTCCGAAACCTCCAGGCAGCTTTTTGTGCATAGAAACACTCTGGTTTACCGCATAGAAAAACTGGAGAAAAGCACCGGATTAGACGTGAGAACCTTTGATGATGCATTAACCTTTAAAATAGCAATGATGGTGTACAATTATATGAAATATCTGGACACCTTGAAGTAATGAACAGCCTTATTCCCGAATACAATAAGAAAAGATCGTAAGGAGGGAATAAGGTTGTATTTTTATCATAAAAGAGTGGTTTATCTGTCATTACATCAGGAAAATCGGCAGTCATCCGGCTGGGGATTTGTAAGGCTGACGGAAAAGGATGGGGAATATTGTTTTAAACTGCAGGCAAAAATCCCGGAGGACTGTCAGGGAAAATACCCTGTGTATCTGCTGATCGGGAAAGAAAAGGTACTGGTTTCAGAACTCATGGTACAAGCTGGAGCAATGCAGGGAGAATTCAGGCTGAAGGTTTTGGAGGATGTGATCTATATAGGAGGAAATTCATATGCCTTAAGCAGGCTGTGGGGCATAGAGATCCTGCTTTCAGAAAATACATGGATCAGAGGGATCTATCAGGAGGAACCTTACTCTAAGGCAGAAAAAGGAGTTTCCGCCGCAGAGCTGCCGGAAGGACAGGAAGCTGAGAGGCAGAGACAGGAGCAGGTAAGACAGGAACCGGCGGGGCAGAGACAAGAGCCGATAGGACAGAACCGGGAGCCGGAAAAGGCAGGGGATCCTGAACAGGAGCTTTTACAAAAGTCCAGGGAAGCAAAGCCCCTTTCCCAGGGAGGGAAATGGAAAAAGCTAAAAGAGGAATATCCGCAGGTCCATCCCTTTGGAGATGACCGGTGCTTTATCTCCTTAGAGCCGGGGGATCTTGTGATCCTGCCTGCTTCCTTTCAGAAGCTTTTGAATAACAGCTTTCTCTTGCACGGATTTTATAATTACAGGCATTTGATCTTAGGTCCGGACAGGGAATTGTCAGAGGAAGGGGAAGAGAACTTCTATATTGGAGTGCCGGGCACCTACTTTGAGAGAGAAAAGATGGTGGCGGTAATGTTTGGGTTTGAAGGGTTCGAGGGGAAGGGCCCTGTTGAGATCGGAAGCTTTGGATATTACATGCGAAAAGTCAATTTATGAAAATTTTGTTAAAACTTGTACGAGACTTGCGATAACTTACAGGTAAGGGTATAATATTTAAAGTGGGGAAAAGAGGAGTGGTTACTAGGAATGAAGATTGCAGTATTAGTTGCTGGTGCCAGATTTGACAGCCAGCAGAGAATTATCAACGGCATTATGGAAAGCGCCATTTCGGACGGAGCAGACATTTACCTTTTTACCTGTGATGCATGGACCTATTCTACTTCCTATTACAGTAAAGGGGAAAGTGCAATTTTTAAGCTTCCCAATTTTGAAGATTATGATGGGATCATTCTGCATGGCGATACCATTTATAACAAGGAGATCATGAACCAGGTCATCAGGGCTATTCATAAGTCCGGAGTACCCTGCATCAGCTTAAATGTGCGGTACGAGGGGATGCTTTTTGTCGGCATGGAAAATGAAAATGGGATTACGAAGATCGTAAACCATCTGATCCAGGTTCATCATGCAAAGAGACTGAATTATATATCCGGCCCTGCAGGAAACGCAGATTCCTCCGGAAGGCTTGAGGCGTTTAAGCAGGCTGTGCTAAACAATGGACTGCCACTGGAAGAGGAAAGGATCTTTTACGGAGATTATCATCCGGAAAGTGGAAAGGATGCGGTAGAACATTTTTGCCATTCCGATCTGGAATTCCCGGATGCGATAGTGGCGGCAAATGATGAGATGGCCCTGGGAGCCTTTTATGAGCTTCAGGACATAGGCTACAGCGTGCCTGATCAGATTTTGCTTACCGGCTATGACAATGCTTTTGCCGGAAGGAACCACCATCCGAAAATCACCAGCGTGGATCGTCCGGAAAGAGAACTGGGGCAGAGAGCCTATGAAATCCTGAAAGACTACATTGAAGGTCAGGATGTGGAGGAAGAGGAGCTGCTGTGTCATCCGGTATTTACGGAGAGCTGTGGCTGTGAGGATAAAGTGGTTGAAGATTACATGGGTATCCGGAAACGGTATGTGAAGGAAAAGCTGCATATCACAACGTATTCCGAGATCATTAAATCTTCCTCTGCGGACTTTACCGGAGTTATGACCTTTGAGCAGCTTTTGGAAAAGATCCGCAAGTATGTGGAAATGATGGATCTGAAGGAGTTTTATCTCTGCCTGTGCATTGTGGAGGAGCCTTTTGCAAACGAGGCATTCCCTAAATATAATGTGGAGATGGATACCACGGATCTGACAGGTTATGCAGAAGAGATCTGCATCCCCCTTGTTTACCGGGATGGAAAGTTTTCCAGGTATGGAAGATTTTCCGTAAAGGAGCTGCTGCCCAGGGAATTTACAGAAAACCGCAAGGGAAGCTTTTATACCATGGTTCCCCTTCATTATCAGGAGCGGTGCTATGGGTACTGTGTTTTGGGAAACAGCAGACTGATGATGGACAGTGAGCTTTTCCACCTGTTTGTGATGAACATCAATAATGCACTGGAAAATATCCGGAAGCAGAGCATGCTGAATTCCATGGTGGAACGTCTGAATAAGATGTGGGTTTACGATACTCTCACAGGAGTATTTAACAGAGCGGGATTTTTTAAATTCGCACCGAATATCATCAATGAAGCCAGAAGAAGAGGAAATGATCTGTTCGTACTGTTCCTTGATCTGGACGGGCTGAAGTCGGTTAATGATAAATATGGCCATGATGAGGGAGATAACTTCATTAAGACAATGGCAACGGTCTTAAACAAGGCACGCCGGCACGGGGAACTGCTGATGCGTTATGGCGGAGATGAGTTTGTAGTATTGTCGCAGGGCTTTACTCCCTTAGATGCCAAGGAGTATATTGCCAGGATCCAGGCCGGGATTGAGGAATACAATGCGGCATCGAACAGACCCTATAAGCTGGAAGCCAGCATGGGCTATTCCATTGTAAGGCCCAGTGAGAATATGGATATGGAAGCCATGATCGAAACAGCGGATCAGGAAATGTATAAAGTAAAGAACGAAAAGAAAAGACAAAAGAAACTACTTGACCGGTAAGGCGAAGAGCAATCAAGAAAAAGCACCGCAGAGCGGTGCTTTTTCTTGAAGGAAACTGCATTGCGTTACAGGTGCAGCC
>ULVO01079913.1_pt1 | contig 12792 bp, 11 predicted proteins | sample 1959521 | NCBI WGS metagenome assembly ULVO01 (sample SAMEA4835788, study PRJEB28245) | human gut metagenome | biome: gut microbiome; material: fecal sample | place: Denmark | collected 2008
AGAAAACGCAGAAAGAGGTTGCGTTTTTTCTTTTCTTTCAGCATATTGGGGCCGTGTTCGGCCAGCCTTTTCGCGGCCTTTTCCCCGGACAGACCGTTTTTGCGGTCGGTGCCAAGGGCGTGAAGCAGATCTTTTTCTTTTTCGGTGTGTGCTGTCAAAAAATTTTCCTCCGTTCGGATAGAATAAAAACTCAGGTACGGCAAGCGCCGTACCTGAGTTTTTATTCTCATGTACGGCTTTCGCGATACATGAGTCTCACCATTTAAAGCAAGCCAGCCCGCGCGGGGCAGTGATGTTGACTTACTGCGCGGCACACCGCGCCGGTTACTCCCTCATCAGAGTTTCCTTACAGAGTATAGCATACTTTCAGAAGTTTGTCAAGACGGTTCTTCGTTTTTCCCGAGAACCGTGCGGCGGGCAATAAAATCTTTGAGCCACTTTTTTGTATATAGGTAGAGATCGTCCGGGGAAGCGCCGGCCACGCCGCGACAGTATTTGACATATTCAATAAAAAGGCCGTCCACAAACACCCGGATTTCCAGATCCAGAAATTTTTTGTCCCGGATGCGACTGTCGCTGTGGCAGAGTTCCAGCAGTTTGCCGGTGACAACGCCCGAAAGCCGTCCTGCCGCGAAAAGCAATTCGTTGGAACGGCAAAGCAGACGGTAGTTTTCGTCATTGTTCCGGATATATTCAAAGAGCGGATCAACAAACTGGTCAAGATCAGTCAGGCTCAGAAGCCGGGCGTTGTCAAAAAACTGTTCGATCAGTTCTTTTTCATAGTCCTCCGCCACGCCGTAAATGTCATCGTAATGCGCATAAAAAGTGCCCCGGCTGATGTCCGCGCGCCGGCAGAGCTCCACCACCGAAATTTTGCCGATCTCCCGTTTTTCCGAGAGCATCCGGGCGAAGACCGCCTTGATGGTCTTCCGGGTCTTGCGGGAGGAGTTGTTGAGGTTTTGCGCTTTCATATCCAATTGAACAGATAAATGCACAGTGTCAACATATAAACACTGGCGCTTTTTCTGCTCTTTCCTTTCGCATTTTTTTCTATTATAATGCGTTCGTAACGAAATGTCAACACTGTCAATAAAAACGCCGTCGGAAAGGACGGCAGGAAAGGAGCAATCATGCACATCATCGAAGTAAATGACCTGACGAAAGACTACGGGCAGGGCAGGGGCGTATTTGATGTCAGCCTTACGGTGGATGAGGGCGAGGTATTCGGCTTTCTGGGGCCGAACGGCGCAGGCAAATCCACCACCATCCGGCATCTGATGGGCTTTTCCAAGCCGCAACGGGGCAGTACGAAGATCTTCGGAAAGGAAACCTTCCGCAAGTATGATGAGATCCTGTCGCGGGTGGGATACATTCCGGGTGAAATTGCATTGCCGGCGGGTCTTTCCGGCTATGGCTTTCTGCGGATGATTCAGGATCTGCAGGGCGTTCACAATCAGGAGCGACTGGAGGAGATGCGCTCGTTGTTCGCGCTTTCGGACGCACAGCTCTCCTGCGAGACCAAGCGCATGAGCCTGGGCGTCAAGCGAAAGCTGGCTGTGACGGCGGCGTTTATGGCCGATCCCGCCGTGCTTATTCTGGATGAACCGACCAGCGGTCTTGACCCCGTGATGCAGGAGCATTTTATCGGATTTATCAAAAAAGAAAAAGAACGGGGCAAGACGATTTTGCTTTCCAGCCACATTTTCTCGGAGGTGGATGCCACCTGCGACCGGATCGCCATCATCAAGGACGGACGCATTGTATCCACTTTTGTGGCGGACGAATTGCGGCACGCCTCCCGCAAGTATTACACGCTGTTTTTTGAAAACGAAGCGGGAAAAGAGACTTTTCTCTCCCGTGCGGCGGCGATTCCTTCCTTTATGTTGCTGAAGTCCGGGGACGGGGTGGATATTTCCATTGAGGACCGGGATCTCAACACGCTCATCGCCCTGCTTTCGGAGTGCGGCGTGACGCGGTTCGGCAACCGGCGCGAATCGCTCCAGGATTATTTCATGAAGTTTTATAAAGAAGATCGGGATTTCGGAGGTGCGTTGAAATGAGTGTCATAGAACTTTCCGGCCTTACCAAAGACTATGGGCAGGGCAGAGGCATTTTTGATCTCGATCTGAAAATCGAGGAAGGGGAGATGCTCGGATATGCCGGCACCAACGGCAGCGGAAAAACCACCACCATCCGCTCGATCCTCGGATTTCTCCGTCCCACAAGAGGAGAAGCACAGGTGCTGGGGATGGAATCCTTCTCCCATGCCAGTGAGGTTGCGGGGAAGATCGGTTATGTTCCCGGCGAGATTGCTTTTCCGGATCTTCGGACCGGCACGGAATTTTTAAAGAGTCAGGCAGAATTTCTCGGATTGACCGACCTTCGCTATGCCGATGAGCTGGTGTCGCGTCTGCAACTCGACCCGCTCGCCAACCTCAAGCGGATGAGCAAGGGCATGAAGCAAAAGACCGCGCTGGCGGCCGCGCTGATGAAGGACGCGCCGATCCTCATCCTGGACGAGCCGACCACCGGTCTGGATCCGCTCATGCGCGAAACCTTTCTTGATCTCATCCGCCATGAGCACGCACGGGGCAAGACCATTCTCATGAGCAGTCACAGCTTCGAGGAGCTGGAAACCACCTGCGACCGGGTGGCACTCATCAGCGACGGACATCTGGTGGATGTCTGCCGGATGAGCGAGATTGAAAACCGGCCGACCAAGGATTTCAAGATCGAGTTCAACCGTCCGGAAGATTACGGCCGTTTTCAGGGCGAAACGTATGAGATTATCCGGCGGCAGGAGCAATACAGCCAGGTGACCATTCGTCTGCCCGCGGACCGGACGGCGCCCCTGCTTTCAACGCTCCGGAATTATGATGTGCGGTTCATTTCCGAACTGCCCTATACGCTGGAACAACATTTTAAACACATTTTATTTGAAAAGGAGAACGAAAACCATGTTCAGTAAGGCTCTTTTCCGGCAGTCCTGCCGGGCCAACGGCACCATGTGGGCGGTGATCACCGTGGCGCTTTCTTTCATGCTGGCCTGCGTCATGCTCATTTCAGGCAGCGGCATCATCGGCGAGGCCAAGGATTCCATTCAGGACACCATCATCGTCAAGGAGATCGATTCCAGTCTGGAAAAGATGCAGCTGGCCAATTACAAACTGGCGCGGGCGGATCTGGCGCTCTTTGACGCTGCCTTTGCACCCGCCGCGCGCGATACGCTTTCTTTGCTGACTTTTTATGCGAATATGCCCAAGGAAAGCGATTTCGGCGGCAGCACGGTGGCCTACGAAGCCGCGCTCCGTCTCTGGCAGAGTCGCAAGCCGGCCATGACAACGGCGGCGGGAAGAGCCTATGACGCGGCCGTGGCCGACCACCTTTCCGCCATGCCGAAGGCGGAAGACTACAGCGACAGCGCCGCGTATCTGACGGCGCTCGGAACATGGCAGGAAGCCTCTCCGCTGACCAAAGAAAAGGCCGTGGCGGCGGCTTACGGCACGGCGCTTTCCGAAACGGTCAGAAATCTTTCAAAGGACGGCACGCTTTTCCCCGCGGACGCAACCGACGCCATGAAAACAGAGGAAGGGAAAAAGCGGCTGGCGCCGCTGCTGGCCTCGCTCAATCCGGACGGGATGTTCAACGGGCTGTTTTCGGAGCACGAGAAAAAGCTGCCGGACGACTATGATGTGACCTCAATCTGCGCTTATATTGCCGCCGGGCACACCCAAGATACCGAATTGCTTTCTTATGTAAACAGCGAGGATCGCGCCGAATACCGGCAGGCGCGCGCCGGAGAGATGACGGCCATGCTCCTCTCGGCCAATATGACGCTCCCGGAGAGCGTGGACGCGCTGCTGGAGGCGCTTTCCTCCTATGGCGTGGACCGTGAAAAATATGACAGCTTCCACTATGATTATGACAGTATCAAACATCTTGCCCGGACTGCTGTCATTACCTACAGCAACCGATACGACTATGAGCTGGGTCTCCTGAATGAGAAAAAGGAGGCCGGCGGATTTGCGGATGATGCCGCCTATGAAGCGGCAGTGGCTGATATGGATGCCTCGCTGACCGGAGAGATTGCCGGCAGCTTCCTTTCCGCGCTCCCACAGACGGTTTCGGACGCATTGGAGGAGGTCGGCAAGGCCGATCTGTACACGCTGATTGTCGGCTCGATCTTCTATAAACTGGCCGGGTTGCTCCTGCCGATCATCTATATGATCATGGCTTCCAACAACCTCATCGCCGGTCAGGTGGACAGCGGCTCGATGGCCTATGTGCTTTCCACCTCCACCAAGCGGGTCACGGTAGCCTTTACGCAGGGCGTTTATCTGGTCGGTTCGCTGTTTGCCATGTTTGCCGTGACCACGGCCACGGGCTGTGTGTGCCTGGCCATTGTAAAGGACCGGGTCATGCTCACCTTCGGAAAACTGATCCTGCTTAATGTCGGCGCATTTCTGGTGCTTTTCGCTCTGTCCGGGCTTTGCTTCTTCACCTCCTGTTTCTTTGACCGGAGCAAACACTCCATGGCCATCGGCGGCGGACTGAGCATCTTTGCGCTGGTGGCGGCCATGCTGGGGCTCTTCGGCAGCCCGGTCATTCCGTCCGTGGTGCGTCTGGATGCGCTCAACAGTTTCAACTATACCACCATCATTTCGCTTTTCGATGTCATTTCGATCATGGACGGCACCGGCGTGTTCCTTTGGAAGTTTGCGGTGCTGGCCGTGTTGGCGCTCATCGGTTATATTTGCGGTACGCTCCGTTTTATCAAGAAGGACCTGCCGCTGTAAGAAAGAAGGAATTGATATGTTTGAATTTCAAAAACTCTGCGGCGAATACGAAAAAATGTCGGCGCTGGAGCGCGGCGCGGTATTGGCAACCCGTTCGGCGCGGGTTCTGACCGCCCTCTCGGCGCTGGAGATTCCGGGCGTTTCTCCCGCGGAGACGCTGGCCGGATTTATCATCGGCGCGGTGGTTTCGGACGGAAAACTCTCCGAGCAGGAATATCTGCTCATTTATCCCTCGCTCCTGCGGATTTTCGGGGACGATTTCGATTTTGAGCGTGTGAAAGAAAGCGTAAAGAAAGACGCCGACGGCCGGCGGGCCATCCAGCGCTATACAAGGGAATTGTGTGCGCTTCTGGCACTGGTGGACGATTCGCTCCGGGACGATGTGGTGATGATCTCGCTGTGCGCGCTTTCGGTGGACGGCCGGATCTCGTTGCGCGAGCGGAATTATGTGAAAAAACTTTGCCTCGCCGCCTGAGTCCGCATACGGAAAATATCCCCTGCCGGTTTTCCGGCAGGGGATATTTAAATAAATCATTTCAGTTTGGGGTTCTCAGGGTCTTTCAGGTTGAAAACATCCCGGGGAAAAGCGCAGTCTTGGGGCAGAGACCGGCACACCCGGCAGTTGGTTTCGGTATAACCTGCCTGCTCATAGGTTGTTTCCTTCACTTTAAAGATCTGTTGTTCCAGTTCCTGCGTTTCGCCGGTTTCGGGATTTTGAGGTTCGACAAATCCGAAAAGATTTTCAAAGCGGAAATCCGTGTATTTATGGCGCCCTTCCTCGGGCAGGACGATACGGGGAGAGAGCGCCGCGTAGAAATAGGAAGCCTTGTACCGGGATTCGCCGCTGTAAAAAAGGTTGGTTCTAATCTTTGAAAAAATATTCTGTACCTTGCCGGAGTCGGATATTATAATCATGGAGCCGAAGGCGCCCGGATTAATCGCAGGATACGCCCTGTGTTCATCGCCGGTAAGCGTTTGTTTTTTTGCGTCCAGTGCGACATCCAGCGAGGAAATGCAGTTTTCAATCCGGAAAGGAATGTAGGATTGAAAATAGCCGACCAATCCGCCGATCTCAAATCCCGGTATGTAGTCGTACATGGGGAAAGAAGGTGCCTCCACGCGAAGGTCTGTTTCATTGTTGCAAAATCGGAGAGTGTGGGCGGTCTCATCTCCGGCGTGGGAAATAGCTCCGATCATCCCCCCGATATACCAGTCATCCCACTGTATGGATTTTTCAAGCGGTTTGGAATAGTGAAATTTCAGTGTGGTTTTGCGTATCCGGATCCTGGAAACTTCTATATTCTGCGGGCATTGGATCCGGCCGGCCAGCGCACCGACAAAAAGGAAGCCGTTATCGCATGGGTCAATCGCCAGGTCGATTGTGGCGTCGGAAATTTTGGGCAAGGAATGCCAGTTGCGCGGCGGTCTTGATTCGGTACGGCTTTTTTCGCTGCCGTCTCTTTTTTGAAACGCAGTGGCCACCGAGTTCTTTTTGAACCTGATTCGGGGATTTCCATCCGAGAACCGCCATGGGAATTCTGTTGGAACGGTACAAATATCGTTTCATCTGCGTCTTCAGGTCGTGAAAAGAGTAGAAACTCAGGGTATTGTAAAAACGTTCTTGGTCGTTGCGATGGCTCCGTTCCACTTTCCCGTTATGCCACGGAGTCCTCGGCCGAATCAGCTTGTGTTGAATGTGGTATTTGTTGCAAAACACATCCAACGGATGTATGCGGTTTGTTTTCGAGGGATGTGTAAACTCCGCCCCGTTATCTGTTTGCAGAATGTTCGGAGCGTAACCGAAGAATTCAATTGCTCGTTTGAAAAAATCCACTGTGGAGAAGCTGCTTTGCTCTTCATACGCGTCGATAAATCGATCCCGAGACGCTTCTTCTATGACCGGTATATTGATAGAATTTCCGCCCGTCTTTTCCGGAATAACAAGCACTTGGCACGTATTTCACATCCATTTGCCACTTTTCGCCGAGGACTGTCGGTGCATCGTATTCGCCGGTATGCTTGGATTTTTTCTTTGTGGATTCCGGTTTCTTCCTGAACCCGAGGCGGACGAATACGCGGTATAGGGAGCCGGGGTGACGGCGGTAAGCTTTTTCTTCGCGTAATTTTCCGTATAGCTCACAGATGGAGATGTTCGGATTTCGACGATGGTAATCACGAATCCACTTCAATTCCTCTTCAGTATGGGCATTGGGTTGAGGTGAATGTGGTTTGTGGGACTTCTTTTGCAAGGATTTTTTGTTCCGTCATATGCCCGATTCCACCGCATCAGGGACGCTTTCGAGAGATGATACCTCCGACAGACAAACGAAATGTCCCTTGTTTTCCTATAAACTTCTACCGCGTGCAATTTTGGTTCTAAAAGGTGTGGACAATATCGCTTTTTTGTGCTATCATCTTTCATGGTGATTGAGTCCTTTTCAGAATTTGAGTTAGGGGTAATTCTATTCTATCAGAACTCAATCACTTTTTCTATGCTTTTTTCGTTTTTAGTCTCACATCTATTGTAACTCTACACCTTTTTTAGCTTTTTATTCCTCAAGATGCTTGATTTTCGGCAGGGGATGTGATATAATGATGCGGTAAAGTCATTGCCGTATCTCCTGTGGGCGCGCTCCCCTTTTTCCGGAAAGCTTTTACACGGAGGGTTATCGAAGCGGTCATAACGAGGCGGTCTTGAAAATTTGCGAGCACAGCGGTCGCAAAAACTCGGAAAAGCCTTGTAAACACTGGCTTTCCGGGCACTCCGAAAGCAATCAAAAACAGCATTTCTAAAAATATTTCTAAAAAATTGAATATCTGATGATTTCTGTCGAAAGACAGGTTCATATACGGAGAGGTATCGAAGCGGTCATAACGAGGCGGTCTTGAAAACCGTTTGGGGGCAACCCCACAAGGGTTCGAATCCCTTCCTCTCCGCCAGAAAAGAAGCCTAAAAAGTCTACCACGACTTTTTGGGCTTTTTTGCACCCTTTTGGCGTTTTTCGCGGTTTTTCGGGCTTTTTGAGCTTAAAAACGGTCTTCAGAGCAGCAACGCAGCTGTTCCGGAGCCCTTTTTTTCTGTTTTCAGAGCAAAAATGCTGGTGTACTTTTTGCGTTTCTTTTCTCTGCAAAGAACTCCAAAAAAATACGGGGTGGTGGGATTTGAACCGCTCTCTTTCGCAATTCAACGAATTGTGGAGTCGGGCTAAGCATCATATAAGATGCTCGAAATTCAACTCAACGAAGAGTATTTTCCAAAAACTTGACAAAAACCAGAACTTGCGGTAGAATATGATACATGCAGGAGGTGCAAAATATGAATACGATTGGCGATAGAATTAAAACCAAAAGAAAAGAATTAGGATTGACTCAAGTAGAATTAGGTGAGAAATTACATGTTACAGACAGGGCGGTCAGCAAGTGGGAGCAGAACGACGGCAACCCCGATTTTTCACTGCTACCTCAGTTGGCGGAAATATTGGGCGTAACACTTGATTACCTCATTACGGGTAAAGTTGTCGAACCCTTGATCAATCTCGATGATATGGATGCAACCAAACGCGCGATATATTTAGCAAAACGGGACGATGTAGTAAATTTCAAAAAATACGGCTACGTTTCGGGCACTGTTCTTTTGTCTCCTTCTTTCCGTGAAAGAATGCGACGCGAATACCGTTTAAAAACACCCCAATATGAAGATGAAATATGTAAAATAGTGCTTGAAGAAAAAAAGGAGAAAATTTTCAAGAAATTACTAAAAGCTTTTTTGGATACTCCAGATCACCTGCCATATCATCTCAATCACATTTCTCCCAACACTATTTTGGGAGAAGGGTTCAACGATTTTATCATTTTGAGTGCTAAGACTGGTTGCATTTCCGGTCTCGAATTCGTAGATTTTAAATACTTGTTATTGCCCGAGAAAATGTGGGCCGCGTTTTCCGCTCAACAGATGCCTGACAGTTTTATCGAGTACATTTGTGATTGCGAGTTTTTTAAAGCAAATTCCAAGAGCGATGGCGAAACCGAGTATAAAGTTTGTCAGATTCATGATGCGGTATTAGCTCTTTTGTACAACACACAAAGATTTGACAAAATTAAATCGGTTTTGACTTCACTATACAAAAATTTGGAACAAACAATTCCGAAATATACCCCGCAAATCAACGATAGTTACCGCCAAATCAGTTTTAACGGATCATGCGTTTGCGAACATATTCGCTGGCCGTCAGGGGGGGCCCCTTCCTACCACATTTTAGGATATATTCCCCGAATTTCTCATGCGCTTCAATCCGCTATAAACAATTATGATTTTGAATGGATTGAAAAATTCAACGATTATAACAAAGCCATTTCTAAATCATTCTATAATGGTATAGGCGGTTTCCTGACGGGCGAAGATCTTCAAGCTTTGAAAATTCACCAAGAAAATGCCGTATCAAAAATCGAACTGATCGGCATAGATCATACACGGCTTTCATTGCTATCTTATTGCTCGGTTCCGCTCTGTGAAACAAGCGATGTCGAAAAGGCAGACGCCGAGAAAACGGTCGGAGCTTTAAAAAAACATTTGGAAAAAGCGCAAGATATCTATTTGTCGGTTATCCGCGATGGGTTTATCCACTATATGGAACTTGTTGAAGTTTTGCTCGCTGCGAAAAACTACCGCAAATTGTTTGAATTTGCCTGCAATTATGATCTCAAACAACTCTCGGACGTTGTTCTTGAAAGAAACGACAGAGAAATTCTGAAAGTTGCTAAATCATTATTTCTTCCTCCGGAACCGTATAATTCCCAATTTGCAAACTTACGGGAAAAACAAAGAGGTTGCAACACAAAAAATTGGAGAGAAATCTCGGAAATCAATAGCCAAATCAATCATGTGAAGAAAGAATATTTTTCATGGATACAAAAAAACAAACCGGACATTTACCCTTTGATTGTTCGGCAATCGTCAATTATCCCGATACAAGAATACTGTTGTGTTTCCGATTCCTTTGCTAATTATTGTAAAAAGTTGAAATACAACTATTATATTTCATTCGTTAATAATACACAAGAAAGAATAGAAGCAATTACTCATGACAAGGAGTTGAACGACGAATATCAGAGTGTCATTCAAAGTATTACCGAAGAGTATTTGACGGAGCTACTGCAAAAAGATGAAACAGAATTGTTCGTGATCAAACTCTGCGCTAGAATGGACGTTACTTTGAAGTACCAACGGTATGATGGAGAAGATTTCTTTACGAGAATGGACGCATTCTTCAAGAAAAATGTTCCCGCTTCGAGAGACTGTGACGACGGCTGGGGATATACGGTGCTTGATACAGCATTTGAAGAGAAAGAAGTTAAGCCTTGGCAAAGGCGCCAAGAATTATTCAACCGACTCAGAATGCAAAGAAACAATATTGCCCATTCCGACAACAACAATGTTGAACCACTCACACAAGATGAATTGCAAGAGTGCATGAAATTTGTTTTGTCAATGTAATCAAAATAGCGAAAAGGAGAAATGACATGGATAAATATCAATCCAGTTTGATTAATCGCGGCACTTTGTCTCTTGTTGCGCCTCAAGGTAACGGAATTGTTACCATCGCGGATGATGTTTTGACCGTTACCCAAAACGAGAACTATGGGATTGTTCAATACACATTGCGTTTTGAAAACACTATGGTCTTTTCCGCAAAAGTAGACAACAAGCTTTTTAAGCAGAAAAACGATTGCGTTGAAATTCCGATTGATTTTATCAACCAAGCGGCTTCCGTTGAGATTGTTTTCAAAAACGATTTTGCAGAACCATGTAAACTAGCAATAAAATATGTTTTGGCAGATAAAAACAGCTTCGATGAAAAAGTATGCGCTGAAAAGCAAACCATGTATAAGGAAACAATGCATTTTATTTGTCGTACAGGGTTGAACCTTGTTAATTTACATTGGCAAAATGCCTGCGATGAAGTGGCTACAACAGAGATTCGATTCTTTGCTTATGACAGCAAAATGTTGATATTGATTGAAAAGATCGAACTACCGAGCGATCGTTTTTTCTATGCCGTTACAAATCTCGCATACGGACAATACAGCGCAACCATTACACAAAAAGATGCTTTAGGTAAAACAATTATAACCGACGAAGCAACCGTTCAACTGAACGATCCTTTTGCGAAAATGAGCAATCAGTTGAGCGGAGTTAGGCACAAGTAGCGACTTCAGGTAGACATCAGGTTGTAATATGAAAGATAACATTATTCAATTTAACTCAAATATTGCTCAAGACAATAGCGATACCCGCGTCACCTTTTATGCAAACATCGGTTTCTTAATTGAAGTAGTGCAGATGTTAGAATTCAATTTGCGCAAATTGCTGTGTTATCACTTGTCGGTTAGCGAGATAGAAAAGAATGAACTTACAAAAGAGAATATCCTTTCCATTTGCAAAAAATATGACGATTACTATTTCAAAACTTATACCGACAAATGGACGTTGGGGCAATTAAAAGGTGAGATATCGAAACTGAATTTATTGAAGGATGACATCATAAACTATTTCACGGAAATAAACAATTACCGAAATTTGATAGTTCATAAAGTTTTTCAAAACAACATTATCTCCCATGCGTTGGAAGATTCTCAAAAAGTCTCAGAGTATAATAAAAAAAGATTAATCCCTATGACAGATAAAGCGATAGCAATTAATGATTTGGTCATAAAGATAATCGGTGCATACAGAGACAATCTGCGTTCTTATAAAAGGCAGTTTAACATACCCTGCGCAGATTGAGCATTCTGCTTCGGATTAGACAAGCATGGTGTACTTTTTGGTGTTCTTAGCTCGGTTTTGTACCTTTTGGTGGTTCTTAGACACCAAAAAGCCTTGAAAACACTACGTTTTCGAGGCTTTTCTCTTTTTTCCGTTATGGCTTTTTCACTCGTTTTTGCCCGATTTTTATCGTTTTTCACGTAATTTTTCCACTCACAAAAATTTCCGAAAACCCTTGCTACATATGGATTTTCGGGGCTTTGATTTTAGACATGTTTTTAGAAATCTTCCTCGTTTGTGCAGTTCATTTCAATTTCGAAGGTTAAATTAAAATAACAGTCTGATTTTTCAATGCCTTATTTCAATTTCGGGGCAGAAATTGAAATAACTTTTTCAAAAATCGCGTTAATGTCGAGTTAACGGGGGTAATTTTAATGTTTTTGCATTTTTTACCCTCGTTAACTGCTGAAAAAGCACAGCACCTTATAGCCGGGCTGTGCCTTTTCTTATTCCTTATTCGAGAACATCAGGATCGTATTCATATGCCACGCGGATTTGTTGACGATCCCGAAGGCGATGTCGCTGACGAGAAAGTCGATAGCGGCGTATCCAGCTGATTGATCTTGCCCTGTGCTGCCGCTCAAACAAATTCCGATCAACAAAAGAAAGCAGAACAGAATCCGTTTCATTTCAAGTATTTCTCAAAGAAACTTCTCAGTTTTTCAAAGGGGATTGCCGCCAGGTTGTCATAGAGATCAACATGGTTTGCCCCCGGAATGATCATCAATTCCTTGTTATCTCCGGTCAGCTTTTCGTAAGCGCCCTCACTGAAATAGCGGGAATGCGCCTTTTCCCCATGCACCAGCAGAACGGCAGAGCGAATCTCGCCGGCATACTGCAAAATCGGCATATTCATAAAAGGCAGAGAAGAAGTGACATTCCAGCCATTGTTGGAATTGAGAGAGCGGGGATGGTAGCCACGCTGGGTTTTATAATAACCGTAGTAGTCCTTCACAAACTGCGGGGCGTCCTCCGGCAACGGATCGACTACACCGCCCGCCAGGGCATAGGTGCCGTTTTTGTAGTCGGCGGTGCGCTGGGCATTCATGGCCTGTTTCTTTGCGTAACGGGCATCGGCGGTATTTTCGCTGTCAAAATATCCATTGGCGTTCACACGAGTCATGTCGTACATGGTCATGGCGGCGGTTGCCTTGATACGGGTGTCCATGGCGG
>ULVO01093743.1_pt1 | contig 12504 bp, 11 predicted proteins | sample 1959521 | NCBI WGS metagenome assembly ULVO01 (sample SAMEA4835788, study PRJEB28245) | human gut metagenome | biome: gut microbiome; material: fecal sample | place: Denmark | collected 2008
TACAAAGGTGTTCCATTCTCTGCATGCCGGGCACTGCCCCATCCACTTTGCGGATTCATAGCCACAGTTCTGACAGAAAAAGGCTGTTTTTTTTGTTTTCGCCATCGTTTTCTCCTTTTTTTGATCTGTCTGAAAAAAAGGCTGCCGCACACGTTCTGCGACAGCCTTTTCCTTATTTCATTATGCTTTTACGATCTCTACCTCTACGCCCTCTGTTTTTTCCAGCTCCACACTGAAGGAAAGCTTTCCACCGAGATTCGTGGTCATATGACCGACATTCACACCGTCGAGCAACACCTTGTATTCGGTCTCTGCTTCCATCTCAACCGTGATCTGCGCGTCCTCCGGTCCCTCTACTTTGAATGTCATTCCTTCATCGAATACATTCAGGTCGGTAACTGCTGTTCCCGGAACAGATTCGTATACGAACATTCCATTTCTCTCCAGCTTTGTGATTTCTTTGAAGGTTTTTACTTTATAAAGATCTCCTCTGTGTTCAAAGTCAGATTTTTTTGCTTTTGCCGCGAGCTCATAATCTCCGAAGCTGATGCCTCCGTCTGCTTCTGTGCGGATTAATTCTTTCACTACTGACATTTTCAAATGCCCTCCTGGTCTTGTCTTTTGTGTTGTTTCGTTTCTTTGTGAAAATCATACCATAATCAAAAAGATTTTACCATATAAATTATGAATTTTTATTTTTTTCGAGAACTTTAAACGTAATCTCCTTTTTGCTCATACCGGCCGCTACCGTATCACCTTTCTTTACTGTTCCATTCAGGATGGCTTCTGCCAGCGGATCTTCTATTTTACTCTGGATCGCACGTTTTAACGGACGGGCACCATATTTGCTGTCAAAGCTGTTTTCCACAAGATACTCTTTTACGGTGTCGCGGACCTTCAGTTCGATATCCATCTGCTCCCTGCAGCGACGCTCCAGGTCTTTGAGCAGAATCTGCAGAATCTTCTTGGTATCTGCTTTGGTCAGCTGGTGGAATACAATAATCTCATCGATTCGGTTCAGGAATTCCGGTTTAAACATCCGTTTGACCTCTTCCATAACCTGACCCTTCATGTATTCATAGTCCTTGCGTTCATCCTCCTCTGAAAGGAATCCGAGACGTTTTGGTGCTACGATGTTCTGCGCTCCGGCGTTGGATGTCATGATGATACAGGTCTGTTTGAAATCAACTTTTCGTCCCTGTGCATCGGTAATATGACCGTCGTCAAGTACCTGAAGCAGAATATTGAAAACATCCGGATGGGCTTTTTCAATTTCATCAAACAGAATCACACTGTACGGATTGCGGCGTACTTTTTCGGAGAGCTGGCCGCCCTCCTCGTAACCGACGTATCCCGGAGGAGAACCGATCAGCTTGGAAACACTGTGTTTCTCCATGTACTCCGACATATCAACACGGATCAATGCCTGTTCTGTGCCAAAGACTGCCTCCGCGAGTGCCTTGGAAAGCTCTGTTTTTCCGACACCGGTCGGCCCCAGAAACAGGAACGAACCTGTCGGACGATTCGGATCTTTTAAGCCGACTCTGCCTCGTTTGACAGCCTTCGCCACAGCCGCTACTGCTTCCTCCTGCCCAACGACGCGCTTATGAAGCGTCTGTTCCAGTCGTGCCAGGCGTTTCGATTCGCCCTCTGCAAGACGCTGTACCGGAATTTTCGTCCAGGTTGAGACCGTCTTTGCGATTTCTTCCTCCGTCACCTGTAGTTTTCTGCTCTTACAGCGGCGTTCAAAACGTTTTCTGATCTGCTCTAATTCTTTTTCCAGCTCCTGCTGGCGTGCCTGCAGTTTTTTTGCCTCTTCAAAATCGCCTGCGCTGATGGCAGCTTCTTTCTCCTTCTGTACTTCAAACAGCGCCTGCTCCTCTTTTGTCATATTGTCCGGCACCTGATAGCCTGCAAGCTGTACCCCTGCAGATGCTTCGTCGACCAGATCAATCGCTTTATCCGGCAGAAAACGATCATTGATATAGCGCACACTCATTTTTACAGCTGCTTCCAGCGCTTCATCCGTAATTTCTACGCCATGATGGCGCTCGTAGTATGGACGCAGTCCTTTTAAGATATCGAGTGCCTCGCTTTCTGTCGGTTCTTCTACTTTCACCGGCTGAAAACGACGTTCCAGAGCCGCGTCTTTTTCGATATATTTTCGGTATTCCTCCAATGTTGTTGCACCGATGAGCTGAATTTCTCCGCGGGAAAGGGACGGTTTTAAGATATTGGATGCATCGAGTGCTCCCTCTGCACCGCCGGCCCCGATGATAGTGTGAAGTTCATCGATGAACAGCAGAATATTTTCATTTTCCGTAACTTCTTTAACAACGCGTTTGATACGCTCTTCAAATTCACCGCGGTATTTGCTTCCGGCTACCATTCCGGAAAGGTCAAGGACAACAACACGTTTATCGCGGATCGTTTCCGGCACGATTCCAAGCGCAATCCGCTGCGCCAGACCTTCCGCAATCGCTGTTTTTCCGACACCCGGCTCTCCGATCAGACACGGGTTGTTTTTTGTCCGGCGACTTAAGATCTGAATGACACGCTCAATTTCCTGCCCACGGCCGACAACCGGATCGAGTTTTCCTTCACGCGCAAGCTCGGTCAGATCCCGGCTGTACTGATCCAGTGCCGGCGTTTCGCTGCTCTGTGCTCCACCTCTTGTCTGCGGTCCGCGGCCGGTATTTGCATTTCCGCTTCCACCGCCCTGCAGCGGTGTCTCGCCCATGGCAGTAAGGATTGCTCCATATAGTTTCTGAATGTTGATCCCCATGGTAAAAAGCAAACGGGTAGCAACACAGTCACTTTCTTTTAAGATTGCAATCAACAGATGCTCGGTTCCCACAGCTCTGCTCTTAAAACGCGCTGCCTCCGCTTCTGCATTTTCAAGCACTCTGCGTACCCGCGGAGTATAGCCCGGACGGGATTCGGTTACGGTGTTTCCACCCGGTGCAATCAGACGGTCAATCAGTTCGGTAAGCTGTCCGGCATCTACGTGAAACTCAGAAAGCACCATGCCTGCTGTGCCATCCTCCACGTTCAGAAGTCCGATCAGAAGGTGTTCGGTTCCCACGTAATTATGTCCACATTTTTCAGCTGTCCTAACCGCATATGCCAGTGCTTTTTTTGCCTGACTGGTATATCCTTCTCTCATAACACTATTATCTCCTTCATGTTTCGTCTGCGTAATTGCTGTAAATTTCATCTACAAGCTGATGTACTTCTTCTTTTGATATATTTTTACAGACGGCTTTTGCAAGAATCACCTGCAGATCTTCGCGCAGTTCCTGCATAGCATACAGTTTATCCGCATCGATAGAAATAACGGCTCCTTTTCTTCGATCAATCGAAAGAAGCCCCTCCTGCCGGAGTACGCTGTAGGCCTTATTTACGGTATGCATGTTGATTCCGATATTGTCTGCGAGTTGTCTTACCGAAGGTAGAGTATCTCCTTCCTGAATTCTGGAAGTGGCAATACCCAGAATAATCTGATTTCTCAGCTGGATATAGATCGCTTCATCGCTGTTGAAATCGATCTGTATTGTCTCATAATACATAGTTACACCCTGCTTTCTCGTATCGTTTTGTTATACATATGTTATAACAATTCGCAGACTTTGTCAACAAACGGTTTCCCTACCTGTTTTTCTCGTAGATGATCTGAAGACCTTTCAGAAGCAGATTCTCATCGATGATGATATCATGTCTGCAGTGCGGAATCACAGCTTTCGCCAGACCTCCGGTAGCCACAATCGTGCATTTGCAGCCAAGTTCTTCTTCCATCCGTTCGATCATGCCGTCGATGCTGGCAGCGTTTCCATAAATCATGCCGCCTTTCATACAGTCCAGCGTATTTTTGCCAATGACTTTTTTCGGTGCTGTCAAACTGGTCTGGCTAAGCTGCGCGGCATTTGATACAAGAGCATCCAGCGAAGTACGAAGTCCCGGAAGAATCACGCCTCCGATAAAGCTTCCTTTCTGATCAAGTACACTCATCGTCGTGGCAGTTCCCATATCAATAACAATCTGCGGGCATGTGTATTCATTCAGAGCCGCTACTGCCACAACAACAAGGTCACTTCCTGCCGTTGCAGGGTCGTCCAGTTTGATATTAAGTCCGGTCTTCACACCGGGGCCGACAACTTTGACCGGCTTTTTAATGACTTTTTCTGCCGCACTCCGGCAGAGCTCTGTCACCTGCGGAACAACGGAAGAGATGATACCTCCTTCGATCTGCTCCACCGGAATCTCATACAGTTCCAGTACATTTTTCAGGCTGACTGCGTATTCCAGCTCTGTTTTTGCCTTGTCCGTGGAGAGTCTTTCGATGAAGTATGTTTTTTTCCCTTCCACACACCCAAGGACGATGTTCGTGTTGCCGATGTCTATTGCAAGGATCATGATTCGGGTACCTCCTGTAAAACCTTTGAAATGAAATTCTTGTGGTTTTATTATACATGGTGTGGCGCTTTGAGACAAGGAAAAAGACAGTAAGAAAAAGACAATTAAGTCGATTTCATACTGTCTTCTGAATATTTCATTTTTAATTATCTATCCTTGTTGTTCGCAAAAATAAATTTTACATCATTCTCAAACCCGGCGCAAAAGAGGACGGTTGTTGGCCGCGTTTGAGTACCATACATTTTTACATCATTCTCAAACCCTTGCCTGCGATTGGATTTCGCCACCTATGTTTGAGTACCATACATTTTTACATCATTCTCAAACGTCTCTAAGTTACTGATTCTTTCCTCCGGTGTTTGAGTACCATACATTTTTACATCATTCTCAAACCAAAGTCTTCATTTCTCTTCTCCTCCGATTGTTTGAGTACCATACATTTTTACATCATTCTCAAACGGATGAACCGTATCACAAAGCATTGGGATTGTTTGAGTACCATACATTTTTACATCATTCTCAAACACATGGAAGAAATTTGACACGTTCTTAATGTTTGAGTACCATACATTTTTACATCATTCTCAAACCACAGTAGCAATCGGAATGCCGAAACAGTCGTTTGAGTACCATACATTTTTACATCATTCTCAAACGCAGGTGTGCGGGGGATTCCGTATGATTTCGTTTGAGTACCATACATTTTTACATCATTCTCAAACATACGGCATGGCGTTACTGTTCAGCACGCGTTTGAGTACCATACATTTTTACATCATTCTCAAACATATAATTACACTTCAAAAATTCACTCTCAGTTTGAGTACCATACATTTTTACATCATTCTCAAACCACCGCGGACGATATGATCATCGTCATACGGTTTGAGTACCATACATTTTTACATCATTCTCAAACTGGACTCTTGGTATAATGGTCAGTTTGATGGTTTGAGTACCATACATTTTTACATCATTCTCAAACAAGTACGCACCAGCTTTTGCCCGATCGAACGTTTGAGTACCATACATTTTTACATCATTCTCAAACAGCGCAGGAACAACACTGGTATCAACATCAGTTTGAGTACCATACATTTTTACATCATTCTCAAACTAGCATCGGTGATTGTCTTAAACAGTTAGCGTTTGAGTACCATACATTTTTACATCATTCTCAAACCAGCAGGTCAGAGTATTCTGGTAAAGCTTCGTTTGAGTACCATACATTTTTACATCATTCTCAAACGAGCTTATGATCTTAAAGAAGCTGATAGCAGTTTGAGTACCATACATTTTTACATCATTCTCAAACTATGCCGACTTCATGGTTTCTAGGTGTGCGGTTTGAGTACCATACATTTTTACATCATTCTCAAACGAAGTCCCCACTGGTTTAACTTCTGGTAAAGTTTGAGTACCATACATTTTTACATCATTCTCAAACCTCAAATTTAAAAATGAACTGCTTTCATCTGCACAAAACAGGTACTCAAACATCCGATGGATATTAATAGACATCACATCCATCTTTGTCAATTATATAATATTCTCTCTGATTCGAAAAGTCCCTTTGTATATTTTCTATGAAAAGCAAGGATATTTCATAGTAGCATGCCATTTGGGAGAGTTTGTTTATTTGTGTTTCGTTCAGATAGGATCGAATATTGACCAAAATCACCAGTTCTTTTTGGAGAAGTTCGGCCATAACTTTGATATATTGCGTTAATTTTTCCAGAAGTCCCATCTCTTTTTCGGTTTCTGTCTGAACTCCCATCAATTTTAGGAGTGCGCTCAAATCGATTTCCTCATTTTGTTCCAATTCGTACCCACTGACAGCTTCCAATTGATAGATGTATTTCTTCAGTTCCGCAATAATTCTCTGCGTTTCCAGAAACATTTCTTCATTTTGCGCACTTTTGACCAGCTCTGTAAATAACCGTTTTTGTATTCTGTGATCCGCAAAATCAAGAGAAAAGGGCGTTAATACCAATTCCACATCTCTTTTCATATTCAGCTCTGTGTCAGCTTTAGAAAGTACGAAAATTCCCTCCTCTCCCTGATTTTGTTTTTGCAGCTGCTCCACATATTTTAAAAACAGCTCCGGTGATTCTATAATCCATTCCGTGGGACAGTTCCGATGAATCGCAATAGGTTTTTCCAAGTCCACATGTACCAGTTTCATAAAATCACCAGCCTTTCATCCGTATTCAACACTTCACTCTTTACGTTCCCAACAATCAGATCCATTTTCGCATACTGCTTCTCAGTCACCGTTAAAAGCTGTACCAGGCCTTCTTCCGGCTTGTTTTTATGAATCTGATCCACGATTCCATTCACTGCAGTTGTATTTAACGCAAGCTTACAGTATACGGATTCCTGGAGCATCAGGAATCCGCTTTTCAATAAAAACTTTCGAAATCTCGCATATTCTCTTCTCTGATCGCCCGTCAGCACCGGAAGATCAAACAGTACCAATACTCTCATAAAACGATAACTCATAGGCCGTAAAACCGGATCAATGCACTGTCATTCTCATTTAAGGCATCAAATACACTTTTACAGTAAATTTTTATGGCATTATTCACATACTGTGTTTTCCCGTCTATCATGACTTCGTTGTTTAATACATTGACCAACTGTATTTTTTCCTCATGCGTAAATTCTTTCCTCTGCATTTGGATTACTTCCCGGTCAATCAGAACACGGAACGGTTCCATCAAATCGGACGCCAGATTAAACTGATTAAACATATTGTCATGAAAGAGTCCGAGCTGTGTAATATAACCGCTCGCTACAATTTCTCTCGCAAACGCAGACAACAAAATGCTATATCCGTAATTCAACGCTGCATTTTCCGGACAATCCGCAGTTCTGGTAAATGTCATACCGAACAACGCATTAAAATATACCTTTGCCGCATGCCCTTCCCGGTTTGTCTCATCGTTCCAGCCAATCTCCTGTAAATATGCTTCTAACAGACCCGCTTCTTCCTTTCCCAGATTTTTTAACAGTTCCTTCTGTTTTCGTATTTTTTCCGTCACAATCTCTGTCCAGATCGCTTCTTTACTGTGCCGGCTCCACTGAATCTGCTTTCTGACCTTATTGCTGGTATCATGACTTCCGTAATACCCAACCAATTCCGACGATGGATTTCTCTTTTCATCGCAAAAAATCACTTTTATTTTCTTTTTTGTCAGCTCTGCCAGCAGACTTGTTGTGACTGTTGCTGCTGTTGACTCAATCAGAATGGTTGATATTTCACTTAAATGTATTTTTGTTACTTCCTCATTTCGCACCACAAGATAACCAAGCTGATAGTCCAGCTTTGCCCGTTTGGAAATAACCACAATCCGCCAGCTCATAGTGCATTCAGGTCTACTGTCTGCTCGTAGATACCGGTTGGCGATTGATGAATCATTTCGATTCGACTGCAATCGGTTATATTTTTGTTGAGACACAAAATTCCTGCTCTTCCAGATCCTCCAATTAATTTCAAATCAGCGGCAGCACTCTGGCACTGGAAAAAATGTAAAATTTCATGCAAAACGATACACTTTTCTTCTATGCATAATTCTTTAAATTTTTCTCTTTTTTCCGTTAATGTCTTTGCCTGTGCTCCAAGTTTTTTTGCATATACCGTATTTGTTAATTTATTTAAAAAGGTTTCATACAGCATCATCACCTTCTTTTCTTCTAAATGGTCGGAATCGTAAATTTTCAGTTCTTTATTCTGTTTTTTACGTTCCACGTACTGTACTATTTTTTTCAGTATTTCCGTTTCTTCCTGGGAAAGTACCAGCTGATTTGCACCTTGCATCAATAGCCGATCTCCTGATCTTCCGGAAACCCACATATAAAATCCGTCCACACAAAACAGAGTATCTATTTTGATTTCCGGCACCAGCACTCGCGGATTCTTTAACTGTCTTTCCTCTTCCAGATACCGAATTATATTTTCTTCTGACTTCTGAATTTCCTTTTTCAGACGAATCGGCACATACTCGATTGTTCGTATTTTCTTTCCCTTTTTGCCCTCTGATTCTGCCAGTACAAAGTAAGCTCCCGCCTCTTTGTTATATCCTCCATACTTCTGTATATCACAAAGCCGTTCATCACTGCTCTTGATCGGAACCTGACCTTTTCCTTTTTGGACAATCTGCTGGTCAAACAATGCACCTGTTGCCTCATACGATCTTCGCGTCACAAGAATGTTGTTCTTTTCCATAAATTTTCGGACTGTTGCAATGGTTCCGTTTCCGCTTTCCCAGGCAATTTCTCCGTTTCGTTCAATTCTTTCCTGTTCAAACATCTTCTTCAGGTTATAACTTCTTCCCGGATTTTCCTTAATGAAGTGAATCGGATTTGATGTAAATTTTACAAAATATGCGTTGCCCACGACAATATTCAAATAAGCATCCTTCGCATGATGATAATCATTCATCTCCCGTACCTTCAGAAATTTAAAATCCTTACGGAACTTTGAAACGGTTGGCGCTTTCACATAAACAATCTGTGTATCCGGGATCACCTGCTGCAGAATACTTGCTGCCGCTTTTGTACTCTGACGAGTTTCCACCAGCTGCCTGGAAATAAATCCAGCCAATTCAGACGGTTCAAATCCATTTCCTCTGATCAGCCGTTTATATTTTTCTTCACTGATCAATCCGGCATCCACTAAAGATTTCCAGAATGGCTGCATTTTTTTCCGAACTGTTTCATCGATCGGATATTTATCCTCTTTCATCTGATTACATTTTTTCTTTACAAGTACCCGGTTATCCAGACTATCATCCATCACTTTGGACTGTGGGAAAATATGATCAATGTCATACTTCTGGTTATCCCACAATTCCTCCAGTTCAATTGTTTCACCGGAATACATACATTTTCCTTTTTGCGTATAATACAAATACAGCTTGTCTCTTCTCATTTCCGCATCGGAACGTTTTTCAATCTCATCTATCCAGTCTTTTTCTTCCGCTTTACATTTTTTATAGAGTTCCAGCAGTTTCTTTTTTCTTGAAGAGGTTCTTCCCTGATCGGTTTTTTCTCTTGCCATTTCTATAAAAACACGTTTCGGTGGGTTTCCCATCACTTTACAGATTTCCTTTACAATCAAAAGGCTCTGCCAAATCTGCCGCTTCACTGCCGGTGATACGTAAAGCTCCTCGACTAATTCATACGAAATATCCCGTTTTTTTTGTTCGTTTCCATTCTTTTCTTCGATTGCCGATGCAAACAAATATTTTTCGCTAAGCAGTTGCATCAGATTGTCATTCGTCTCCCACAAAGCCCGAATAATAGACCATGCCTCTCCCGTTTCCGGTGCCGGTGCTTCCGTCTCTTCCAAAAACACTTTTGAGAGTCTTCCCCAACCACGATACGGCAGTTTACTTATGCTGTCTCTTTGTTTTTCTGTCAACTCCGGAAACAGTTTCTTTAATCTCTGTTTCAGTATCGCTTTATCATCTCCAAACAGCGTTACGTTCAGGATGATGCATTCTTTTTCCGCCTGGTTCAGTGACAGATTTGTTAATTTCTCTTTAAAGTCATGGTATGCCGTAAGAGAACTCTTGAAATCACCATCAATTCCGGTAATTTCAACTTCTTTTCCGGTAATTCCTTCTTTCACTAAATAGTTTTTCAGTTTTTTCTGTGTAACCTTTCTGCTTTTCTGGAATACTTCTTCATATATTTTCTGTTTCTGCTCTACAGATATCTTTTCTCCATCCAAACGCAGATTATTTAATTCATTTAAAACTTCGTATTTGCTGTACAGTAGAGAATACTTTGGTAAAACATCTTCACTTGGCAGATAAGTACATTTATTCGTCATTCTTCGAATAAACTGTTCTGCACTTGCTTCCAAGTCTACCATCTCATCGAAGTTCCATGGATATATTTTGCCTTCTTTTCGTACCGCCCAGTTACTTTTCTCCCCTTTTTTTCGAATTCCGTTTAAGGGTCCTACGTAGTACGGAATGCGGAATGTGAAAATTTTTTGAATCTTCTCTCCATTCTCTTTCAGTAGCGGAACTTTATCTTCCAGATTTTTCAGGATTGCATTTAATTCATATAAATGAATCTGATACGGAATGACACTGTTGTCTTTTACAGTCTGTTTCGGAAGAAACGTTCCCATTTCCATTTCCTTCTGCATGCAGGATGCTTTCGTCACATCTGATATCTTGCCCATAATATTCTTTTTCAGATAACCGTAAAAGTCTTCCTGACTGCATTGTTTTGGTGCCTTGATATACGCATAATAATTAGCTTTTTCATCCTTTTTTGCAAACAGTCTCTGATATTCTTCCCTTGAAAGATTCTCTCTGACCAGCTTTTTCAGATCTTTCAGATCTTTTTTATGCTTTTCATAAAGTGCCACTTTTGCCTCTGAAAGAGAAGAATAGTTCTGCAAAATATCAGCCAGAACAGCCCAATCGTACACTGCTTTTGCGTGTTCAATTAATACATATTTTTCTCCCAGCTCTGCTTCGATCTCTCCAGCGTATTCTTCATAACCTGCATCTGCGAAGCAAAGTTTTGGCCGTTCCAGTGTATCCATCTGTTTTTCCCCAAACAGATTTCCCAGTTTTGCTGTTCCACCGGTAATCAATCCCAGCCACTCTTTTTCACAGGATGTTTCTGCCCGCATTGCTTTTACTGCTTTTGTCTTTTTCGCAGATTTGGTCAATGTTCGGTCTTTTAAAATTGCCTCTATTTCCTTGCTTCTTTCCACTCCAATCTCGGAAGAAAAGCCAAGTTCTTCTGCCCTCACTGCTTCAAGGAACTGTTCAAATGTTGTCTGAAATTCTCTTACCTGTTCGATATTTCCGTTTAATAGAAAATGGCCTCTGTGTTTCATCATATGATGCAGAGCAAGATATATCAGACGAATATCAGGCGTTTCGTCAGTTTCCATTAACCATTTTCTCAGATGATAGATGGTTGGAAACTGTTTATGATATTCTTTATCTGTGTAATCATCATCCGCAAACAATGCATAGGGAAGTTCCGGACACTTTCCCTGCCTGTCACGCTTATCCTCTGGCCAGTAACGACTCTCTTTCATTCTGCGAAAAAATCCATCATCTATCTTTTCTACTTCTTCCGCAAAAATTTTCTGCAGCAATTCTATTCTCCAATTACGACGATCCAATCTTCGTTTTGCTGTCCGAAACCCTCTTCTCTCTTCTGCAGTCTGTGCACTGTCAAATAGTCGTACACCCCAAAGTGTTTTTCCATGTGCGCGCAAAATTTCGTACTTCTCATTTGTCACAGCCCATCCAACCGAACCGCTTCCCATATCAAGTCCGAGATAATATTCCCCTTTCATCTGTTCTTTCCTCCATTTTCTACATTTTATCTAATTTTACCATATATTTTGATTTTTTACATCTTTTCTTTCCTATTTTCAACAATTCTACTTCCTGGTTCTTGCTGTTCCCACAGTACTGAATCATAACCATGTTTCATTTCTAATTTTAGACAACAAAAAAACTGCTGTCTATGAAGACAACAGTTTTCGTTCCACACACTGTGGACCATCTAACGATGGCGTTTTCGATAAATCGTTATTTGAACTTATGATGTAAAATTTAGTATGGTACTAAACTATCTACACTATACTTCTATTTTTTCCTTTCGTCAATCTTTTTTAGAAAGTTTTTATGATAATTATTCCATTTTTTTCTCTTGCGTCCTTGTTGTTTTTATGGTAAAATATACTTTGTTCTGATTACGAACAATGCCGCTGTGGCGGAATTGGTAGACGCACTTGACTCAAAATCAAGCGGTGAATAACCGTGCCGGTTCGAGTCCGGCCAGCGGCATAGCTAAAAAAGATCTGCAAAAACGAACGTTGATGCAGATCTTTTTTTATTGTCTTCCCTTCAAAAAAGCAGCTTTTGAAAGAAAGAAAACCCCTTTCGCAGAACCCGCCATCTGCCGCACGGTTCTTTTTGAAAGGGGTTTTACTGTTGTTACCTCTTATTTGTTTCCAAACATCTTTTCATATTCCGGTGTTCCATCCAGTGTAGCGAAGTAATCCTTCGGGGTTTCTGCGCGGCGGATGACTTCAAAGCTGCC
>ULVO01041391.1_pt1 | contig 12494 bp, 11 predicted proteins | sample 1959521 | NCBI WGS metagenome assembly ULVO01 (sample SAMEA4835788, study PRJEB28245) | human gut metagenome | biome: gut microbiome; material: fecal sample | place: Denmark | collected 2008
TGCGAAGCAAAAGCCGGAGGGGTTGAAAAAAGAAAGAAGCTTCGCTTGTTATCGTCAACCCCTCCGTCGGCTTATTTCAACTCTTTACTTATGCACCGATGGGTGGGCGTATTTCAGCTCGTACTTTTTGGCGTATTCGGCAAAGTCCGCCTTATAGCGGGCGTCGTTGCCGCTCTTAACGGTATTAAGATATTCGTGCGTATCGAACTCGCCTCGGTCTATTTCCGTTACGCATACGGCAATGTTTGAGCAGTGGTCGCTTATGCGCTCGCAGTTATTCAAAAGATCGTTCAGTATAAATCCAAGCTCTATCGTGCAGCGGCCCGCCTGCAGGCGCTCTATATGCTTGCGCTTTATCTGCGCTATCAGCACGTCTATAACCTGCTCCAGCGGCTCTACCCGCGCGGCCTTGTCCAAATCGTCGTCCTTAAACGAATCCATGGCAAGGGTTAGTATTTCGTTGAGCGCGCTGAAAAGCAGGTTCACTTCCTCCGTTGCATGTTCGGAGAATGTAAGCCCCTTCTCGTGCATCTCCTTCGCGCTTTGGCGAATGTTCAATGCGTGGTCGCCTATGCGCTCAAAATCGCCAATGTTATGCAAAAGCTTTGATACGTCCGCGCTGTCGTTATCGCTCAACGCTGAAGCGGAAAGCTTAACAAGGAAGCTTCCCAGCTTGTCCTCGTACATATCAAGCTCCGTTTCCTCCGTCTTTACGTCCGCAGCCTTATCGTTATCGTAGCTTAGCATAAGTCCCATTGCCGTCAGCACGCAGGAACGCGCAATGTCGCTCATCTTCACGGCCATGTTATAGCTTTCGTGCACCGCAAGGCCGGGGGACAGCAGCAGCCTTTCGTCCAGGAATACTTCGCTCTGCTCCGCGTCATTGCCGCGAACAACTATGCGGGATATCCTTATGAGCACCTTGCGCGCGGGCAGCAGTATTATGGTGGTTATTATGTTGAAAACCGTGTGGCAAAGGGCCACCTCCGGCGCGGAAAGCGGCGAATCGATAAAGCCGAAGCCTATTATTGCATTAAGCCCATAGAACACTATCATGCAGAATACAGTGCCAATTATTTTGCCGGTAATGTGCACTATGGCGACCCGGCGCGCGTTCTTGGTAGTGCCTATGCTTGAAAGCAGGGCCGTGGCGCAGGTGCCAATGTTAAGCCCCATCACGAGCGGTATTGCCATGCCGTATGTTATGCAGCCCGTAAGGGAAAGCGCCTGCAAAATGCCAACGCTTGCCGCGCTGCTCTGTATTATTCCGGTGAAAACAAGGCCCACAAGCACGCCTAAGAACGGATTGTTGAACGCGGTCAGTATCCCCGTGAACTCCGGCATATCCGCAAGCGGGGCAACAGAGCCGCTCATAAGCGTCATGCCGTACATCAATATGGCAAAGCCCACGAACACGCCGCCTATGTCCTTCTTTTTCTGCGTATTGCACGCCATTATCATTATTACGCCTATAAGCGCCACTATCGGGGAAAAGTTTTCCGGTTTAAGGAGGTTTATAAAAATGCTGTCTCCGCTGATGCCGGAAAGGGAAAGTATCCATGCGGTAAGGGTAGTCCCTATATTGCCGCCGAGTATAACGCTAACCGTCTGCTCAAGCTGCATTATGCCGCTGTTCACAAGGCCCACAAGCATTACCGTAAGGGCCGAGGACGATTGAATGGCTATTGTTATCGCCGCGCCGAAAATAAGGCTTGTGGACGTGTGCGCGGTCATTTTCTGCAATGTTGATTGCAGCTTGCTGCCGGAAAGCTTTTCAAGCCCCGCGCTCATTGTATGCATGCCGTACAGGAACAGCGCAAGCCCGCCGAAAAGCGAAATGATAGAATATACGTCCATAGTCTCTCTCCCCGTGTTTTGTAATACCCCTATAAACCTATTTTATATTATAACAGAACTGCGGCAGAAGGCAACACAAACATTCACAGCGCGTTCATTTGCATAGCGGCCTATACTATGGTATTATTTATTATGTATATCAGTTGAAAAGGAGGGCGCTTTATGGCCCGCAACAGCTATGGCATAGCCAAACGCTCCATATGGTATGTTTTGCGGACGCTTATAATCACGGCGGCGATAGTTGCGCTGTGCTTAGGCGTATTTATAGAGGGGCTGCACATAAGCAACCTGTATATACTCGTTACGGAGGGCATGGAAAAGCGCGCCGAGGCCATATTGAAATACGGCCAGACAGGCGTTGATATCGACCTTACGCCGTATTTCAGCGAAGAATATTTGAATAACGACCACGAGCTTGACAGCGGCAAATACGCGGGCTTCACCGTGGCCAGCTATGACTACCGCATTGACGTTAAGGCCGTATCCGTGCTGCCGTGGAGCAGGCGGGCGAACATGACCGTTGATGCGCGCCTTGCCGCAATAAATGCCGCCAGCGATGATACCGAGGGCACAGCCCCTGCCGAGCTGCCGGAATGGGAAGCCGGGCGATACCAGGTGGTGTTCAAGCGCGAAGGATCCCGCTGGTACATAAACAGCATAACCCTTCTTCAGCGCGACCCCGAAACCGAAGTCAAGCCCACGCCTGACATGAGCCTTTTGAAGGACACAGCGGAATAATATGAGCCAAGCCATGCAAAAGCTTTTCGGCACGGATACGCCCGTGCTGCTTGCACCCATGGCCGGCGTTACGGACGCGGCCTTCCGCGGCATATGCCGGGAGATGGGCGCGGATTTTTCGTATACGGAAATGGTAAGCGCGAAAGGACTGCATTATAATAACAAGAACACAGCCACGCTGCTTGACGCTTCCCCGCCGGAGCTAAGCGGCGGCTACGGGGTGCAGCTTTTCGGCGCGGAGCCGGAAATGGTAGCCCGCGCGGCAAAAATGCTGAGCGAAACGCAGAGCGGGCTGAAGCTTATCGACATAAACATGGGCTGCCCCGCGCACAAAATAGTTTCAAACGGGGAAGGCAGCGCCCTTATGAAGAACGAGCCGCTCGCCGCCCGCATAATAGAAGCAGCGGTAAAGGCAAGCGCATTGCCGGTTACGGTAAAGTTCCGCAAGGGTTGGGACGAGGAGCATGTGAACGCGCTCAGCTTCGCCCGCATGGCGGAAGAAAGCGGCGCAGCCATGATAACAATACACGGCCGCACGCGGGAGCAAATGTACAGCGGCACGGCGGACCGGGACATAATTGCAAAAATAAAGGCCGCCGTAAAAATTCCCGTAATAGGCAACGGAGATATATTCACAGGCCAGAATGCACTGGACATGATAAAGCAAACCGGCTGCGACGGGGTCATGGTGGCCCGCGGGGCGGAAGGCAACCCGTTTATTTTCCGGGAAATAAAGGCGGCGTTCGCCAATATTCACTATGACGCGCCCTCATACGCCATGCGCATTGCCGCCGCCATTGACCACGCCGAGCGGCTGACAAAAAGCCGCGGGGACCGCGCAATAGTTGAAATGCGCAAGCATGTATCGTGGTACCTTTCCGGCATGCACGGCAGCGCCGCGCTGCGCGGACGGGTAAATAGCATAACCAGCCTTGATGAGCTTAAAGAATTGCTGAACGAGTATCTTGATACGGTAAAAGGAAAAGAGCTGCACTGAGCAGCCCTTTTTTTGCTTAAATTAAGCGTTGCTTATTTGCTGTTGGATTCTTCCATGGTGTTTTCCACGGCAGCATCTTCAACATTGGCAATGGCGCCGCGGGCGAAAACAAGGCGGGCCTTGTCCGGACCGACGGAGATGGTGATGATGTCGTCCTTAATGTTGGTAACGGTGCCGTATATGCCGCCGATGGTGCGCACACGATCGCCAACCTTAATGGAGGCGAGCATATCCTTTATTTTCTTATCGCGCTTGCGCTGGGGTATGATCATAACCAGCAGCAGCACTATCATCATTATGATGAACATACCGCTTCCGGAGAAGAACGAACCGAGAGAGGACAAAAAATCGCTTCCGCCTTGAGGCATAATTGTAAACCTTCCTTTTTTCAACATATTCAGCCGCATTGGCTGCCATAAACTAACGGCGGGCGTTCCGCCGCCCTTTTACTATATAATACAAAGTCCCTCCGCGTCAAGAAGAACGTTGCATACTCCTCCAAAAAGTCACAAACGCTTCAGCAGAATTCAAGCGTGCATACGCGCCCGTATTCGCCCGATGCAAGCTCCTCGGTGGTTTGCGCGCCCGTGTTTTCAAGCAATATATCTTCATTTAGCGGGCATATCATGGAAAACATAATTTCCCCCGTGCGCATGGCGGGAAGGCTTGGTATTGTGTCCCGCGGCAACCTGAACGTGAGCGCACCGAATTCCTCCGCAAGGGAGCTTAAAAGCCCCGCCGTGTCCGCACCCACAAGCTCGTATATATCCGCGCCGTAGTCCGTTTCGTTAAGCAATGCATACGCCTTGCTGTCCGAATATGCGTATTCTCCCAATTTGCGCGCTCCCTCAAGATAAATCTCCATGTCCTGCTCCGTGCGCGCCATCATGCCTATGTAATCCGCGCTGAATGCGGAATATATCTTCAGCATCTCCTCAGCCGTTGTCTCGTGTATTGGCGCGGGTATGCCGGCATCTATCCACGGCAGGCGGTATTCATCATGCCACGCAAAGGGAATATACCCAAACTGCGCATAGAAATTCACGTCCGGCTTTAATATTGCCGCTGCGGTACCCTTCTGCTTCTGCTCCGCATGGCAGGCCGTTATAAGCCGCGCCGCTGCCATATGGTGCCTGTATTCGGGCAGCGTTGCAACGCCCGCTATCATTACGCAGTTTTTCGTTCCCCCGCCCATCATTATGGGGTAAGGTATTGCGTGCAGCGCGGCTATCATTTTGCCTTCGTAAAACGCCGCCAGCACATATTCCGGCCTTGTGCGGCGGGCAAAATAATAATCACTGTAGCCCGAGGCGTCCTCCGGAAAGCATATGTTCCACACTCGCTTTGCTTCGCCGTATTCATCCGCACCAATGTGCCTTATAGTCAGTTCCATCAAATGGGTCTCCCGTCGAACTTATCTATCATATATGCCGGATAATAGGACAGCTTGGCCTTCCTAAGCCCTTCCATGCCCATGTCCTCCTCGCGGTTTATGAACTTAACGTCCGTCAATTCATGCTGCACAAATTGATTGTTTATGGCCGTGTAAAGGCCCATTATCTCGTTATCGGCCTTTTCAATGTGCACAACGGCCATGTTATCGTCCATCTTCTGCCCCAGCGTAAACGCCGCAAGCTTGCCGTCTATCCTTATGCCGCCGCCGCGTATGCCCAGCACGTCCATGTGCATGAGCAGCGTTTTGATCGCACACAGCTCCATGTTGTCCGTTTCGTCGGGAGATTTTTCGCTGAGCCATTCATTGTATACGTCAACGCATTCGCCCATCATATCGCCGGTTATTTTAACGTATTCGTACCGTTCGCCGTACTGCGCCATGAACTGGTGTATATGGTTGCGCTTGGCGTGCAGCCTTTTGCCGGCCAAGTCTCTTAGGCTTTCCATTGTGTAAACATAGTCGCTGTTGTTGCGGTCATCTATCAGTTCATAGCCTGTGCAGCGCTCAAACGCGGCCTTTATGGGGCCGGATATGCCCTTGAAGATAGGATCTATGCCGTGCGTGCTCATGTATTCCGCCGCCTTATCGAGCGCGGTTTGATAATACTCAGACTCGGGCTCAACCGTAAGCGGGGCGAACATGAAGCGTTCATTGCCCCAATGCAGCAGTATATAGAGCGCCTGCTCATCCTCCGCAAGCATTATGTTCCCGCCGCAGCCCCACATGAGCAGATTTGAAAAGGTATATTCCGAGCATTCCAGCTTCCATTTTGCCGTGTAATGCTCAACCATTTGCTTCATCGATATATCTATCGGTTTGAAATCCATAAACTAAGCGTGTACCTCCGTTTTGCTTACATATATTTTAATCTATCAGCATTGATAAAATCAACCGTATTGTGTGCTTTTGCATATTATATTCGCCGCTTCGGCAAAGCCGTAGCCGCCCTCGCCATCCAGTATATATGCGGGCAAATGCGCCATTCTGTCCGTAAACGGTGCAATGTTCGCCACGCCGCAGCTCAGCGGGAACGCCGCAAACATGGGCTCATCATTGGGCGAATCGCCGAAGAACATAGCTTCGTTCTCTGCGTCGTCCGCATGGCAATAGTCTTTAAGATATATTGCCGCCATGTCCGCCTTTGAATATGCGCCGAACCATGCGTTTACGTGTATGCTGCTCACTTTGGCCTCCGCCCCCATGTCGCGGCAAAGCTTTGCCACGGCGTATGCCGTTTCAAGCGGGAGTTTTGGTTCATCCTCCGCAAAGTCAAACGCAGCATCGTATATCCTTGCGAACTGGTCATGCGCCATGCGCACTTTGGGGAACGCCTTCAGCACCGCGGCCTTGACCGGCTCAAGCAGCCTTTTCGGCTCTTTGGCGGCAAGCGGGTGGCGTATCATGCGCACGGCGTTATGCTCATCATAGTCATATGCAAACGCGCCGTTTTCGCATATAACGGCCTGCACGGGCCATTGGCGCAGCATCATATCGCACCAGCCCGCGGGCCTGCCCGTTACGGGGATAAGCTTAAACCCGCATTCCTTCAGCTTCCACATGGCGGTATACGCTTCGCCTGTCAGCTTGCCGCCGTTTGTTACGGTATCGTCCACGTCGAACAATATATATTTCAGTTTATTCAGCTTGCGCGCCTCTGTTTCGCAAAATCGCTGCATATTGGCCCATCCTTTGCGCAACAGAAGCGGCCGTAAAGGCCGCTTCATGCGCATTATGTTATAGCTTATTTGTTTTTGCCTTCGCCGTCCGCGCTCTGTTCCTGCGCTTCGGCAGCGGCCTTGGCCTCGGCTTCCGCCTTTTCCTTGGCCAGCACTTCTTCATCCGCCTTCTCTATGCGGGCACGCCTGTCGCTGAACGTTTCAAGCTCCACGTCCTCGCCCTTGAACAGCTTTTCAAAATCGTCGCCGTCAATATGCTCGTATTCTATCAGCGCCTTTACTATGCGCTCCATAGCGTCGCGCTGCTCGGTCAGCACGGTCTTTGCCCGGTCGTACTGTTCTTCCAGTATGCGGCGAATTTCCTTATCCACGCGCGCGGCTACTTCTTCGGAGAAGTTGCGCTGGTGTCCCCAATCCTTGGCAATGAAAACCTCTGTCTGTCCGCCAAGGAACACAGGGCCTATTTCGTCGCTCATGCCGAATTCAACAACCATCCTGCGCGCAAGCTCGGTAGCCTTCTGCAGGTCGCTGTATGCGCCGGTGCATATATCGTCTAAGAATATGCTTTCGGCAACCCTGCCGCCAAGCGCCATGGCGATTTCGTCCAGTATCTTTCCGCGGGACATATGGTCGCGATCGTCCTCCGGCATGGTCATGGTGTAGCCGGCCGCCCTGCCGCGCGGAATAACGCTTATTTCGTGCACCGGGTCGCAGTTGGGCAGCACGCGCGCCACAACGGCGTGGCCGGCCTCGTGATACGCGGTTATTTTCTTATCTTCGGGCGTTATAACATGGCTGCGCTTTTCGGGGCCGACCACGGTGCGAGTTATGGCCTCCTCCAGCTCCGTCATGCCGATTTCCTTTTTCTTATACCTTGCGGCAAGTATCGCGGCCTCGTTCAGCACGTTTTCAAGATCCGCTCCCGTGAAGCCCGGCGTGCGCTTTGCCAGCACCGAAAGGCTTACCTCATCGGCCAGCGGCTTGCCCTTGGCATGCACCTTCAATATGGCTTCGCGGCCCTTAACATCCGGATAATTTACGGTTATCTGCCTATCGAACCTGCCCGGGCGCAGAAGCGCGGGGTCAAGTATATCAGGGCGGTTGGTGGCGGCGATAACTATTATGCCTTCGTTCACGGCAAAGCCGTCCATCTCAACAAGGAGCTGGTTGAGCGTCTGCTCGCGTTCGTCATGCCCGCCGCCAAGGCCGGCGCCGCGCTGGCGGCCCACGGCGTCTATTTCGTCTATAAACACAACGGCGGGCGCGCACTTCTTTGCGGTGGTGAAAAGATCCCTCACCCTGCTTGCGCCAACGCCTACGAACATTTCAACAAAGTCCGAACCGGATATTGAGAAGAAGGGAACCTTCGCTTCGCCGGCAACGGCCTTTGCAAGCAGCGTTTTACCCGTACCCGGAGGGCCAACGAGCAGCACGCCCTTGGGTATCCTTGCGCCCATTTCGGTGAAGCGCTTGGGCGCACGCATGAATTCGACAACTTCCTTCAGTTCTTCCTTTTCCTCGTCCGCGCCGGCAACATCATCGAACGTAACGCGGTTGTTGGGGTCCATCTGGGTGCGCGCATGCGCCTTGCCGAAGCTCATCATCTTGTTGCCGCCGCCCTGCGCGCGGAATACCACGACGTAGAACACGACGATTATGACAAGCATTATAAGGTAAGGCAGTATGTATTCCAATATGGAAGGCTCCGGCGGGGGATTATATGTATATGTAAACGGATAATCCTCCGGCGTTACCTTGTCCGCATCTATGCCCTTGGCGTCTGCAACTATGGCCGCCATATCCGATCGGAACGCATTTTCGTTGGATACGTTGCAGATAAAGTCATACTTCTTGGGGAACAGATCCTTATACGCAGAGCCTTTTTTAATGCCAACTATTTCGCCGTTGCAGTATTCAACGGCCTCCACCGTGCCTTCCTTTGCCATGGCAAGAAAATCGGCATATTCGATTTTCTTATCGTCCGTGCCGCCGTTCTGAAGCTGCGTAAGCAGAACAATCATCAGCACCACTATGGCCAAATAGATAAGCGGAGTTCTCAGCTTTTTACCCAATTTGTCCTCCTGACATGCCGCTTGATAAAGGGCATATCGTACCAATTTAATAATCTTAGTTATCATATCACACTTTGGGCATATGTTCAAATGCTCAATATGAGCAACAATGTGAAAAAAACGTGCCTGCCGCGCACACGAGGGCGCTGTGCGGCATATGGTAGCAATATAAGGCGCTATAAATGCGCCAAGAGCAAAATGAGCGAGGTGCAAAACAATGAGGATATTACAGCGTGGCGATACGGGCAGCGACGTGCGCACGGCCCAAACCGCCCTTATACGCGCGGGCTACGACCCGGGCGCGGCAAACGGAGTATTCGGCGCGGCAACAGAGCGCGCGGTGATGCAGTTCCAGCGGGTGCTCGGCGCAACGCAGGACGGCATAATAGGCCCGGTAACGTGGCAGTTTCTTGAGCCGTTCGCGCTTGAAAGCAACCCGGATGTGCTAAGGCGCGGCAGCCGCGGCGCAATGGTAAGGCGGCTACAGGAGGCGCTGGAGGCTTCCGGCAACAGCCCCGGGCGCATAGACGGCCTTTTCGGCACAAAGACCCAGGCCGCCCTGCGCGCGTTCCAGCGGAGCGCAATGCTTGCGCAGACAGGCGTTGCGGACAGGGCGACGTGGCTTGCAATAGCCCCGTATATAGATTACAGCGACGTATATTTGCGGCGCGGGGACAGGGGTATGCTTGTTACCATACTGCAAACGGCACTGACAAGCGCGGGCTTCTCCCCCGGGCAGGCGGACGGTATATTCGGCAGCCGCACGTTCAACGCGGTAACTGCGTTCCAGCGGGCCAACCGCATCACGGCGGACGGCATTGCGGGGCCGCGCACCTGGGCGCTGCTGAAGCCGTATCTTAGCGGAGAGCTGATGACATACGTTGTGCGCCGCGGGGACACGCTTTCGTCCATAGCCCGCCGGTTCAACACAACGGTTGAAGAATTGCTGCGGCTTAACCCGCGCGAGGATCCGGATCTTATATTCGTTGGGGAAACCCTGCTTATACCGGTAAGCAAAGGCTGAAAATACCAAGGGAGCTGATATGCTCCCTTATATTTTTATTGAGAAATGCGGCTTTATGTGGTAGTGTATATGCATAAATTTATATATAGCCGAGAAAGGATATATTTATTTATGAAATCCATAATAAAGCCGATAAGTTTTGCGCTGAGTCTGCTGCTTGCGCTCAGCCTGCTGGGCTGCTCCGCCGCGCCAAAGGATACGGCTGCGCCCATAGCTACCGAGGCGCCCGCGGCAACTTCCGCCCCCACTCCCGAACCCGAACCCACTGAGGACACAGCCCGGGCGGAGGCCGAGGCCGCGCTTAAAGAGCTGGACGAGAGAATGTTTGCGGAAAGCGTTGTGAGCGACGCGCTGAGCTTTCATCTTACCGTTGCGCATCCGGAGAATTTTCCCCTTATAACGGATTACCCGACCGGCTGGGGCGAATTCTCCTGTGCCGAGCAGGAGGCGAGCAACGAAGAGAACATAGCGTGGCTTGAGGAGCTTTACGCCATTGACCGCAATGCTCTCTCCGATGATTCAAGGATAACCTACGATACGCTTGTTCAGTTCCTTGAGCAAGGCATAGAAGGTAATCAGTATTACTATTATAACGAGGTGCTGGATACCTTTGTGGGGCTGCATTCCAATCTGCCGCTCAATTTGGTGTTCTATGATATGCACACCAAGGCGGACGTGGAGAATTACCTTACGCTGCTTGCGGACACGCCGCGCTACGTTGGGCAGGTTTTGGCATTTGAGCAGGAGAAGTCCGCGGACGGCAAATTCATGCGGGATAACGCCCTTGACAAGGTGCTTGAGCAGATAAAGGCATTCATGGATGCGCGGGAGACGTGCTTCCTATTCGCCACGTTTGATGAATTCATAGCCGATATAGACGAGCTGAGCGACGAGGAACGCGCCGCATACAGCGCAAGGAATACGGAGCTTGTGAACGCGCTTATCGATTCCTATCAGGTGCTTTACGATGGGCTTGAGGCGCTGCGCGGCACGGCGACCACCGACGGCGCGCTCTATACATACGGCGAGGAGGGCAAGGCCTTCTTCGCAACGGAGCTTAAATACAACGCCTGCGCGGACATAACGCCCGAGGAAGCGCTGGAAATACTTTATGACGAGCTTAACGCGCAGTTGAGCAAGCTTTATGACGCCGCCAAGAAGGACGCCGCCGTGTTCGATAAGTACGACACGGTGGAGCTGAGCGTCGGCACGACGGAGGAAAACATAGAGTACCTTAAAGAGCTGATGGCGGATTACTATCCGGAGCTGCCGGAGCATACGCTCACGTTCATGGACTGCCCAAGCGAGCTGGAGGACCAGTTCAGCCCCGCGGCATATCTTATTCCGCCGGTGGACGACGCGAGCGAGAACCTTATTATACTAAACAACAAAACGCTTGAAAACGACAACAGATACCTTGACACCCTTGCGCACGAAGGTTACCCCGGCCACCTTTATCATTACCAGTACCTGCGTACGCTTATAAACAAAACCGGCTATACCCGACAGGCGCTTTCAATGGGCGGATACTACGAAAGCTGGTCCCAGTCCGGCGAGGTGTTCTTCGATAATTACAACACCCGCTTCGGCGCGCCGTACTGCAACTTCATGAGCGCGAACTCCATGATAGGCAATTTGCTGCTGCCCGCGATAGTTAGCATAGAGGTGAACTACTTCGGCAAGAGTGCGGACGACATGTTCGACCTTACCTCCGCCTATTTCGGGGACGAGGCCGCAACGGAGCTGAAGGACATTTATTACGACTACGCCGTTGAAAACCCGTTCTACTTCCTTGAATACGCCATGGGATACAGCATTTATCAGCAGAAGCTGAGGGAAGCGGAGGATATTTGCGGCGCAAGCTTCGACCTTCGCAGCTTCCATGAAACGTATCTTAACATCGGGCCGACTTATTTCAACATATCCATGCCCATAATGGACGAATGGATAAGCGGGCATAAATAAAATTATTGCCGCCACGCCGCTTTATGCTGATGACAAGGCGCGGAGAATGTGGTAATATGAATGCATCACATACGGTTTATTTGAAAGGAGTTATTCTATGCCTTATTGCACAAATTGCGGCGCGCAGTATGACGACGGCGCAAAGTTCTGCCCCACCTGCGGCGCGACCACCGGCGAAGCCGCACAACAGAGCACCTATACCAACCCCACTCAGCCTGTTCAGCAGCCGGTGCAGACCGACAACAGCAAAACAATGGCCATACTTGCCGTTGTGTTCCCCATTCTGTTCTTCCTGCCCATAGTGACCAACCCCAAGACCGAGTTCGGCACCTTCTGGGCCAATCAGGCGCTGCTTCTGCTGCTTCTTAGCGTGGTTGCCAGCATCACCGCGGGCATAGTTATAGGCATACTCATCTGGGTATTCCAGGTAGTCCTTTGGATAATGGCCCTGGTGAGCGTTTGCAAGGGCGAAATGAAGCGCCTGCCGCTCATAGGCACCATAGACATAATAAAGTAATGATAGACTGAATAAGCTTGCAGGGGAACGCGCTGGCGTTCCCTTTTTTATATCGTCAACCCCTCAGCCTCACTTCGTTCGACAGCTCCCCGTAAAGGGGAGCCTTTTTATACAGCACAATTAAGCTGCTCCACCCCCTCCCATACATCTGCGTCACTTGCGTCACATCGTCACAAACAGGCTAATTATCTA
>ULVO01021458.1_pt1 | contig 12368 bp, 10 predicted proteins | sample 1959521 | NCBI WGS metagenome assembly ULVO01 (sample SAMEA4835788, study PRJEB28245) | human gut metagenome | biome: gut microbiome; material: fecal sample | place: Denmark | collected 2008
TGCAGTAGTAAGTGATTTTGAATCAGGTATCCGTGGATTCATGGCAATGAAAGAATTCGGTGACCGCTGGTGGCTGTCTTCAGAAAATGTATGGCTCTATGGTGGATGGTGGAACTGGGTGAACGGAATTGCCGGAATCCTGAACATCTTCTGTATGACAGGATGGTGGGGAATCTACACATCCAAGAAAAAAGATGATATGTTATGGCCTGATATGACATGGCAGTTCATCTTAGCATACGATGTATGGAACTTTACTTATACATACCTGAACCTTCCTACACATAGCTGGTACTGTGGTATTGCATTATTATTAGCACCTACATTCGCAGCAATGTTCTGGAACAAGGGTGGTTGGATCCAGAACCGTGCAAATACTTTAGCAACATGGTGTATGTTCGCTCAGGTATTCCCATTATTCCAGGTAGGATCTAAGTTTGCAGTATTACCATCTCTTTATGGAAAAGAGTGGACAAATGGTTTAGAGTTAGCTACAGCAGCTCAGCCTGCATATGCAAACCCAACAGCTCAGGGTGTAATGGCAATCCTTGCAATCGTTGTAAACGTACTTTGCATTACCATTATCATCAAACGTTCTCTTGAGCAGAAGAAGAACCCATACAAGAACGAAATCTTTACAGATCAGAAAGACTTCCAGATTGCTATGGCAAGAGCTGAAGAGCAGTAAGAAGAATAGAAATTGTGAGAAGACATGGAGGAAACTCTGTGTCTTCTTTTTTTGTGTGATCTGTTAGGAAGGGTAATGTTCAGCGGGCTCCTGACGATTATTCCGGGTTTCCTTGTGCTAAGCATTCCGATGAACCTCCTTAAAAGCAGGAATCGTGTTCGCCAGAGGGCTCCACGCTTCCGAGAGTTTCATCTCCATAGCACAAAAAGAAACCTTTCATAATCGTCGGGAGCTCGCTGGGATATACGCTTTCTAATGTGGTTGGGGGAGGAGTGAGTTCTACATTGAGATTTCCGAGAAGGTGTTGCCAGGTAATTGTGGTGAAAGAGAACTAGATATATTATATGTAAAATGGTCTTGATTTCAGAAATGGGACATGTTATGTAAATCCAATGGCTTGTAGAACATTCCTTAAAATCTTTATAGAATCTTCCAAAATTCAGTGGATAGCTTTTAAATGAGTTTTTAGGAGACCATATACAAACTCATAACTCATCTGATATTTTCTATACTTACATTAATTAAGCAATTCTCAAAATGCAATTCTTTTAAACCATTGAATGATTCATCCTAGAAATTTCCATATAGACACAATGTAGCAGTTCCCGGCTATCCCCACAGACAGTTGCGAGGCTTCCGTCGTGAGGAGCACACTGCCGCTCATGGTTTGTGCCTGTCTGAGCCCGTAGGGCGAGTTGCACAAAACATGAGTAAAAAGGCGTGGGCGACGAACAGGAAACGCAGCATGTCCGTGGGGATAGCCGAGAACAGCGGTATGATATAAAGTGAAAATAGCCTGAGACTACAACATTATCATTATATGAAAGAAAAATACCCAGGAACAGAGGTATACTATAAAGATAAGTATATAAATCAAAATAGACGATATTTTAAAACTGTCAGAAAATCTTGATACAATTCCGCCGAAATCCATAAAAAAGTAACGAGCCAGAAAAATCTTTTTCTGTCTCTCCCTTCATTCACACTTTACAGAACTCAAAATCAGTGTATAATGTAGTGCGGGAAGGGAGAGAGGAGCGTGATGGAATGGCAGGTTTGGAGAATCCTGTAGAGGAATTGATCGTAGAAAACAAGCAGATGTCGGAAGCATTTTGTAATAGTCTGTTTTTAGCGTTATCGGGAGGATTTCAGGATGCCTATACCTACAATTCAAGAGGCAAGGTGTTTTCAAACGCACAGACTGGAAACGTGGTACTGATGAGCCAGCATTTTATGGAGGGACGCTGGCAGGAAGGAATACGTTATCTGCTGCCGCTGTTGGCATTTGCGGTGGGAGTGTTTATTGCAGAGAGGATACAGTATCGGCATCGATATGCAAAACGTCTGCATTGGAGACAGGGCATTTTGTTAGCGGAGATCGCCATTTTGTTTATTGTAGGTTTTATGCCTGAAAAATGGAATCTTCCGGCAACGATCATGGTATCTTTTGCATGTGCTATGCAGGTACAGACCTTCCGGAAAGTCGGAGGTTATTCCTATGCAAGTACCATGTGTATCGGAAATCTGAGAAGTGGTACCGCAGCATTGTCCGTTTGGTGCAGGGAGAAAAAACCGGAGCAGTTAGAGCAGGCACTTTACTATTTTGGAATCATCTTCTTTTTTGCCATAGGAGCAGGAGTCGGTGGAATTTTATCCATAAGATTTGGTTTACATATCATATGGGTTTCCTGCGTCTTTTTATTGATCAGTTTTAGCCTGATGTTTGTAGAAACTTTAAAGAAAAAGTAAAAAATAAGACGGATACACCAAAAGAACGTTGAAATAAGGAATTATGCGAATTTTTTACATAAAAATGCGTAAAAGTAAAAATTTCACAGTTGACATTTGACATATTTGGTGTATAATTATAACAATTCGATGGAGAAGGTCATACTTTCTCCATTTTTTGTTGTAGTTGACATAATTCTAAGGAGGAGCAAGGATGAAAAGGAAATTAATTGGAGTAATTTTAATGGCAGTGATGGTTTGCTCACTGGCAGCATGTGGTTCAAAAGAGACCAAGGAAACAAAAGCAGACGCAGATAAGTCAGGAACACCGGTTTTAAGAGTAGCAATGGAATGTGGCTATGCACCATATAACTGGACACAGTCAGATGATTCTAACGGAGCAGTTCCAATCGAGGACAGCAAAGATTATGCGTATGGATACGATGTTATGATGGCAAAGAAGATCGCAGATAAATTAGGCTGTGAGCTTCAGATCGTAAAACTGGACTGGGATTCTTTAATTCCTGCAGTACAGTCAGGAACCGTGGATTGTGTTATCGCAGGTCAGTCAATTACTTCTGACAGAAAAGAAATGGTAGATTTTACAGAGCCATATTATTATGCATCCATCGTTACTTTAGTAAAATCTGATGGAAAATATGCAGATGCAAAAGGAATCAGCGATCTTGCAGGTGCAACCTGTACATCACAGCTTGGAACAATCTGGTATGACAATTGTCTGCCACAGTTAAAAGATGCGAATATCCAGCCGGCACAGGAATCCGCTCCGGCAATGTTAGTAGCATTAGAGAGTGGCCGTACAGATTTAGTAGCAACAGATATTCCGACAGCAAAAGCAGCATGTGTTGCTTATCCGGATCTGAAGATTTTAGATTTTACAGATACAGATGATAACTACAAAGTATCCGATGAAGATATCAACATTGGTATTTCTGTGAAAAAAGGAAATACAGAGCTTACAGACAAGATCAACAGCGTATTAAAAGAGATGACAACAGAGGACTTTGACTCTATGATGGACGAGGCAATTTCTGTTCAGCCGTTATCCGAGTAATCAATTAAAAAGGGGTTAGATAACGTGATTTCAAACATGAACTTTTGGGAACGTATTCTCTATCTGTTACAGGAATATGGAACCTCCTATTTAAAAGGTGCAGGAACAACACTTGTGATCGCACTCGTATCGACAGCAATCGGTTGTCTGATAGGATTTATCGTCGGAATCATCCAGACGATTCCGGAGGACAAGCAGAGAGATTCCCTGTTAAAAAAGATCGTTTTAAAGATTGTAAAGATTATTTTAAAGATTTATGTGGAAGTATTCCGTGGAACGCCGATGATCGTTCAGGCAGTGTTTATTTACTATGGAGCTGCACAGATTTTTAACATCCAGATGGGAATGTGGCAGTCCGCATTTTTAATCGTATCGATCAATACCGGTGCGTATATGGCAGAATCCGTGCGTGGTGGAATCATTTCCGTCGATCCGGGACAGACCGAAGGTGCAAAGGCAATTGGAATGACACATGTACAGACAATGACCAATGTCATTCTGCCACAGGCATTTCGGAATATTTTACCGCAGATCGGCAACAACCTGATCATCAACATCAAGGATACTTCCGTATTGTCCATTATCAGTATTGTAGACCTGTTCTTTGTACATAAGAGCGTGGCAGGTGCGTTGTATACCTATTTTGAATCCGCAGTGATCGTAATGTGTATGTATCTGATCATGACATTAGCAGCGTCTAAACTGCTCCGTTTATGGGAGAAAAAGATGGATGGTTCAAAGAACTATGAGTTAGTCGATGTCATGGGGATCGGAACCCAGCTGGGCGAAGAAGTAAAACGTGGAGAGTAGAGGAGGTTTCATATGAATGCAGAAGATGTAATATTAGAAGTATCTCATCTGGAAAAATCTTTTGGCTCTCACGACGTGTTAAGAGATATCAGTTTTCAGGTGGCAAAAGGTGATGTGGTTTCCGTGATCGGAGCGTCCGGTTCAGGAAAATCCACAATGCTCCGCTGTGTGAATCTGTTAGAGACACCAACCGGTGGCAGCATTTTATATCATGGAGAAGATATCACAGATCCAAAGATCAATGTACCGGCATACCGTTCTAAGGTTGGCATGGTATTCCAGAGTTTTAATCTGTTTAACAACATGACGGTTTTAGAGAACTGCATGGTAGGTCAGATCAAGGTGGCAGGAAGAAAAAAAGAAGAAGCAGAAGAAAAAGCAATGGCATACTTAAAAAAGGTTGACATGGACGCGTACATCAATGCAAAACCGCGTCAACTTTCCGGTGGTCAGAAACAGCGTGTGGCAATTGCAAGGGCTTTGGCAATGGAGCCGGAAATCCTGCTTTTTGACGAACCGACTTCCGCATTAGACCCACAGATGGTCGGAGAAGTCTTAAATATCATGCGTCAGCTTGCGCAGGAAGGCCTTACGATGATCGTAGTCACACATGAGATGGCATTTGCAAGAGACATTTCAAGTCATGTGATCTTTATGTCAGACGGCGTGATCGAAGAAGAAGGAACTGCACAAGAAGTATTCTTAGAGCCAAAGAGCGAAAAGACCAAAGAGTTCTTAAGCAGATTCCGTGGAATTGAAGGCGAGGTATAATTGAATGTTTTTCCTCTTTCTGCTATACTTTGAGAAAGTATGGAGGAAGAGAAATCTCAACATAGAAAATTCCCTGTTCGGGTATAATATGATACCGGAACAGGGAATTTTTATGTTAAAATTTTTTATAAAAGAATTAGCACTCACCTATTGACAGTGCTAACAAAAGGTGTTATACCTTATATTGTAAAGGAAAAATAGGTTTCAGACATTCTTATTTTTAGGAAATAGAATGTGACGATAGAAAGGGGCGTAGAAGTATGAACATCCAGAAATTTACCCAGAAATCAGTAGAAGCGATCAACGATTGCGAGAAATTAGCATATGAATACGGAAATCAGGAAATTGAGCAGGAACATTTGATGGTTGCATTGATGCAGCAGGAAGATGGACTGATCCCGAAATTAATTGAGAAAATGGAGATCCAGAAACAGCATTTTGCAGATAATGCAAGACGAAAACTGGAAGCCAGAGTCAAAGTGTCCGGAGGACAGGTTTATGTGGGACAGAATCTGAATAAGGTTCTGATCCATGCAGAAGATGAAGCAAAACAGATGGGCGATGAATATGTATCGGTAGAGCATCTGTTTTTAGCATTGATAAAATACCCGAATCAGGCAATGAAAGAATTGTTTAAGGAATATGGTATCACCAGAGAAAGATTTTTACAGAGTCTTTCGACCGTGCGTGGTAATCAGAGGGTAACTTCTGACAATCCTGAGGCAACATATGATACGCTTGAAAAATATGGCTATGATATGGTAGAGCGGGCAAAAGACCAGAAACTTGATCCTGTCATCGGAAGGGATACGGAAATCCGTAATGTTATCCGGATTCTGTCACGAAAGACAAAGAACAATCCGGTTTTGATCGGTGAACCGGGTGTCGGAAAGACAGCAGTAGTAGAAGGCTTAGCACAGAGGATCGTGCGTGGTGATGTGCCGGAAGGACTGAAGGATAAAAAATTGTTTGCACTGGATATGGGTGCATTAGTAGCAGGTGCGAAATACCGTGGAGAATTTGAGGAACGTTTAAAAGCAGTGCTCGATGAAGTAAAGCAGAGTGACGGTCAGATCATTCTCTTTATTGATGAGCTGCATACCATCGTCGGAGCAGGAAAGACGGACGGTGCCATGGATGCAGGCAATATGTTAAAACCAATGCTTGCAAGAGGCGAGCTTCACTGCATCGGTGCAACAACGTTAGACGAATACCGTGAATATATTGAAAAAGATGCAGCTTTAGAGCGTCGTTTCCAGCCGGTACAGGTAGATGAGCCAACCGTAGAGGATACGATCTCTATTTTAAGAGGTATCAAAGAACGCTACGAGGTATTCCACGGAGTTAAGATTACCGATGCCGCATTAGTCAGTGCAGCAGTCCTTTCGAACCGCTATATTTCGGATCGTTTTTTACCGGATAAAGCGATTGACTTAGTCGATGAGGCATGTGCCCTGATCAAAACCGAATTAGATTCTATGCCAACCGAGTTAGATGAGTTGAACCGTAGGATCATGCAGCTTCAGATCGAAGAAACTGCATTGAAAAAAGAGGAAGATCATCTGAGCAAGGATCGTTTAGAGACACTTCAAAAAGAATTAGCTGAATTAAACGATGAATTTGCAGCAAAGAAGGCACAGTGGGACAATGAGAAAAAGACCGTAGAAAAAGTACAGAAGCTGCGTGAGGAATTAGAATCCCTGAAAAAAGAGATTGCACTTGCAAAGCAGAACTACGATTTAGAGAAAGCAGCAGAACTTCAGTATGGCAGACTCCCACAGTTAGAGGGTGAGCTTGCCGCAGAAGAAGAAAAAGTGAAAAAAGAAGATTTTTCACTGGTGCACGAAAGTGTTACCGATGAAGAGATTGCAAGGATCATCTCCCGCTGGACAGGAATTCCGGTAGCAAAACTGACAGAGAGTGAACGAAACAAAACACTGCACTTAGATGAGGAACTTCATAAACGTGTCATCGGACAGGATGAGGGAGTTACAAAAGTAACCGAAGCGATCATCCGTTCCAAAGCAGGAATCAAAGATCCGACGAAACCGATCGGTTCCTTCCTGTTCCTTGGACCAACCGGTGTTGGAAAAACAGAGTTAGCAAAGAGTCTCGCAGCGAGCCTGTTTGATGATGAAAACAACATGGTAAGGATCGACATGAGCGAATACATGGAGAAATATTCCGTATCACGTCTGATCGGAGCACCTCCTGGATATGTCGGCTATGAAGAGGGCGGACAGTTAACCGAGGCAGTCCGTAGAAAACCATACTCCGTAGTGCTTTTTGATGAGATTGAAAAGGCACATCCTGATGTATTCAACGTATTACTTCAGGTGTTAGATGATGGCAGAATCACGGATTCACAGGGCAGGACCGTAGATTTTAAAAATACGATCCTGATCATGACTTCTAACATTGGCTCTGCACATCTGTTAGATGGAATTGATGAAAACGGCAACATCAGTAAGGATGCCGAAGAAGCCGTTATGAATGAACTTCGCGCCGGATTCCGACCGGAATTTTTGAACCGTCTGGATGAGATCATTCTGTTTAAGCCATTGACAAAGAGCAACATTGGAGAAATCATCCACCTGTTAATGGAGGATCTGAACAGCCGTCTGGTAGACAAAGAAGTTCGTGTCGAGTTATCAAAAGAAGCAGAAGCGTATGTGGTAGACCACGGATTTGATCCGGTTTATGGTGCAAGACCGATGAAACGTTATCTGCAAAAAACAGTTGAAACCGAGGCAGCAAAACTGATCTTAGCGGACCGTGTCCGTGCAGGAGACACCATCCTGATCGATGTGGAAAATGGAGCATTGACTGCAAAAGTGAAAGCATGATCCATGGATCAGCGAGCAACGGAATTATGAGTGAGCGATACTCATAATAGAATCAAACTTTAGAATATTATAAACAGGAGGCACTTCTCTTCCCAAGCAGAAGAGAAGTGCCTCCTATAAATTTGTCAGAAAAAAGATAATAAAAGTCCTTGACAAGTGGAAATTTTTGCTATAATATAACACCAACCTACTTGGTAGGTATGTAAAAGAAAAAGCAAATAAATCTTAAGAAAGAACGAGGTAAAGAAGATGAGTAATTATAAATTTGAAACATTGCAGCTTCATGTAGGACAGGAAAAAGCAGATCCGGTAACAGATGCAAGAGCCGTACCGATCTATGCAACCACTTCTTATGTATTCCACAATTCCCAGCATGCAGCAGACCGCTTCGGACTGCGCGATGCAGGAAACATCTATGGTCGTCTGACAAATTCCACACAGGATGTATTTGAACAGAGAATTGCAGCATTAGAGGGTGGAGTTGCAGCGTTAGCAGTTGCATCAGGAGCAGCAGCCATTACCTATGCAATCGAGGCATTAGCACAGGCAGGAGATCACATTGTTGCACAGAAAACAGTTTACGGCGGAACATTTAACCTGTTAGAGCATACATTAGTACAGTTTGGAATAGAGACAACATTTGTCAATGCCCACGACCTCAAAGAGTTAGAAGCAGCTATTTTACCAAATACGAAAGCAGTTTACTTAGAGACACTTGGAAATCCAAACAGTGACATTCCGGATATTGATGCGATCGCAGAGATTGCACATAAACACGGCATTCCGGTTGTAGTAGACAATACTTTTGGTACTCCATATCTGATCCGTCCGATCGAGCATGGTGCAGATATTGTCGTACATTCTGCAACAAAATTTATTGGAGGCCACGGTACAACTCTTGGAGGAGTCATTGTAGATTCCGGAAAATTTGACTGGAAAGCAAGTGGAAAATATGCACCGATCGCAGCACCAAACCCAAGTTATCATGGAGTATCTTTTGTAGATGCTGCCGGTCCTGCTGCATTTGTAACATATATCCGTGCCATCCTGCTTCGTGACCAGGGAGCAGCAATTTCACCGTTTGCGGCATTTTTACTGTTACAGGGAACAGAGACACTTTCTCTTCGATTAGAGAGACATGCCGAGAATACCAAAAAAGTCATTGAATATCTTCGTAAGCATCCGAAAGTTGCAAAAGTAAACCATCCATCCCTCCCGGATCATCCGGATCACGCACTCTATGAGCGGTATTTCCCAAATGGTGGCGGCAGCATTTTTACATTTGAGATCAAAGGTGGTCAGGAAGAGGCATACCGCTTTATCGATAACCTTGAGATTTTCTCGCTGCTTGCAAATGTAGCAGACGTAAAATCATTGGTAATCCATCCGGCAACTACCACACATTCCCAGTTGTCAGAAGAAGAACTTGCGGATCAGGGAATCACACCATCTACGATCCGCCTTTCCATTGGAACGGAGCATATTGATGATATTATCGCAGATCTTGAAAAAGGATTTGCAGCAGTTTAAAAAATAGGAAAGGGAAGGAAAAAGAATGATTTCGACACGCGGACGATATTCCATCCGTATTCTTTTAGACCTTGCCGAGCATAGTAACGGTGAATTTATCCCGATGAAAGAAGTGGCGGCCCGTCAGGGGATATCCCTAAAATATATCGAGCGGATCATGCCGGTGCTGAAAACGGGCGGGCTGGTAGACAGCCTGCACGGCATTGGCGGCGGATACCGGTTGACAAAAGAGCCATCCGAGGTGACTTTGTGGGATATATTGATCCTTGCAGAAGGGGATTTGGCACCGGTCTCCTGCCTGCAGGAAAATGCGGCTGTATGTGAACGGGCGGCAGCATGCAGGACTTTGCCGGTATGGGAAGATTATTATAAACTGACGAAAGATTATTTTCGTGGTATTACGTTAGAGGATATGATGAGGCAGCAGCGTTGAGCGGCTGCCTTAAAATATAGGAAAATGTCAGTATGATGATTTAGATATCAGGGTTAAAATATTAGGATTTATTTCTGGTGGAATTAATAGGGGCACAAATGAAATATTCCAAGTTTCCTTGTGCAGAACATTCCGATGAACCTCTGAAAGCAGAAATCGTGTTCGCCAGTGGGCTTCACGATTTCTTGAGTTTTATCTCCATTGCACAAAAATAAATGCAACATTTTCGCCATGCCGGGACTCTGATATAATGAGTGCAAGTGAGTTGACATGCTCGCAGAGCACAGGAGGAGGGAACTATGGAAGAATTCATCCGTTGTTATGAAGAGATTTATCCCCGGATGTATAAAACAGCATATTATTATCTGAAAAATGCTGAAGAGGCAAAAGATGCGGTACAGGATGCGGCACTGATCTCCTATGAAAAATGGGGGCAGTTGCGGGAAAAAGAAAAGTATGCGGCATGGATGATGCAGATCCTTGTGAATCGTTGCAAAAGGCGAATGCGGACATGGTTTCGTAAAGAGGATGATATCGAAGATATTTTGAGCAATCGGAGCGAAGAAACATCAAAAGAAACAGATTTTGCGATGCAGGCTGCCGTAAAAGAAGTATTTTGGGAATTAAAAGATGAGGAAAGGCTGATCGTGGCGTTGTCTGTTTTTGGTGGATATACCGGTGAAGAGATTGCTGGTATTTTAGAAAAAAATCCAAGCACCATCCGTTCTAAATACCGCAGGGCATTGAAAAAAATGAGAGAGAAGCTGGAGGGATGAGAATGGAACATAAAAAAAGCAATCATTCATGGGATGAAGAAGAAATAAAAAAATACTTAGAACAGTCAGCAGAGGCAGAGGAGATCCCGCCGGAGTTAGAGACAGAGAATATGCGGAAATATATAAAAACGCAAACGACCGGTGAGCAGCAAAAGAAACATAAAAATATAACTGGAAACATCAAACACTGGTATCCTGCTGTAAGCGCAGCATGTCTATGTATCATCCTGCTCGCAGGAGTTAGTGGGGTCACAAGAAAAGCGGGAACAGATCAGCAGACATATGGTACGAAGTCACAGACGAAGGACACGGCTGCTCATACAACCTATCACAACATATATCAGCAGTTTTCCGAACTTTGGCAGGGAGAATATGTACAGGGAGAGGTACAGGAATATGCCATCGGAACGCTGGATACAGCCGATATGGCAAGAACGACAGCGGGTAACGAAGAAAGTTCAGATGCTGTTCGGGGTGAGACAAAAAAAGAAAGCAGTGATCAGACAGAGCATGGAGTTACTAATACACAGGAAAAAAATGTGGATGAAGGAGATGTTATAAAAAACGATGGAAGATACCTCTATCAGGTGATTTCAGAAGAAACGAAGACTGCCACCTCGGGGAATTATGCCATTCAGATCACAGATACCCAAAACGGATTGAAGCGAAAGAGCAAGATTCGTGGCTTTGAAAGTATTTCTGATTTTTATATATGGAAAGACCGGCTGATCGTCATAGAATCCTGTGAATTAAATAACAGTGACACCAGTACGACAGAAGATATTGCTTTGTTAAATAAACAGATGTATACAGGAACTGCTTATTGTAAGATTCATATCTATGATACGAAGAATCGCAACAAACCAAAGAAAATCCATACTTTTACGGTAAAAGGCAGCTATGAGGATTCCAGAATTTCCGATGGGTATTTCTACTTTTTTGCGCAGAACATGACGCAGAAACCGGATAAAGAGGAGAATTATGAGGAGTATATCCCGGTGGTAGATGGAAAATTGTTGAGTGAAAAAGATATTTTTCTGCCGGAGGACTGTTTAAGCACTTCCTATCTGGTCATGGCATCAATTGATCTAAAACAGCCGGAGAAGTTTCAAGATACCAAGGCAGTAGTGACCGGGGCAGAGCTATTTTATGTAAGTGAAAAAAATATCTATGTGACAGACAGCAGTTATCCGGACTGGGAAGAAGCAGGAACGCAGAGCGACAGTACGAAGATCAGCAGGATTTCTTATCGGGATGGAAAAATGAAATTAGAGGCATCCGGAAGTGTTGAAGGAGTTTTGACGGATGATATGGCAATGAGTGAATATCAGGGAAATCTTCGGATCGCAACCACAAAGACGGCATACGGGATCGAGAAAGTGACGGACGATATCGATGGAGAGATCATCGGATATGATACGCAGGAAAGCACAACGTATAACCAGCTTTATATTTTAGGAAAAAATCTGAAGATCAAAGGAAAAATAGAGAATCTCGCAAAAGGTGAAGAGATTTATGCAGTCCGTTTTTTGGGAAATACCGGATATGTGGTGACATTTCGACAAACAGATCCGCTTTTTTCCATAGACTTGTCTGACCCGAAAAAACCGAAGGTTTTAGGAAAATTGAAGATTAGTGGTTTTTCCGAATATCTGCATGGATACGGCGAAGGAATGCTGTTAGGACTTGGAATGGAAGCGGATGAAAAAGA
>ULVO01000476.1_pt1 | contig 12361 bp, 9 predicted proteins | sample 1959521 | NCBI WGS metagenome assembly ULVO01 (sample SAMEA4835788, study PRJEB28245) | human gut metagenome | biome: gut microbiome; material: fecal sample | place: Denmark | collected 2008
CCGCGCTTCTGCCTGTGGCTTACGGATGAGGATTACGCGGCGATCGGCGAGCAACTTGAGGTCGATTACGAGGCACTGCCGCGCAAGTTCAGCGTGGATGCGCAAGGCCGCGTGACGTTCGAGGCGCATGCCAGGTCCGATGCTTCCGGAGCATTCCCCTCCGCAGGTGCAGGCTCCACCGTCATACCCGATGCGGCAAACGCACCCACCCCCGGCACCGCTACGCACGATACCGCCACTGCCGAGTCAGGCGCGGCGTCCTCTGATGTGGCGGAAGCGATGACGACTCCGATTGATGCACCGCTCTCCCCCGTCACGCCGCGCGCACAGGGCGCGAATCGCCGTGACGGCGTGTTCCGCATCGGTGACTTCTTTGAGTCGATCACCGGGTATCACACTGCGCCGGCGCAGACCGCGCCGCATGAGTGGCTAATGCTTCAGGAATCGACCTTGGCCGCCGCCACCAATGGCGAGGTGTTCGCCGATCCCACCGGTCTGTTTTCCAAGACGCGCCAAGGGTTCAAGAACATGCCCGACGATGTGCGGCTCGCGCTGATCTCCAAGCGACTCGGCATGATCGCCCAGGCCGGTCAATATAATCTGCCGCGTTCGTTGAAGCGCGGCGACGGCGCGGCCGCATGGCTGTCCATCCACGAGTTCGTGCAGGCCACCGCCTCGTTGGTGTTCCTGGTTAACGTGCCGATGGTGGTGGGCTATATGCCGTATTACAAGTGGCAGTTCGCAGCATTGCGCAAGCTGTCTGGCTCGATGTTCGCGCTGTTGCCGAACGTGGGCGAACAGTTGGAAACCGTGATGCGATTGAGTTCGGCAGCCTGCTATGGCGGGGCCGGATTTGGCGAAGGCGGCAAGGGCGCGGCTCCAGCAATCGAGAAAATCAACGATATTGTGGAGCAGATTGCGGTGGATATCGTCAAGGAACTCAAACGCGAACACCTGACCACGTCCGGCGAGACCTTCCTCGAATGGCAGCGCCCGTATGTCGAGGACCACATCGCCTCTGATGATCCGGTGCTTAAAAGTTTGTAGATTCAAGCTCCCTCTGCCACGGCTTCGCCGTGCCACCTCCCTCATCAGAGGGAGGTATCAGTGAAAGGAACGTCGATGACCAACGAACTGACTGATGATGAACTGCGCGAGGCTATTGTGCGTCATGAATGGGATCAGTTCCAGCGCACCAACAATGAGGGTGGACGCGCGGCATGCCAAGGCAACTGGCCGGTGTTCCACCAGATGCGGTTGGCCCAGTTCCTCACATGGGAGCGGCCATTACTCACCAGCTATGCCGCTGATCTTGACGCGGCCGACCACGTGGGCCGCAACCTCGTGACCGAAAAATACGGCCGCATGATGGCCTCCACCGCACCGGAAAATTTCACGAAGAACATAGAGCCGTATATTCCGCGTCTCTCTGAAGAGCGCGCGGCCCGTCAGGAACAGGTCATCGCCCAGCAGGTCGCCTGGGCCAAGGATTTCCGCGAGCGCTACCCCAAGCTCGGCGAGGCGATGCGCGCACTCACCACCACCGAAGACACACCATCTGCCACCTCATTCGAAACCTATCTGCGCGGCGAGCTTGGTACGTATTCCGACCAGACCTTCGAACGTTACGAAGCGATGATTGGCGAGCGCGCCGCAGCCAGCCCGCAACGCAATATCACTGAGGAAACCTTGTTGCACACAGTCCAGCTCGGCGGTTTCGACACCTTAGAGGAGGCCGAAGCCTCCCAAGCGTAATACTCAGCCATTCACTGTGTATCGGACACCCCGACTGATGTACGTCGGCCGGCCATACCCAGGCCAACGCAATCTGCCGATCGCCCCACACCCAGACCACCAACGCAGCCTGCCCGCCAGGCCCCATTTACCAGCGCACATCGGCAGAATTACAGCGAGAATAGGCCCCAAAATGCCAGTGTCATCAGTGTGGCGAGAGTGCCGAGCGCTACCATCACGCATATGACGCGCCGCACACCGACGATATCGGCGCGGCAATACCAGACACGTTCCATTTCCCAAGCAAACAGCACCACCAACAGCATGGTCGCTATTCGCAGCACCACCCATCCGACGGCAAACAGCCGCGGTTGAGGCATAACCAATACAGCCGATACGCCTACGGCGCTCATATAGCCGTACAACAGCCCAGTAATCACCATCACCGCTGTGCCGATACCGGCAGATAAGCCGGCAATGCCGTGCAACATGCGCCGCTGGGCGGCCCCCAGCTCACTCGGCGTCGCATGCACGGCCCGCACAGTCGCCACACTACGTCGCCCGGCCAGCAACGTCTGTAGCCAAGAAAACACAGTCAAGCCAATACCTAATATCGCCGCCATCACGATCAGCACGGGCCCTGCCACCATCAGACCGGCCAGCACGCCAAGCGAGCCGACGATACCGGATCTGGTACGTTGCGACGCGGCGAAGCGCTGGTGAGGTGTTGCACCGGCGACTTGGGGCGTTGCCCATCCATCGGCTTTGGTTCCGGCAGTCACACCGTTCACCCAATTTTCCAGCGCTTGCGTATAGCCTTCGGCCAATGGCAGGTTCGGGGTGAATAAGCCCTCACCAGCCCGCATCTGATGGTTGCCGGCGAAATAGCGTACGGTGACGTTCTCGTTGCCGGACTTGTTGGCCGTGGCGATGATCCGCTGCGCCCCCTGTTCGATGGGCATGGCCGTATCGTAGGTGCCGTAGTTCACCAGCACCGGCATGGTGAGGGATTTCAGATACCGGTCGGCATCAAAGTCGGCATAGGCCAGATCGAATGGCGCGTAGTCCAGCGACATCAATTTGGCCATGTCTTTGACCACGGGCTTGGGCGCGCCGGCCTCATGCGTATAGGCGCTGACAGCCATGGCCATTTGCTCACGTCCATTGAACACCGGTGCGGATGTAAGTACGGCAAAGGCAATGTCTTGCCGTTTCGAGGTTAGAATCGTGGCGATCCAGGTGCCTTCGGATTCGGCGTAGATGCCGGTTTTGGCGGGGTCCACGCCGATTCTGCCACGCAACACGTCGAGCGAACGCCCGTATTCGCGAGCAAAACGCGGGTAGTCGCGATGCAGCACGGTGTAGTTGTCGTTGCGCTTGGCCGGCACCAAGGTCACGATGCCGGCAGAGGCCATGGCGTTGGCGATATCGCCGAAATCCTCGGCACCACTGGTACCGGACCCGTGAATGAACAGACAAGCCGGGCGTGGCCCGGGAGCGCCGACCGGTTCACGTAGTACGGCGGGTAGCGTGACGCCGTCGCCGGTCTTGATGGATAGTCGGGTTTCACGCGTACGATATCGCCCCTCGTGGGGAATGTTCGCATGGGCAGGGGTGATGGTGGTGTCGGCAGAAGCGATAGCGATGTGCTTGGTGTAGGGCCGTGTGTTCCATTGCGGCATCATCGCCCAGCCAAGTGTGGCGAATACCAGCGTCATCGCCATCGCGGTGGCGATGACGCTCGCTACCCGCCGCACCGAAATCCGCTTCATAGTTACTATGCCTCCCCCCCCATCAGCATAGAACGGTCGGCTCTTATCGGTCGGCTCCCGTCATAATGTGCTTCTACTGGGACCGTAATGCAATGGTTTGTAACGCTATTTTCTCTTCTTGACGGCACCGACTATGGCCCATACAACGGCCACTATTACCAGAATCAGTCCCACTACGGCGCAGATAATAGCCGTCAGCAATTGCGGATTCGGCGAGAACAACGAAATCATCCGATCCGGAGATATGTACCCGAAAACCAGCGCGATCACGCCGATAATCACGCCTAATAGTCCGAATACCACAGTAGGCGCGCTGGTGCTCTGTTTCTGGATGTTCTTGGCACTCTTGACATCCTTAGCATTCTGGACGTTCTTGGCGCTCTGGACGTTCTTGGCGCTCCCCCCAGGCTGGCATGGTTTGCCGGCGGTCTGAGACTGCCCATAGGGAGGTCGTGCTGAAGATGCTGCGTACATCGGCACATCATCGGCAGATGGAATCGGCCCACCATCTCCCTCCACGGCATCGGCAACTGTTTCCAGGGCAATCCGATCTGTGGTTGGTTCGATGGGCGATGGAGAGGCAGCTGTTGCCTGCGTATCCACATCCGAGACCGACGCATCCGCATGATTGTCGGGGACGGGCAGCACAGCCGTTTCGTCATCATCCGCTGCGGATGGCAGCACCGTGGTATCGGTTCGGTCATCGACGGTCACCATGGTTGTGGTCGCGGTGGTCGCGTCGGTTTCGGAAGGTATGGCCGTGGTCGGTGTCGCATCCTCAATGGAGGCGAATTCCTTGGTTTCATCAGTCATGATTCCATCTCCTAGTTGCAACGGCTTAATCATTCCGATTGTTCGGTTGTGTTCTTGCTTGTACTGTTGCCGTCGTATATATCGGCAAGCGGCTGGAACGTAGAGCCTTCCCAATCGGAGGCGTACACCACGTTGACACGTGCTTCCACCACATAGGGAATATTGATTTTTAATTCTGGGCCGTTGTCCGGCATGGCGGATTCCTTATACAACCATTCGTGATCAGGCCCATTGGTGGCACTTTCAGCTTCGAAGAAAACAAAGCTTGGACCCATGTAGTTGTTGTATACCATCTCGTATTTGCCGCCAACGTCACTCGAAGTGGAGTAGTAGGAGTCGGCGGTGCCGAAGGCGTAAGTGCAGGAATCCGGCAGAACGATATGCACTTGCGCCTGTGTTGCGGCTATGGTGATGGTACCGACCGGGCAATTACTGATGGAAGTTTTGCCATCCAGCATCTTCACCGTGTGCGGTCCATGTGTCTTGTCCCAATCGGACCAATCAATGATTGCCTGATCGGTGTTGTAGTTTTCACCGCTGAACGCCACACCTTGCTGCAATGTTTCAAACGTGGCATCGCTGGCATCGGCAACGAAGATGCCATCCTTTTGCACATCGTTCATGCCGTCGCTGTTTCTCGCACTGACAGATTGGCTCAGTGAAACAACAGTATTGATGCCGCTGGCACCAAGATCACGGTAGTACACGCCATACGTGCCTGAAACGATGGTCATGCAGAGCGCGCATCCACCGGCAACCAGTCCGAGAGGAATCAGACCACCGGTACGCCGTCCTCTGAATCCGAGAATGATGACCACCAGCCCCATCACTATGCATACTGCGGCAATCCAGATGGTGCCCAGACGCATAATGCCGATAATGCCCATGTCGTTTACCCAAATCAGTCCCATCAGACCGGCAAAGGAGAGGAAGGTAAGGCCCAGTATGCTCAAGACCACGATTGGGCCCGCCGGCTTGCGGCGCTTGGACTCGGTGGGGGCATAGGCCGTCGCATTCATACGGTCGGGGGCAAACGGCCCGTTGGGTACTGTGCCGGGCATCGCGCCGGGCACAGTACCCGGCATCACGCTGGGCATCGACTGATAGACAGGCTGTGAAACAGGCTGTGAAACAGGCTGTGAAACACTAGGCGCGGTTTGTGAAACAGGTTGTGAAACAGGTTGTGGAAAAGGTTGCGGAGCTGAATACAAAGGAGATTGAGGTACTGGTTGCGCGGCTGGATATGACACAGGCTGTGAAACCGGTCGCGGCGCAGATGCCCCGAATCCGTACCCTTCCTGCTGGCGAATGCCGCTTTTGGCCAACAGCCATAGCGCTAAGGCGGCGAGCGCAATACAACCCCACCCCGCACCTGGAATCACGATTGCCACGGCGAGGAACAGGAAGCATCCCAGACAATTCCAGTCCCATTGGCCGGCAATGAGGTCCTCGGCCAAGATGTGCCCATCGCGTACATCCGGCATCAGAAACCAGCCGAGTGCGTACAGAGCTGCGCCAAAACCGAAGAACAATGTACATACAATCACCAACGCACGTACTAATGTGGGGCTCCAGCCAAGCCGTAAAGCGATGCCGCTGCATACGCCGCCGATCCACCGGTCGTCGCCGCGAACCAGTCCACTGGATCGCACCCAAGTGAAGAAGCGTCGCGATGTCTTGTTTTTTTGCGGACCAGGCTGCGGCTGTGGCTGATATGGATTCGCGTTTGGATTGCTCATGATTCCATTACACCGCCCGACCACTGCCACAACGCTCGGGGAACACCCTGATTGTTCCCTGAACACCGGGTAAAACCCCGGCCGCAACGCCCTGAGCGCGGCACAATAGGAGTATGACGTCATCTCCCGAACCATTGCTGCCCGCGCGCATGCCGTTGATGCGCCCCCGGCAGGGCCGTTGGCTCACCGGCGTGTGCAAGGGCATCGCCCTGCACTTGGGCATCGGCGTGGCATGGGTTCGGATTGCGTTCATCGCACTGACCGTCCTCTACGGCGCAGGCATCATCGCTTATGTATTCCTGTGGGTGTTCATGCCTGCCGGAGACCCGGTGGCGGCTGCGGCTCGCACAGTGCCCGTTAATCAGGCGCCGCTTGCGCGAGGCAATCAGCCACTTGCCGCTCATGACGACGAATCGGCTGCCGCACCGGAATCATTGTCCGAGGCCATCCAACGTGCTCCGAAACCGGCCGTCGTGGCATTGGCCGGTTTCGCGTTGATGGCCACTGGACTGTTGCTCACCAGCACCGGTGCGGATGTCCAGATTGTGTTTCCGCTGCTGGTAGGGTTGGGCGGCATCGCACTGGCATGGATGAATCTTAGTCCGCGAGGCACGCAGCTGTTGTCTATGTTGGGCGGCATCGCACTGATTTTCATGGGATGGGCATTGTATGTGCATAATGTCAGCATTCCTGGGTGGGGCACCTCTCCTCGACGCATTGTTGCCAGCGGATTCGTGATGATCGTCGGTATCGTGGTGGCGGTGATGCCGTGGGCGAACGCGATGCTGCAACGACTCACCCACGAGCAGGCATTGAAGGAGCGCGAAGAGGAGCGCGCGGACATGACCGCCCATCTGCATGATGGCGTGCTGCAAACGTTGGCGCTGATTCAGCTGAACTCCGAGGAACCGACCACCGTATTCGCCCTGGCGCGTAGCCAAGAGCGCGAGCTGCGCGAATGGCTGTATCAGGAACGTTCCACATCGGATCGTTCGGTGGGAGCCGGATTGAAGCAGATCGCCGCCGAGGTGGAGGACGAGCACGGCAAGCCGATTGAGGTGGTCACCGTGGGCGACGCGCGGCCGAGCGCCCAGACCGATGCGCTGCTGGACGCCACCCGTCAGGCGTTGGTCAATGCGGTCACGCATGGCGGCGAGCCGGTGTCTTTGTATTGCGAGGCCAGCGACACGATGGTTGAAGTGTTCGTGCGCGACCATGGCGAAGGCTTCGATATGGACGCCATTCCGCCCGACCGGCTGGGCATCCGCGAATCGATTATCGGCCGCATCAAACGGCGCGGCGGTACAGTGGAGATAGTGTCCAGGGCCGGCTGGGGCACCGAGGTCAGAATGCATATGCCGATCGCGCTGAAAGCGGCGCAGGGAGAACATCGATGAGCGAGAACGAGACAGCCAAGATTCGTGTGGCCATGGTCGATGACCATGAGATGTTCCGTGCGGGCGTAATCGCCACGTTGCGCGATTCCTTCGATATCGTCGGCCAAGCGGCGGACGTGCCCGGTTCGGTGGCGATGATCGCACAGACCAAGCCGCAGGTGGTGTTGCTGGATGTGCATGTGCCCGGCGGCGAGGGTGGCGGCGGTGCCGAGATCCTCGCCAAATCGCGGCCCTACTCCCCCACTACCGTGTTTCTGGCATTGTCGGTTTCGGATGCGCCGCAGGATGTGGGGTCGGTGATTCGCGCCGGCGCCCAGGGCTATGTAACCAAGACGATTACCGGCGCTGATTTGATTTCATCCATCAAGCAGGTGCATGAGGGCTATGCCGTGTTCTCGCCAAAACTGGCCGGTTTTGTACTTTCGACCTTCCAGGGTGTGCCGGCGGCGGGGTCTGATGGCGGCGCTGATGGTGCGGCACGGGCTCATGATGAGGAGCTGGACCGGCTGTCCGCCCGCGAGCAGGAGGTCATGCGGCTGATCGCGCGTGGTTACACATATAAAGAGGTGGCGGCCGAACTGTTCATTTCGATCAAGACGGTCGAAACGCACGTGAGCTCGGTGCTGCGAAAGCTTCAGCTTTCGAATCGCACCGAGCTCACCCGCTGGGCCGCCGATAGGCGCATCGTGTGATGAAACGACAATGAGCTCCCTCATCAGAGGGAGCTCATCTGCTCATATCACTCCGCGTCGCGGAAACCGTTGGGGTTCTTGGTCTGCCAGTTGAGGGAGGAGGCGGCCATGTCGTCGATGGTCAGCTCGGCCTTCCAGCCAAGCTCCTTCTCCGCCTTGGAAGCGTCGGCGTAGCAGGCGGCGATGTCACCGGGGCGACGCGGCTTGATCGCGTACGGAATCGGATGACCGGCGGCCTTCTCGTAAGCCTTGATAACCTCAAGCACGGAGTAGCCGTGGCCAGTACCCAGGTTGTAGACGAACACGCCTTCCTTGTCGATGTGGTCAATGACGGCCACGTGGCCCTTGGCCAGGTCGACCACGTGGATGTAGTCACGCACACCAGTGCCGTCGGGCGTGTCGTAGTCGTCGCCGTAGACCTGGACTTCCTTGAGCTCGCCGACCGCGACCTTGGCCACGTACGGGGTGAGGTTCGCCGGAATACCCTTCGGGTCTTCGCCCAGCAGGCCGGACTCGTGCGCGCCGACCGGGTTGAAGTAGCGCAGCAGCACGATGGTCCAGGACGGATCGGCCACATGCACGTCGCGCAGAATCTGCTCTTGGAACAGCTTGGAGGTGCCGTACGGGTTGGTGGTGCCGCCGGTCGGCGTCTCCTCGGTGATCGGCAGTTCCTTCGGCGTGCCGTACACGGTGGCGGAGGATGAGAAGATGATCTTCTTGACGTTGTGCTTCTTCATCATCTTGAGCAGCACAAGCGTGGAGTACAGGTTGTTGTCGTAGTATTCGATCGGCTTGGCCACGGACTCGCCCACGGCCTTGAGACCGGCGAAGTGAATGACCCAATCGATGTTGTTTTCGGTGAAGACGCGTTCCATAAGCGCCTCATCGCGCACGTCACCGTCGTAACGCTTGACCGGCTTGCCGGTGATCTGCTCGACGCGCTCAAGCGCCACGGGAGACGAGTTGCCGTAGTTATCTACGGAAATAACGTCGTAGCCCTTGTCGAGCAGTTCGATGTCGGTGTGGGTGGCGATGAATCCAGCACCGCCCGTAACCAGAACAGTAGTCATATCTCCTCCTTTGGAAGGACTTGCCTTCGGTTTTCCTTCAGTATTGAGCTTACTTCACTTGACCTGTTTCACCTAGCGGCAAAACCAAGGCTTTCGAGGAATGTTTGCGTGGTGGCTTTCTGCTTGAAGACGGCCGTGTTGCCGAGGATGCGGTAGCAGACGCTGCCGAGCTCGTCACGTACGGCTTGGTGGATGGCCTCGCGGTCGCGGTTTCCGGCCAATGTTTCAGCGAGTTCGCCCCATTCGAGACTGAATTCGCTGACTTCATCGGGCAAATCGCGGCCTTCGGCGAGCGCCTCCTCGACGATGCCAAGCTGGTCGACGAGCCGTCCGGGCAGGATGAACAGGCCTTGGGCTTCGATCAGTCCAATCGGCTCCTGCTTGACCGGCCAGTATTCGGGGTGTGCATGGAAAATACCTTCCGGATACTCGTCGCTGATCGCATTGTTGCGGAAGATGAGACTCATCTCATAGCCGCGTTCGGTGATGATTGCGCTGGGCGAGAGGGCGGATTGGCGGTTGCCGTCCGCGTCATGGCTGGCGATGCCGTTCGCCGCGTCGTCATAGCCGACCCATGCCTCGCGGATGATGTCGGATACATCGATGATGCTCTGGCGGTTTTTCGACACCACGCGCACGGCGGTGCCGGGCCAGTCGAGGATTTCGACCACGGCGTCCGGATAGTCGGCAAGTGTGAAGGCGGCCCAGGTGGCGGCCTTGTGCATCGGGAGCAGTTCGCCGCCACCCTGGTAGTGGTCGTGGGCGAGCACCGAGCCGCCGATGCGAGGCAGCGCGGCGTTGCATCCGAGGAAATATCCGGGGAAGCGGTCCACGAAATCAAGCAGATGGCCGAACGTGTCACGATCCACATGCATCGGCGTGTGGTCGGTGTTCACGCAGATGCCGTGCTGGTCGAAGTAGCCGTAGGGCGAGAACTGCCAGAACCATGACTCGCCGCCGAGCGTGACCGGCAGGGTGCGCAGCGTGCGCTTGTCACGTCCGGCGAAGCCCTCGTTCTCATGGCAGATCGTGCATTTCGGATACCCGCCGGCCACGGCGTTGCCGGCCGCCGCCTTCTTCATGTTCTTGAATTCGGGCTTGGCGAGGTTGATGGTCACCGTCAGGCCATGCGAATCGAACCGCGGGTTCCGGTCGAGCTGGGCGCGCTTGACATAGTTGTTGGCCACGCAGTAGTCGTAGAACCATTGCATCGCGGCCATGCCGCCGTCCCTGTGCTCGATGAGCAGGAACCGGTCGTCGAGATCGGCGGGGTTGGCGGAGAGGATGCCCATGATGGTGTCGGCGTAGGCCGGGCCTTCCTCCGGATCGAAGAGGCCGGCGGTTGTGGCGGCGGCGCGGAAGGCGGCGAGTAGGGGGTCGGGGGTCTTTTCGTCAGAGGGGGCCTGGCTTCGGCTGCCGACAATGTCTTGGACTGCGTCTGACACTGACGCCGCCGACGTTGTGGTTTTGGGTCCGGGGTAGGAATCCAGGTGGAAGAGGGCGAAGATTTGGTTGCGGGTCCAGTCTGCGTTGCGTGGATCGAGGTCGAGATGATCCAAGGCGTAATCGACTAGGGCGTCGATGCTGGCGTATACCTCGGTCAGCTGATCGCTCATTGCTCGGCCCCCATCATGCTGGTTCGGGTATGGTTCGACTGACGGCTCACTTGGCAGCCTCCATGATGTCGGCTACGATGGCGTGGGTTTCACTGGCCTTCTGCTCCATCTCCTGCACGAGTTTGATCTGGGTGCGGGTGCGCACCAGATTGTGCTCGGGGTACTTGGTGGCAAAGTAGATATCGCCTTCCAAGTAGTCGGCGAGAAAGCGCATGCCGCATTCCATGGTGAGCAGGTTGCCGCTGAACGGCAGCAGTTCGGCCTCGCGCGCGGTGATGCTGCCACGTAGTTCGCCCACGAATCCTTCCGTGTAGGCACGGAACAGCTCGGTGCTGAAATGCACCTTGCTGAGGTCCTTTTCGTCTTCCAGAGCAGTGGACGCACCAAAGCGTATGGAATCGCCGAAGTCGAACAGCATGGAGCCGGGCATGATGGTGTCGAGATCGATGATCGCACGCGCCTTGCCGGTGGTGGCGTCCATGAGGATGTTGTTGAGCTTGGTGTCGTTGTGGGTCACGCGCAGCGGAATCGAACCGTCCCTGAGCCCATCCATCACGACGGCATACTGGTCGGCGTGGCTCAGATAGAAGTCGATTTCCGGCTGGCATGCGGCGGCGCGGCCGAGCTTGTCCGCGGCGAGGGCGGCCTTGAAGTCCTCGAAACGATGCGGGGTGTCGTGGAAGTGGGCGATGGTTTCGGTCAGCTGGCTGGCGTCGAATTCGGACAGGAAGTTCTGGAAGTCGCCGAATGCGCTGCCGGCTTCGCGGAACACGTCCGGGTTCGGCACGAGGTTGTAGGACACGGTGTGTTCGATGAACTTGTAGACGCGCCATGCGCCGCCATCGATCTCGGCCCAGGTGGCGCCTGAGGTGGTGGGCACAATGTCCAGCGTCTCTTTGCCCTGAGCCTTGAGAGTGGAGGTGACCAGTTCGACATTGCGCATCAGATTCACCGTATCGGGGAAGATGCTGGTGTTCATCTGCTGGAGGATGTAGCGGGGGCCGTCCGTGGTCACCAGATAGGTGGTGTTGATGTGGCCGTCTCCGTAAGGTTCGATACCGGTCACGGCACCTTCCAGCGCAAAATGCGAGGCGATGCCGAATAAAACTTCATTGCTTTCAGTCATGATGGGTCCGTTCTCCAAAACGTGGGATCAGGCTTCACGCCAGGCGATACCGCTGTCAGGCAGGTCGAAGTCCTCGGTGGTGCCGTCGGCCAAAGTCACCGTGGTCTTCTGCGGCTGATCGGTGTTGTTGATTACGCAATACAGCCCTTGCTCGGGGAAGTGTGCCACTTCGCATTCCGGATTGGACGAGCTCCAGGCCGCATACTTGTCTTCGTTGTGGGAAGCGTAGAACAGCACGCGTTCCAGCAGTCGGGCGTTGGCCGCCGAATAGGGCAGGCCGGAGATGTACACGCCGCGGCCCTTGCCATAATCGTTGGTCGCGAGCTGTACCTGGCCGCCGTCCGCGCGCAGCAGGGTCACGTTTTCATTGACCGGATACGTGTTGAGCACGGGTTCGCCGAA
>ULVO01100541.1_pt1 | contig 12333 bp, 6 predicted proteins | sample 1959521 | NCBI WGS metagenome assembly ULVO01 (sample SAMEA4835788, study PRJEB28245) | human gut metagenome | biome: gut microbiome; material: fecal sample | place: Denmark | collected 2008
AACGGCATTATGAAAACAAAGATTGTTCGTGGCATACAACTGTTCTGGGCATATTTCATCGCGCTCGGAGCTGTTGTCGGATTCGGAATGATGATCTACGACCCGAGCGGGGTGACATTCCAGATGGATCCGCTGCTTCCCCAACTCAGGGAAGCGTTTCCGTTCCTCTCCTTTATGTTCGGAAACTTCATCTGGTCTGCGTTCGCGCTGCTGACCGTCAACGGAATCACAAATATGGTTTCTATCTACCTTATTCATAAAAAGCAAAAAATAAAATAGAAATGAACATCAGAATTGAACAACCCAAAGACTACCGGGAGGTAGAGAACCTCACCAGAGAGGCATTCTGGAATACTTACAGACCGGGCTGCACAGAGCATTACGTGCTTCACAAGTACCGTGAGAACCCGGACTTCATCCCCGAGCTCGACTTCGTGATGGAGGAGGACGGGAAGATCATCGGGCACGTGATGTACTCCAAGGCCACCATCGTCCGCGAGGACTGCGGCATACTGCCGGCCTGGACATTCGGGCCGATCAGCATCCTTCCTGAATATAAACGTAAAGGCTACGGGCTCAAACTCCTGACATATTCAATGGAGAAGGCCCGTGAGATGGGCATCGGGGTGCTTTGTATGGAAGGAAAGATAGGTTTCTACAAGCACGCGGGGTTTGTTGTCGCCAGCACTTTGAAGATCCACTACCACGGAGAGCCAAAGGACAGCGAGGTGCCTTATTTCCTCGCTAAGGAGCTCATCCCAGGCTATCTGGACGGAGTCGAGGGCACTTATATGACTCCGAAAGGTTATTATGTCGCTGACGAGAATCCTGAGGATTTCGAGGCGTTCGAGGCCACGTTCCCGGCGAAGGAGAAGGATTTCAACGAGGAGCAGCTTCCGCAGTTCTGCCAGAGTTGCGGGATGCCGCTGACAAGGAAAGAGGACTGCGGGACCAACGCTGACGGAAGCGTGAGCTTTGACTACTGCCAGTACTGCTATAAGGACGGCAAGTTCCTCCAGGACTGCACGATGGACGAGATGATAGATCACTGCTCGCGGTTTGTCGATGAGGTGAACAAGCATATTCCTGAGCCAATCACCCGGGAACAGTACAAGGATCAGATGCGGCAGTATTTCCCGCTTCTGAAACGGTGGAGGCGCTTCGACAAGCTCAGCGACCGCAATTAGCATGGTCACTGAGCCTGTCGAAGTGACCAATGGTAAAAGCCGGCATGGCGGATAACCGCCTGGTCTTCATGCAAAAACATACTGTCCTGGTACCTGTTACGGCACCAGGACAGAATGTTTTACGCTCATATTCAAGGCGTTAAGCGCCACGACAGATTCTAGTTGCCCACCGGGCGGATGACGAATCCGAACTCACGCTCGGTGGCCGGGATGAGGTACTGGTCCAGAGGAATTGTCCCCCAGGAATTAATGCCACCCACACCCATCTGCCTGAGGTCGAAGTTGACGTATGTCGTGCCGTTGGCGCGGTCGTTCTCGTGCGCCTTGGCCTTAAGGTTCAGGGAATGGCGGGCCTCGCCGTTCTGGGTGTTGGTCTTGTTGGCACGCTTCGGAGTACCGTTCTCAAGGCAGTCCAGATCCCTCATCGAGAACGGAAGGGCGGAGGCGGAGAACCTCTCGTCAGCGGTGACCTCAAGGCCGGTGCCGTTTGAGTCAAGGAGACGGAAATATCTCAGGCCGGTCTTCGTGCCGGACTCCTGAGTGCGGACATAGCCGTAGTGGTACTGGTCGTTGACACTCTGCACATAACGGCCGACAACGGCGGCGGAGTTCCTGTCGGAGTAGTTCTCCCAAGGGCCCTTGCCGTAGAAATCCACGGTAGTGAAACGGCCCGGCATCGCGAACTTCATTCCGAAACGCATAAGAGCCGGAGCCTTGGCCAGACCGCCGGCTTCCTTCATCGTCTCTGTCGCCTTGATGCTTCCGTCAGGGAATATCTCGTAGAACATCCTCACGGTGGCCGCCCCGCCGGCTATTGGTTCATATTCAGCGGACAAAGCCATAAGGCCGACACCATCGGTCGCCTTGTCAACAACAAGCGAACCGGCTTTCAGTTTATAGACAGGATAACGCCAGGTGTTGTACATCTCGCGGATCGTCATCGCACCCATATCGTTCTCGTTAGGTGCGCGGGCGAACTCCGGAGTCAACGGCTCGGACAGCATCTGGACACCGTTCACGGTGTAACCGGTGAGGAATCCTGTGGCCTTGTCGAACGTAGCGGTCCAGTCGCCGACACGGTCAGCCTGCGTGCCGGCGAAAGCGAAGGAGCCGGAGAACACATAAGCGTCGGCGGTCTCGCTGTGAGCCAATGACTTGCCGCTAACTGAAGCGGATCCGGCGACGAAAGCGGCACCTGACTTTTCCCTAAGCATAATCTGGTCATAAGCCACCTCGGTTCCGGCCGGAAGCACACCGTCGGCAGTCTTGAGGACATACGAAACGTTAAGGAATATGTCAGCGTCAGCCTGAGGGATGGTCTTGAAGCCAAGGTCCACAGTCTCGGTCTTCCGCGGGGCGATGTTCAGGTTCTCAACGACTCCCGAGGACACGGCCTCACCGTCAACGGAAATATTCCAGAGCATCCGATACTGGCTCAGATCCTTGAAGAAATATTCATTGTAAACGTTCACGCGGCCCTGGCCTGCAAGTGATGTATGAATATTCCTGTGCTGGTAGCGGACCTCGTAGGCGTGAGGGTGCAGGGTCCTGTCGGCGGCGATGACACCGTTGCAGTTGAACGAGCCGTCCGAAGGATCATATTCATTGAAATCACCACCGAACGCGAAGATGTGGTCGGTTCCGCCCTCGTTGGACGGCCAGCGGAGCGCCTGGTCAACAAAATCCCAGATGAAGCCGCCCTGATAGTTAGGATACTTGCGGATGAGGTCCCAATATTCCTTGAAATTTCCCATCGAGTTGCCCATCGCGTGGGCATATTCGCACTGTATCAGCGGTCTGTCTGGGTTTCCTTTTGCGAAATCCTCACACCACTTCGGAGAGGCATACATCGGGCAGATGATGTCGTTCTGACTGGCCTTCTCGGCTCTTTCGTACTGAACCGGTCTGGTAGGATCATTCGCTTTGAGCCAGTCGTAGCAGGCGACGAAAGTATCGCCGAATCCGGCCTCGTTGCCAAGGCTCCAGATAATAACCGACGGGTGGTTGAAGTCTCTTCGCATCATCCTCTGGTCACGGATGAGGTGGGCGGCCTTGTAATCCGGTCTCTTCGCCAGAGTCATGTCGCCGTACCCAATTCCGTGGGACTCGATGTTGCCCTCATCCACCACATAGAGGCCGTACTTGTCGCAGAGGGCGTACCAGCGAGGGTCATTCGGATAATGGCAGGTGCGCACTGCGTTCATATTCAGTTCCTTCATTATGCGGATGTCGTTGATCATGTCCTCCTCGGAGACGACATAGCCCTTGTCGGCGTTCATCTCGTGGCGATTCGCGCCCTTGATGAGGACAGGCTGGCCGTTGACAAGCAGCTGGGCGTTCTTGATCTCGACAGTTCTGAATCCGAAATCGATGGACGTGCTTTCCACAACGTTCTTCCTGTCGGAGGCCGTCACTTTCAAAGTGTAGAGGTTCGGGATCTCAGCGCTCCAGAGATCAGGATTCTGAACCATTCCATTCAGGATGGCCTCCCCTTTTACCGGAGTCGCCTCCCTGTAAGCCACCTGGTTGCCGTTCCTGTCGATGACGGCGACACGGACGTTCCTCACGCCCTTGGTGACCTTCGCGTTGACAGTGAAGTTCCCGTCCATCCCGGCGATGATGTTCACATCCTCGATGCGCTCCCTCTCGCGGGTATAGACATAGACCCCGCGGGCTATTCCGCTGAGCCTCCAGAAGTCCTGGTCCTCAAGATACGAGCCGTCGCACCAGCGGAAGATCTCAAGGGCGATGAGGTTCTCGCCTGCCTTGACGTACTTGGTCAGGTCGAAGCGGGCCTCCAGCTTGCTGTCCTCGCTGTAGCCGACCATCTTTCCGTTGACCCAGACACGGACGTTGGAGGTGGCGGAGCCGATGCAGAGGCAGATCTGTTTCCCGATCCACGACTTGTCAACGTTGAACATGCGGCGATACTGACCGACGTAGTTGTGCTCAGTCGGAGGGTACGGAGGATTGTTCTCGTAGTGCCCCCTCCAGGCGAAGCCGACGTTAAGGTAGATCGGGTCGTTGTACCCGTTCAGCTCCCACATTCCAGGGACCGGGATCGTGCCCCAGTCCGTGTCGTTGTAGTCCACGGCCTCGAAGCCTTTTGTGCGGCCCTCGATGGTCTCGTTCCATTTGAACTTCCAGACTCCGTTCAGAGTCAGGGTCTTCTGCTGGTCGGTGACAAAGGTGGCGGCCATCGGCAGGCGGTTCTCCTCGAACACGTTAGGATCCTGCCAAGGCTCCATCTTGTCGTTCTTGCCCGCAAAAAGCGGGGTCGCGGCTAAGGCTGCCGCCAGAATCAGTAGTGTTTTTTTCATATTCGATAATATAACTATTCACTTTATTATGGTCACTTCATTCTAAGCCGCTATCTGCGCAGCAATGTCACTGTTCCGTCCATTGTGGAGGCGAGAATGTAAGTCACTTCCCCTTCGCTCCAGACCTCCATCGGGTTCACAAGCGCGATGGAGATCTTGCGGGCCCAAAGCCTGCTGCCGTCCTCAGCGCCAAAGCCAATTATGTTGCCCTTGTCTGTCGGCATAATCACCTCATTTCCAATGCGGACGATCGAAGTCGGCGAAATCTCGTACCCAGCCCCAGTCTCAGCGCACCAATCCACCTCAAGGCTCGCCGCATCCACGGAAGTAATTGTGTGCCACATAGATTTGCAATAGACCTTCTTCCCGTCCGGCGAGACACCTACCGCCTCACGAGCAGACTTCTCATAATGCCGGAGTTCCTTTCCGGTCGCCGCGTCAAGCGCATAAAGCCTCCTGTCCGGAACAGCTATGAATATCTTCCCTGATGCCTTGACTGGCCACACGGCCGCCGGGGAGTACATCCTCGAAGGCTTCTCGCATTTCCACTCCCATTGGAGCGCACCAGTCTGAGGATCAAGCGAATAAAGTCTGTTTCCCCAAGTGCCGAACACAACCTGATCCCGATCGACATAGGCGCGGCACTCAACGAATCCCTGCACGTCTGAATATGTCCACACAGCCTTTCCGGTCTTCAAGTCAAGGGCCCTGAAGCAACCGTCCGAAGCGCCAACATAGACCCTGTCATTGAATATCACAGGACTGCCCAGCACGGATTTCCTTGCGGCATATTTCCAGATCGTCCTTCCGTTTTTGGCGTTCAGCGCATAGATGTTGCCGTCGGTGCAGCTGAAGACAAGGTATTTTCCCTGCACGGCCGGAGTCGAGAATATCTTGCCCGGAAACTTCTTCGTCCATATTCGCTTGCCGTCCTTGACGCTTATGCAGCGCACATTGCCGGAAGCGGTGGTGTACCAGGCGCGGTTTCCATTTCTTGCGAAGCCAGCGACTATATTGCTGTCATCCTTCAGCTTCCAGACCTCCTTGACAGGGCTGTCGCCATTGACATCGTAGCGCATCCACGGGTATGATGCCGGCAGACCGTCGGCATCGTATGTCACGGTGTCCTTCACCTCTGTCAGTTTCCTCGTGTACCAAGGCTCCATCTGCACAGTCGTGGATCCATAAAGTCTTCTTTCAGAGACGGTCACACTGTCGTTCTGGATTGTGAACACATTGTAGCCCGGCTGCCTTCCGGCCGTCAGAGTCGAGCGGTCAAGAACGCCCGGCAGACCGTCATAATCCAGCGCCACATTCCTGTGCCAGTGTCCTCCAATCTCGAACCGAGTGCCGATCCTCTTGAGCTCACGCGTCACATCAAAATAGTTGAGCACCGATGTGTCCTGCGGGTAATGGTTTATGAATATCGTCTTCTTTCCCGGCTTGAGGCCTTTGAGCCATTCCATACTCTCCTGAGGAATCAGCGCGGGAGCCATCCTCATATCCGGCCCGCAGTTGCAGCCGATGAACCGCCAACCCTTGCACTCAAACTCGTAGTTTTCGTACCCGAACACCTTCAGGAAAGTGTTGCATCCACTCTCCGACCATTTGGCGTCATGGTTTCCAGCCACGACATAGTACTTGTACCTGAGCGAGTCCAACATCTGCTTCACCGCCGCGATCTCCTCGTCAGTCCCGAAGTCCGTCAAATCACCGCCTATCAGGACGAAATCCAACCCGTCCAATGTGTTGACATCCTTGACACAACGGCTGAGGTCCTTTACGGAACCGCTTCCGGCCGAATAATGCAGATCAGTCAGGAACGCGAACCTGATAGGCGACTCCTGCGCCACAGCCACCGCCGCGGACACCCACACGGCAGCCATCAATGACATTATCTTTCTCATATTCATTTTAGCATCAATAATTTCAATTTCTGTTCTCGGTCGCTGAGCCAACTGTTGCCAAACATCCAGCCATCGAGCTTATAGTCACCGCATTTGCAGTCGCTGAGCCTGTCGAAGCGTCCTTCACCGACATCCTTCCACAATTGTCACTTCGACAAGCTCAGTGACCGTGTATATCGCTTTGGCGGACTCTATAACCGAACCAGCCAGCCACGTTTTTCAACACGCCAGCCTACAAATTTACTTAATTATAAGGAATATTCAACCAGCCCGTCATCATATTCCAAAGTTTTTCCAACCGTTTTAGGGCAGAAATATTTGCGGATAACAGAAAAAGCGTTATCTTTGCATTCCCAATCAACGGTGCTTTGGCCGAGCGGTTAGGCACAGGTCTGCAAAACCTGCTACAGCGGTTCGATTCCGCTAGGCACCTCTGGAAAAGCCTTTGACGAATTATTGTCAGAGGCTTTTTGATATACATACGAGTTGACCACAAAATATAGCCAATCGATAATTGTCAGCATATCCAGTCAATGACACATTGCATATAATTATCTTAATATTAGTGCGATACGCCAAAAGATAGTCAATTCCCAAATTTGCCCGTCTTCCTTTAAAAGCAGGAATATGACGGAAAAACGCTCGTAAAGAAATCATTGCCCTTCTAAAAGCGCGATTTACACAAAGTAACGCCTGTGAAATAGTTCGTTTAACAGACAATGCAGGCTCCACAGACTATTCCACAATATGCCCATAGCACCCAGGTGTGCGAACATATTCACACCTGGAAGAGCTATTCACTGGCTATCAAGCCTATGGTGTTTCAGGTGCGTCTGGTTTCTCGCACTTGGAAGTCCGGAACACCAATAGAACACTCTGTACGGGGGGAGCCGACTCTTAGGTGTGCGAATATGCTCGCACCTAAAACTCTAACTTGTTAGCTATCAGAAGAGTAATGTTTCAGGTGCGCATAGTTTTTCACACCTGGAAGAGCAATTCACTGGCTATCAAGCCTATGGTGTTCCAGGTGCGTCTGGTTTCTCGCACTTGGAAGTCCGGAACACCAATAGAACACTCTGTACGGGGGGGGGCCGACTCTTAGGTGTGCGAATATATGCTCGCACCTAAAACTCTAACTTATTAGCTATCAGAAGAGTAATGTTTCAGGTGCGCATAGTTTTTCACACCTGGAAGAGCGGCCTCCTATTGTTTTACAGGACAGAAAATGTACGAGAGAATACCTTTGTATGCACCGAATATACTGAGGCGCGACATTGGTACAGAAAGCACACTTCTGGTGTACCTCTCTTAACTAAGAAGCAATTGTTCCCCCCCTCGCACAAGAGAATATTTTACGTTTGCTGAAGGATCGGCAAGTTGGATACGGCGATGACTTTGACTTCTACAAGAACAAGATGAGAAGGCTAAGAAAGAGTTCCAAGAAATCAACGCGGAATATTTTAAGGCAATCTATTTCAGTCTCGCGCCACTTCTTTGCGTACCGATGTACCAGCAAATAAGGCCTTTGGAGGCGATTTATGGCAGAGGAACTCTCAAGCGCAGCTCATTCTGGGAGGACGAATCTTTGGCTAACTTCTGGGGAGAAGATCGCTTTAAGCACCCAAGTTGTGTCACTGACAGTATCCTCAAGACAGAGAAACGGGAGGGGGGGGGAACGGTGATTCGGTCATAACGGTCTATGCCTATGGTTACCGTAGAATGCAACGACTTACATATGTCAGCGTATGGGGTGGCGATGGAAGATCACATCAAGTGCCCGTTTATCGGGATGAATACATAAGCGTCACAGGACAAGGAAGCATCCGCATACGAGAGGATATTGATTTTGAGGATAGCGCGATCAGCCAGCGCGAACGTTTGGATCATATCAACACAGTACTGGACATTGCGAACCTGAACATCTACAGAAGACACATAGCGCCTAAAGTGTAATGTACTTTAAGCAGAGTACCAACCGAAGGCCAAACAGCGTTTTGGCAGCGTGGCAGATAACTAGCTGATAATCAAAAGAAAACACAAACTCCTGGTACAGGATTCGGCACCAGGAGTTTATTTAATCAGTTGATTGTCAAAGGCGTAAATGCCACGTCATTCAGCGGTATCTGATGACATCATCGCTACTCCACGTAGAGAAGGAGTCCCTTGAGGTACTCGCCTTCCGGGTGGTAGATGTTGACGGCGTGGTCAGCGGGCTGGTTCAGACGATCGAGGATACGGACACTGCGGCCGGTCTGGGCGGCGGCTGAGAACACGGCGAGGGCAAAGCCCTCCTTGTCAACGACTTGCGAGCAGCTGAACGTGAAGACCAAGCCTCCGGGAGCGACCTTGGAGATCGCGGCGGCGTTCAGACGCTGATAGGCACGGAGGGCGTTGTTCAGGGCACCTCTATGCTTGGCGAATGCCGGAGGATCCACGATCATCAGATCGTACTTGTCCTCTGGGACGTTGCGCAGGAACTCGATGGCATCGGCGCAATAGCCTGTGTGTCGGGATGGCTCGAAACCGTTCAGGAACATATTCCTTTCTACCATATCGATGGCCTTGCGGGAGCTGTCCACGGAATCAACGTGAACTGCGCCGGCGCCGAGGGCATAGACGGAGAAGCCTCCGGTGTAGCAGAAGAGGTTCAGGACGTTGCGGCCTCGGGAATATTTCCCGACAAGGGCCCGGTTCTCCCTTTGGTCGAGGAAGAAGCCGGTCTTCTGGCCTTCGGTCCAGTTGACAAAGAATTTATGGCCGTTCTCAAGGACGATCTGCTCGTCATCGGAGAAGCTCTCGGAGCGGTAAAGGTAGCCGTCAACAAGGTCGAGGCCGGCCTTGAACGGGGCTGTGCCGGAGCTCTTGTCATAGACTGCCTTCAAGGACGGGCCATAGACGGATTTCAGGGCCTCGCAGATCGCGCCTTTCGCACGGAACATTCCTACGGAGTGGGCCTGCATAACGCAGACGCCATCGTAATAGTCTATGATCAGGCCGGGGAGACCGTCGCCTTCGCCGTGGATAATGCGGTAGCAGTTGGTGAGGGCGGGTTCTCTGACAAGGCCAGTCGCTTCGACAGGCTCAGCGACCGGAGAAACTGGCTCGGCGGCCGAAGAAACCGGGCAGGCCAGTCCAACGGCGACACGTACCCGGAGCGCCCGGGCGATCATATTCTTCCAAAAGTCAGGCGAAAGGACATCCTCGCCGGCGAAACTCAGCACACGGACGGCGATAGATCCTATCTGATAGTGCCCGTAAGCCAGAAAATCCCCGCCCTGAGAGAACACACCGACGATGTCACCTTCAGCCGGCTCGCCGACAATCTGGGCGATGGCACCAGAGAATACCCACGGATGGAATCTCAAAAGAGAGTCCTCTCTACCTTTCTTTAATATTATCTTTGTCATTTTCAGTGTGTTTTGGAGGGTTTGGAAGCATCTGCTCCGGAGTCAACGGATTCTTCTCCGAGGCCAATAGCTTGTAGTACATCTCACGGCATATCCAAGCGTCTGTCGCGGCATAGGCCTGCTGCGAATCCGAGAGGACATCCGCCTCCCAGTTGGAAAGCTGCTGGGTCTTGGAAATCCGCACCCCAAGGATTATCGCGGCCATTTTCTTGACACTCTTGTCCTTGATGCCATATTCCCAGACCATCTTCTGGAGATCGACGAAAGATTTCGGCTCGAAATCGTGATGCTTCTTCAATCCGCGGACATCATCAGTGACCGCTGCTCCCACCTTGATTATTTCTTTGTTACCCAGTATCTTGCGAAGGGATTTAGGGATTCCGCCCATAAGCTTCACCCTGAACAGGAAAGCCCTCTCCTTGCCGGAAAGCTGCAACAGAGAGACCCCGTAGTGCGGCTGGTTCGCCGAGAAACAAGGCCGGGACTCCGTGTCGAAACCGATAACCTTCTGCCGCCTCAGATAACTGATGGCCTTGAGAAACTCAAATCCTTGGTTGTCAATGACCTTAATCTTACCTGGAAAGCTCGAAGGCTCCAGCTGTTCCATTTCCTCCGGACTAATGCTGATTTTGTACGTCATAGGAATAATAAGTGTTTGGAGCAAGAACCCCGACCGTGTCTGGGTACGAAGCCGGGACAAGACTGTCAATGAACGGAAGGACGGACACCTTGGAATCCAAGGAATCACGCACCGCCATATAAAGCCTTGCGACAGGGTATGCAATGTTGTGCGTGAAAGCGTCCCTTTCCCTCATCTTTCGGAAGCAAGCCTCAGTGAATGAAAACGTTGTGTCAGACGAACATATTACCGGGACATCGCAGCCTATCCTTTCGAAGAGATCGCTGACATCGCTCCCGCCATATTCAGAAAGAATCGGGTTGCAGATGATGAGGATCTTGCAGCGGGAAGGAATTTTGAGAGCGGCGAGCGCGCCGTTTACCGTCAACTCCCGCAAGACAGTCTGTCCGTCTTTCGTGGCAGGCCGGTTCATATAGGCGGTGTCGGCGAAATTCAGGATAGAGACGATTGTCTCCCCCGCAAAGTCCGGCAAGCCGTCGCTGATTTTCCGCGCGTCAATATTGTCAAAATCGTCACAGACCATCATCCTTTCGCTGAGACGAAGGCACCCCGACGGATCGCCGACCAGAACTATCGTCCCCGAGGATTTGCCGTTGCTTTCAGCCAATGTCCGCAGTTCCGGAAGGGAATCCGTCAGGAGGGAATTGACGTAGGCTATTGTTCTATAGCCATTTTCAACCCGCCTTGAACAGCTGGAAGCCGCAATGACGGATAGTGCCAACAATATTACCGCAAAAAATCTCTTCACTGTTATCAAATACCTTCCAGACGGCATAGCCGCCCGGACCACTCTTAAATTCGTACAATTCCGAACCGTTGCCTTGATTCGTCCGCCTAAAGATTTCTCACCTTTAAAACATTTCAGACAAATTAAAACTGATTCAGACTGCAAAGGTAAAAAAATCTTCACTATCTTTGAAGATAGTAAGCCTTAAAAAATAAGTTGATAAAGATTTGGCGGTATTTTCGAGGATATGGTTCTTTTGGAAGAAGGAGTGTGCCGGTGGCACATAACTGATGAGAAAAGAAATATAGACCGAAAAGACAATCAAAGATTATCAAGTAATCTTTTAAGGATTGCTTAGTTGTGTATAAAACTCCTTGACAAGATGGTTAAAGTCTCAAAAAAATCGAGCTTGATGCCGGCTTCCGCTATCAGAAAGCTTGTGCCGTTCGCCGACGCGGCCCAAAACGACGGCATCAAAGTCTATCACCTCAATGTCGGCGCACCTGACATCAAATCCCCCGAATGCGCCCTTGAGGCGGTGCGCAAAAACACTCTCGACCACGTTTCCTACACCAATTCGGCGGGCCTGCCGGAACTGCGCAAGGGACTGGCGGAGAAATACTACCGAAGCATCGGCATCGAGGTCTCCGTCCCCGAGATCATCATCACAGTGGCCGGAAGCGAGGCGGTCAACCTCGCGCTTCAGATAGCCTGCGACGAAGGCGACGAGCTCATCGTAATCGAACCTTTCTACACGAACTACAACACGTTCTGTTTTGAAAGCGGGATCATTCTCAAAGCGGTCCACACCGACATCGAAAGCGGCTTCAAGGTCCCTCCGATCGAAGAGTTCGAGAAACTCGTGACACCACGCACGAAAGCCATCCTCATCAGCAACCCCGGCAACCCGACCGGAACATTGTACTCGAAAGAGGATATGCTTGCGCTCGGAGAAGTAGCCAGAAAGCACAACCTTTTCCTGATTTCAGACGAGGTCTATCGCGAGTTCAGCTACACCGACGAACCTCGTTTCTCGGCGATGAATATACCCGGTCTCGCCGACAATGTCATTCTTGTCGATTCAGTCTCAAAGCGTTACAACCTCTGCGGCTGCCGCGTCGGCTGCATCGTCTCCCACAACAAGG
>ULVO01076645.1_pt1 | contig 12138 bp, 7 predicted proteins | sample 1959521 | NCBI WGS metagenome assembly ULVO01 (sample SAMEA4835788, study PRJEB28245) | human gut metagenome | biome: gut microbiome; material: fecal sample | place: Denmark | collected 2008
CACGATGAAAATATGATGGAATATCAGATCACTGATGGTCTCGAAGAGGAGGATGCCATCACTTTCCCGGAGGATGGACTGGAAGAGGGCATGAAGACCGTTGTTAGTACCGATGGTTCGCTGGGACAGAGCAATCCGGCCGGCGGCGAGGATGACGGTATGCTTGACAACGACGATGGAATGGTCGACGATGGTATGACGCAGGATGAAAACGGCATGGTCGACAATACCATGGACGGCGCAGAGTACAGCGGTGAGGAAGATACAACGAACGTGATCGGCGGCGCCGACAATGGTGAGGCAGAACCGGCAGACACACAGGAAGCCGGATCAGCAGATGACGGGGAGGTGCAGCCGTGATTCTGGAATTAGAGAATATCTGTAAAGAATATATGCAGGGCAAAATCCCGGTTCCGGTTCTGAAAAACATCAACTTCTCCATGGAAGAAGGCGAGTACGTTGCGATCATGGGTCCTTCCGGTTCCGGAAAAACAACACTGATGAATATTGTCGGCTGTCTCGACCAGGCGACGAGCGGACGGCTGATCCTCGACGGACAGGATATCAGCAAATGCAGTGACAATCAGATGTCGGACATCCGCCTGCAGAAAATCGGCTTTGTCTTTCAGAACTTCCAACTCCTTGCAAGACAGAGCGCAATGGAAAATGTATGCCTGCCGTTGACGTACGCGGGCGTGCCGAAAAAAGAGAGAAGAGAGCGGGCAGCGATTGCCCTCGAGCGGGTGGGGCTCGGCGACCGTATGAGTTTCAAACCGACCCAGCTCTCCGGCGGACAGAAACAGCGTGTGGCGATTGCAAGAGCGATTGTCAACCATCCGAAAATTCTGCTGGCTGATGAGCCGACCGGAGCGCTCGACTCCCATTCCGGCGAGCAGGTCATGGAGCTGTTCCAGAGCCTGAACGACGAGGGCGTCAGCATCTTGATGATTACACATGACGCGGAGATCGCATCGATGGCACAGCGCACCGTGGAGATCCGCGACGGAATGATGAAATCGAAGGAGGTGGCCGAAACATGAAAAAAGGAAAAGCAGCAAAGAAAGCCGCGATTGCAGTTGTGACCGCAGTTGCCGTGGGCGGTGTCAGTGTCGGCGGTTATTACGGCATCCGCCAGGCGCAGAAGACGACCGTAAAAGTGTATCCGGTCAGTGACTTTACGAGTGGTTACTGGGGAGACAGCATGAACATGGAAGGCCAGATCACCTCGACGGCTTCCCAGAACATCTATCTTTCCGACAGCCAGACCATTTCCCAGGTTCTCGTCAAAGAGGGCGATGTGGTAAATGCCGGAGACACGCTGATGACATACGATACCAGCATGATCGAGCTGGATCTGGAAACGCAGCAGTTACAGCTTGCACAGACAAAGCTGAAAATCCAGCAGAGTGAAAAAGAACTGGAAAAGCTGAAAAAGACAAAACCGGTATCGGATACGCCGCTGAATCCGGTGGAGCCGGATTTCCCGGATTTCCCGGATTTTCCAGATGAACCCATCGATCCGGATTTCCCGGACGAACCGATTCCGACCCCAGAACCGGAGCCGACGTATGAGGATGCTGTTCTGTACAGCAGTACGAATAAGCTTGTATTTGGTTCCAAACCATACAAAGGAGAAGGAACGCAGGAAGACCCATACACCTATCTCTGCGCACCGGGAACAGTCCTGACAGGCGGATTCCTGAATCAGATGGCAGGATACGCGGATGAAAAGGGAACGAAAAAAGAAGAGGACAGCGAAGGATACTGGTTCCGCCTGGAGATTCATGAAGAAAACAAAGCCGCAGAGGCGCTGGAAACCGTGTGGGAGCAGGATGGAACGAAGATTGCGAAAGCATACGAGACTTCGTATGAAGCAGTCCTGAGTCTGAAAGAATCCGAAGCGGCGGATGCACCGGAAATAAAAATCACCACGCCGCTTGCCAACACAGAGGTGGCAGAGGGCGGCGAGCTGAAGCTGAAAATCGGAATCAATGAGAAGAAAGATACCGAAGAGAAGCCGGATGAGAAAGCCGACGATAAAACGGATGATAGAACCGAGAGTCCGTCCGAGGACGATGTGACACAGCCGGGTGAAGCCGGAAATGGAAGCGGTGAGGCAGACGATTCCACGGAAAACACCGAAACGGATGTCACTTACACATACGTCTGGAAACACAACGGAAAGACAATCGACGGAGATTTTAAGGATACTTACACAAAAGAAAACATCACAAAAGAGGATGCCGGAATCTATACAGTAGAAGTGACAGCGAAAAATGACAAGGGTACTTCCATGGCAGTCAGCACTGCAAATGTGGCGGTAAAAGAAGGAACGATTACCCCGACACCAAGTGTAACTCCGGGACCGAGTGTAACTCCAGAGCCGACCGTCAGCCCGGAACCAAGTACAACACCGATTCCGACCACAGAGCCGGTTCCAACAGAAACTCCGGTGCCGAGCGAGACCCCAGTTCCGACGGAAACGCCGACGCCGACCGAAGCCCCGGCAGAACCGGAAGCGGAACCGCAGAGCGAAGATGTGCCGGAAGCAGTGCAGACGACAGCAAAAACCGTATTCTACGGTGAAAAAGCATCGGTACAGTCCCTCTTTACATCATCCACAGGAAGCAGCGCAAATAACAATACTTCTTCCGGTGATGATACCCAGATGACCTACACAAAAGATGAGTTGAAAAAAGCCATCAGCGAAAAAGAAAGCCAGATCCGTAATCTGAAGCTGGATCAGAAGGAAGAGGAACTCAAAGTCAAAAATACGCAGAAATCCCTGGATTCCCAGACCGTAAAAGCGACGATCAGCGGTGTGGTAAAGAAGGTTGGAAATGCAGAAAACCCGTCCAACGACGGAAGCGCCTTTATCCAGGTCAGTGGAAACGAAGGTCTGTACGTGCGCGGCTACTTAAGCGAGACGTATCTCGATCAGGTAAAAGTCGGCGATGAACTCAACGTGACTTCTTGGTCTTCGGGTGCTTTTGCAGCGGCAACCGTAACCGAGATTTCTCCGTACCCGACAACAAGCTACATGTCGTACAGCGAGACACCAGCCTCCTTCTATCCGTTCACAGCCGTTATCCCGGAAGGCGGAGAAGGTTTTGAAAACGGTGACTGGATCGAGATTGCAATCACTGTCGGAAACGATGTAGAAAACGGCAACGGCCTGTACGTCAGCAAAGAATTCATCCGCGAGGAAAACGGACAGAAATTCGTTTATATCCGGGATGAAAATGATAAATTAAAGAAACAGAATGTGGTAACCGGAAAACTTCTGTGGGGCAGTTATTACGAAGTGAAGAGCGGTCTTTCCGAAGAGGATTACATTGCATTTCCGTACGGCAAAACCGTGGTGGAAGGCGCAGACACGAAGGAATCCAGTTCATCGGATTATTACAACAGTTAAGGAGGCGCATTATGTTAGAAAATGTAAGACTTTCCTTTCAGGGAATCTGGTCACACAAAATGCGTTCCTTCCTGACGATGCTGGGCATTATCATCGGAATTGCGTCGATCATCTCAATTGTCTCCACGATCAAGGGAACGAATGAGCAGATCAAACAGAACCTGATCGGAGCCGGAAACAACAACGTGACCGTCAGCTTAAAGCAGGGCGACGGTGATTACTGGATGGACAACGGACTGCCAAGCGGCGTGTCGAAACTGTCCGATGATCAGAAAAAGCGGATCCGCGAGCAGGATCAGGTGGAAAATGCATCGTTTTACACCGAAAGAACGTATGTGAGCGGCATCGCAAAAGGAAACACAACACTGGACAGTGCGAAGGCGCTTGGCGTGGATGAAAATTATCTGTCGACGTGCGGATATCAGATTTATCAGGGACGCGGCTTTGTGGAGAGCGATTTCTCGAAGACCCACAAAGTTGTCCTCCTCGACGATACCGCAGTGCTGACACTCTTCCCGGATGAGTCGCCGGTCGGCAAAACGATCGAGATCATGGGAGAGCCGTTCACGGTGATCGGCGTGATCAAAAAAGCCGATTCGTTCCAGCCGGTCATCAATTCCAGAGATGACTACTATACGTACAATCAGGAATCTTATCCGCTGGTGCTGATGCCGGATGTCTGCTGGCCGATCGTATTCCAGTATGATGAACCGGAAAATGCCGTTGTGATGGCAAAAACGACCGAGGATATGAGCACGGTGGGAAAGACAACAGCGGATATCATGAACGAATCCGTGACCAATACAACTGATTCTCTTTCCTATCAGGCAGAGGATCTGCTGGAGAAAGCAAAGAGTCTGCAGGAGTTAGGCCAGAGCACGAACCAGCAGCTGATCTGGATCGCGAGCATTTCGCTTCTGGTCGGCGGTATCGGTGTTATGAATATTATGCTGGTATCTGTAACGGAACGTACAAGCGAGATCGGCCTGAAAAAGGCGATCGGAGCAAGAAAACGCAGAATTCTGTTCCAGTTCCTGACCGAGGCGGCGGTGCTCACCAGCATCGGCGGACTGCTCGGCGTGCTGGGCGGCATTATCATGGCACAGGTGATTTCGAGGGTATCGCAGACGCCTGTGGCGATCAGTATTCCGGCGATCATTTTCTCCGTGGTCTTCTCCATGGTGATCGGTATCGTATTCGGACTGCTGCCGTCGGTAAAAGCAGCGAACCTGAATCCGATCGATGCGCTGCGAAGAGAATAGAACAAAAAAGAGTTGAAAAATCCGTGCGGGTACAGCGTAGGTGCTGGATCCGTGCGGATTTTTTGTGCGGCGTGTGCGGATGAAACTTAAGATCTTTACTTTTTGCGGAAAGTCGGTTATACTGAAAAATAAGCGCAATTTGCGGCGCAGCAAAGAGGCATTCGAGTTTCAGATTCGGTATGTTTATGAAAATATAAGAAAGATTCAAAGACATTTCACATTCGTTTATGGTATAATCAAACAAGAGTATGACCAACGAAAAGGAGTATACGCGAATGAATATTTTGTTTTTTATCACACCGAAAAGTGAAACGGCTTATCTGTATGACGACTGCTCACTTCGGCAGGCCATCGAGAAGATCGAATATCATAAATACACGGCGGTTCCGGTACTGAACAAAAAGGGCTGCTACGTGGGAACACTGACGGAAGGAGATCTGCTCCGCATCATAAAAGAACGGTATCTGCTGAATTACCATGAAGCAGAGGATATCCCGCTCTGGCAGGTTCCGAAACGGTGGAATTATGAGTCCGTCAACATCAACAGCAACATCGAGGACCTGATCGAGATGTCCATGCGGCAGAATTTCGTTCCAGTTGTGGATGACGAGGGAATCTTCATCGGCATCATCCGAAGAAGAGATATCATCCAGTACTGTTATCAGAAAAGCGGCATCAAAGAAGAGGAAGAAGCCCGGCGCAGCGCGCGGAAACAAAACGCAGAACAGATGATTCTGCAGTAAAGAAGAAAATGAGGGAAACATTATGAAAAAACTGATCGATCTTATCCAGGAAGAGCTGGTAAAAGCCTTTACCGCTGCGGAGATGGACCCGTCATATGCAAGGGTTTCCGTTTCCAACCGCCCGGATCTGTGCGAATACCAGTGCAACGGCGCAATGGCAGCTGCAAAAGCATACCACAAAGCACCGATCCAGCTGGCTGAAGCAGTTGTAGAAAAAGTGACCGATCACAGCGTGATCGGTGAAATTGAAGCCGTAAAACCGGGATTCATCAACCTGAAAATCAACCCGGAATTTCTGGCAGATTATCTTTCCAAAATGCAGAACGACGAAGATCTTTCTGTAGAGAAAGCAAAAAATCCGAAAACCATCATCGTAGATTACGGCGGAGCAAACGTGGCAAAACCGCTTCACGTCGGCCATCTCCGTTCCGCGATCATCGGCGAGAGCATCAAGCGTATGGGACGCTTCATGGGCCACAACATGATCGGTGACGTTCATCTTGGAGACTGGGGTCTGCAGATGGGACTGATCATCACCGAGCTGCAGGAGCGCCATCCGGAGCTTGTTTATTTTGATGAGTCCTTTACGGGAGAGTACCCGGAGGAAGCACCGTTTACGATCAGTGAGCTCGAGGAGATTTATCCTTGCGCAAGCGGCAAATCGAAAGAGGACGAGGACTATAAGAAACGTGCACTCGAGGCAACGAGAGAGCTGCAGCAGGGCAGAAGAGGATATCGTGCGATCTGGAAACACATTATGAACGTTTCTGTTGCCGATCTGAAAAAGAACTATGGAAATCTCGACGTTCATTTCGATCTGTGGATGGGTGAGTCCGATGCACAGGAGTACATTCCGGACATGGTAGATTACCTGAAAGACAATGGTTATGCACATTATGACCAGGGCGCACTCGTTGTTGATGTCAAAGAAGAGACAGACACAAAAGAGATCCCGCCGTGCATGATCTTAAAATCCGATGGAGCAGCTCTGTATGATACGACAGACCTGGCAACCATCATCCAGCGTATGAAACTGTACAAGCCGGACGAGATCTGCTATCTGGCAGACAAACGTCAGGAGCTTCACTTCGTACAGTGTTTCCGCTGTGCAAGAAAAGCAAAACTGGTGAATGATGATACCGTTCTTTCCTTTATCGGCTTTGGTACCATGAACGGAAAAGACGGAAAACCGTTCAAGACCCGTGAGGGCGGCGTTATGCGTCTGGAGCGTCTGATCGGCGAGATCAACGATGAGATGTATCAGAAGATCGTGGAGAACCGCAGCGTAAAAGATACGGATGCAAGAGGAACGGCACAGATTGTCGGACTGTCTGCTATTAAATACGGTGACCTGTCCAACCAGGCATCGAAAGATTATGTATTCGATGTTGAGAGATTTACTTCCTTCGAGGGAAACACCGGTCCGTACATCCTGTACACGATCGTTCGTACAAAATCCATCCTCGGAAAATATAAAGAAGAGGGAAATGAACTGAAGAAAGGCGCACTTCTGGCACCGAAGAGCGACAGCGAGAAAGCTCTGATGCTTTCCGTATCCCGTTTCAACGGCGTTGTGGAGAACGCATTCGAGGAGAAAGCACCGCATAAGATCTGTGCTTATATCTACGAGCTTGCAAACGAGTTCAACCATTTCTACCACGAGACCAAGATCTTAAGTGAGCAGGATGAGGCAAGAAAAGCATCTTACCTGGCACTGCTAGATCTTGTCCGCGAGGTACTTGAGACCTGCATCGACCTGCTGGGATTCTCGGCACCGGAACGGATGTAAGATTCGCCAAGAGGGAAAAAATAGATAAAAAACAGGCGATTTTTTTGGCAGCCGTCGGCTTCTGTAGTTCTTGCAGAAACGGCGGCTGTTGTGTTATACTTACATCACGATTTTTCATCCGCTTGGACATTCGTCCTGAAAAATCGATTCTATATTACTCTATCGAAGAGCCATTCGGCTCAATTTATATCCATGTACAAAAACAGAATATCGGACTGACAAACACTTTGACGTAAAAAGAGGAGGCGGGATCATTGGAAAAGTAGAACTTCCGGGAGGGAAGTATCGCCTGCTGTCAGTGCTCGGAAGAGGGGCAACGTCTGTCGTTTATCTTGCAGAGAAAACTGGATCCGGAAAGCGGTATGCAGTCAAGGTAAGTATATGTGACAGGGAAAAACTGCGCCGGGAAGCGTTTCTTTTACAGAAGTTTTCATATCCCGGGATTCCCTGTGCGGTGGAACTTCTGGAAAGTAGGACAAAAAGCTTTCTGGTGATGGAAGCTGTAAACGGAAAATCTATCGGACAGCGTATGCGTAAGGGAGAACGGTTTTCCAGCCGGGAAATTCTGAAAACGGGAATTGCCCTGAGCGGGATTCTTTGTTATCTCCATGCACAGAACCCGCCGGTTTTCTACCGGGATCTGAAGCCGGACAACGTGATGATAACAGAGCGTGGTGAAATATACCTTGTGGATTTCGGTGCAGCCGGAACAGAAGAAACGGGTGTGGAAGTCCGTTATGGAACCCGCGGTTATGCAGCGCCGGAGCAGTATGACGGGAAGTGTGACGCCCGTTCCGATCTTTATGCACTCGGCGCACTGCTTGCGGCAATGGCGAAGCATGCGAAAAAGCGGCAGAAAAGAGGACTCTGGCGGGTGATGGAAAAGTGTATGCAGAAAAAGCCGGAGGAGCGGTATGCGTCTGCCGGAGAAGTCAAAAAGGCACTGCGGCGGCTGGAAAGAAAGCGAAAAGGCAGGAAGACTCTGCGGATCTTTGCAGTTTTTGCTTTTCTGACAGGAGGAGCGGCTGCAGTTGCCAGCAGGATGCCATGGGGGCAGTTTCCGGCGGCAGACGAATGGGAGGAGCAGGGAGATCTCTGGTTCTGCGGAAATCCGGTGGAAGAAGGCAGTCTGCCGAACTACCAGAAAGCGCGGGAAGCGTTCTTAAAGGCAGATCATCTCAGTCAGGCGGGGCGTGTGGAGCAGGAACTTGTGGAATACTGTCTGGCGGATGATGCGGCAAGGGAAAAAATGCAGATGGAGCCATTGCTGGCTGAATTTTATGATGACACGCAGCAGGAGCCGGAAAAAGAAAAACGCTGCCGCAGATATCTTGCTGTTGCAGGAATGTATTTCAGTTTTTCCGAAGAACTGGCGCGTGAAAATGACACAGACGCCATGCGGAAAGGAATCGAAGTGCTGGAAAAGGCCGCAGGCGAGAATATGGAGGGGCAGTGGGAGGCGGTTATCTGGCAGAGACTGGCGGATGCGTGCTATCTTGGCGGAAAATCCGGGGATGGGGAAAGAGAACAGGACTGGTGCCAGGAGAGCTTTCTCTATTACGAACGGCTTCTGTGCAGCAGACAGGATGGAAACCGGCGGAAAAATCTGCTCAGGGCCGCAGAGCTGGCACTTCAGTTCGACATGCAGGAAAAAGCAGAACAGTACCTCAACGAGGCAGCAGAAATTCTGGGAATGGAGGAGGACATTTTTTATCAGCAGATCAGAAAAAGATGGGAGGAAGCAGGATGAGAAAAAAGACCATATGCGCAATGATGACAGGATTCCTGGCAGTCCAGGGAATCGAAGTCCACGCGGAGACACAGCAGACGACAGGCGAGGCCGCAAGTGCGGTGGAAAGCGTGGAATTAGATGCTGAAATCATCGAGAACAGTGATGTGACAGATGCAGACGGGAAAGCCGGACCGGAGGAACTGCTGCCGGACGAAAAGTCAGAAGAAGAACCGCCTATAGAAGAGAAACCAGAGCAGGAACCAGAGCCGCCGGAAGAGAAAACAGATCCGGCAGAGACCGGAAAGAAAGAGACAGAAGGAGAAGAAAAAATGCTTCCCCCGACGGTAGTTCCGGATCCGGAGAAAGAACCAGCGGAAAGGTGGGAAGAAGAGGAGGAAGAAATTTCGGAAGATTCAGAATCGGGGAAGCCAGGAGAATTGCCGGAGGCAGGAGATATGGGTTCCGGGGAATCGGAATCAGAGGAAGGATGTGAAGAAACAGATACAAAAGAATCAGAGATAGAAGAGTCAGATTCGGAGAGAACGGATTTTGGAGAAATGGACACAGAAAAACCAGATTATAAAGATACAGGTTCAGAAAAATCCGGAACGGAAAATTTGATGCCAGAAGATCCGGAACCGGAAAAGCCTGATATGGAAGAAACGAAGCAGGAATCTCCGTCAACCGAAAAAGAGTCAGAAAATCAAACCTCGGAAACAAAAGCACCAGAAAAAGAGGAGCCTACCGTAATGCCAGATGCCGGAAAGTCAAACACAGAAAAGCAGGAACAAACGGAGCCCGGGCAATCGTCTCCGGAGAAAGAAGAACTCAAAACAGACGAACAGCTGCCCGTTGCTGCAGCCACGCCCGAGGAGGTGACCCAAGGTCCAGATGATATTCCGCTACAAACAGAAGAAAGCAGTCCTCCGCCTGCCGAAACTCCATCTGAGAGTGCCGGGGAGGAGCCATCTCAAATACCGCCGCAGATCATCGCCGATTTCATATTATCACAGATAGCAGACGAAGATTTCGAAGCGCCGAACCCCCTGATTATCCGCCCGGCCGACACCAGCGTCGAAATAGATCCCGGTTATACCCCGGAAATTCTGCTCGAGGGAGCCGCCGACACGGCTGAAATTCTTTCCTGCATGGTAAATGGCTCCGAAGCCGAATATGAATGGAAAGAAAACAAAATCTGTCTGAAAGCCGAGAGCCTTTCCGAAGGCTACAACCGCATCACTGTAAAAGTGCGTGGCGCAGACGGCATTGTTCGAACCATGAAACCGTGGGAAGTCAACGTGAAACCAAAAACTTCCACACTTGTCAGCCAAAGAACCAGCCAGAAACCAAAAGGAACCCGCCTCTGGCAGTCCCTGAGGCGCCTCTGGAACCTGATTCGTGCCATTGCCGAAATTCAGAATCAGACCACCCGCTATCTGCGTGCACTCTGCAGAAAATAGCCTGATCCGGTTTTGTTTGTATTTCTAATTTCGATATGCTAGAATAAAAGACATGTCATACGATAAAAAAAGTAAAAGAGGAAATAAGAGTATGTCAGATATGATATTATTTGATCTGGACGGAACCCTGACCGATTCCGGTCCTGGAATTACAAGATGCGTACAGTATGCGCTGGCATCCTTTGGCATCGAAGAGCCGGATCTGGAAAAACTGAACTGTTACGTGGGGCCGCCGCTTCTGGAATCTTTCATGAATTTTGCAGGCCTTGGCTGCGAAGAAGCACAGCAGGCCATCACAAAATACAGGGAGCGGTACGAGGCAGAGGGCATTTTTGAAAATGAAGTATACGGGGGAATCCCGGAGGTTCTGGCGTATCTGAAAGAGAAGGGAAAAATTCTGGCGGTAGCATCGTCCAAACCGGAAAAATACGTGGAGCAGATCCTGGAGCATTTCGAAATCAGAAAGTATTTTACCGTAGTAACCGGTTCAGAAATGAACGAAACCAGAACCGACAAAGGAGAAGTCATCGCAGAGACGCTGCGCCGACTCGGAGCAGAAGACAGCCGTTCCGACGTGGTGATGGTTGGTGACAGAAGCTATGACGTAATCGGGGCAAGAGAAAACGGACTGCTCTGTGTCGGCGTATCGTATGGGTACGGCGGAAGAGAAGAACTCGAGGCAGCAGGTGCCGCAAAGGTATGTGATACACCGGAAGAACTGAAACTGCTGGCGGAGGATCCGAAAGAAGAGAAGAAAAGACGCGACCGCATCAAAAAAATGAAGCCGGAGCGTATCCCGTGGCTGACAAGAGGAGAAAGTGGAACAGGAATCTTTGCGCCGAAAGAGAAAAAAGCAGAGAATATAAAAGAAAAAAGGACAGCGAAAACAGAGCCAAAAACGGAGGAAATCGTAATTCCTATCCAGCGGAAGCTATGGCGTCTTTTAAAACCGCTTCTGACGTACGAACTGTTTCTGATCGGAGCAACCGTACTTCTGGCGCTGATCCTGATGACGTTTACGACCGGCGGTTATCTGGAAGAGCGTATGCACGCGACATCCGTTCTTGCATCAGCAATCGGCAGTCTGGCGGCGATCCCGGTTCTCTGGAAACAGTACAAAAAAGATGAAGGCATGTTCCCGAAACCGGAAAAACGGTGGAGTGCGGCAGAGGCAGCCGCCTGTATTCTGCTGGTTATGACCTTCGGCCATCTCCTGAACACTGTCATGAACGTGACCGGCTTTACCAGAATCTTTTCCGGCTATCAGGACATGGCATCAAAGATTTATGAAGGACAGAACCCGCTGCTTCTGATCCTGTCCGTCGGTGTGCTGAGCGCGGCCGCAGAGGAAATTGTTTTCCGCGGCATGATTTACCGCAGGGCAAAAGATTTCTGGGGAACCGGCTGGGGCATCGCAGCATCATGTCTGCTGTTCGGTGCATATCACGGCAATGTGACGCAGTTTGTCTATGCAGCCGTGGTAAGTGTGCTTCTGATCCTTATTTATGAGCGGTGCGGAACACTCCTTGCCCCGGTTCTTGCGCACATGGCAGAAAATATCTGGGGACTTTACCGGAGCCAGTTCGTATCCTGGATGACCCAAAAAGCGCCGGCAGGTGCATGGATGTTCGTCTTTTTGGAAGCGGTAATCTGCGCCGGAACGTTCTGGTATCTGTTTTTAAAGGATAAACAGGGGAAAACACAAAAATAACAGAAAAAAACCGCAGAATCCGCGAA
>ULVO01034529.1_pt1 | contig 12059 bp, 9 predicted proteins | sample 1959521 | NCBI WGS metagenome assembly ULVO01 (sample SAMEA4835788, study PRJEB28245) | human gut metagenome | biome: gut microbiome; material: fecal sample | place: Denmark | collected 2008
TTTATGTAATAAAAAACGCTCTCAAATGAGAGCGTTTTTTAATTATTGGTTAGAATCGATATTAAATATATTTTTTATTTTCTGATTTATTTTTTCGCGATTTTCAAGCAGCCAAGAATTACTGTGCGGATATTCGGAAAAGGTTATAGGCTTGTCTGTAGAATCCTCCATAAGCTTAACAACGGCTTCTTTTCCGATTTTTGTTTCTAAAAGCTGCAACGCCATCATATCCTGCAGTCCGTCATAAAACACATTTAGCCTTAGTGAATTCAATGGCGTAAAGTTATCTCCCGGATAAACTACGAAAGAATCTCCCGAAGCAAAAGCTTTTCCGGCATCGGTAACCTTGTATGGGTCAATAGGCTTTCTGGAATACTGGTTGAAGTAAAAATTGTAGCCCCAGTGAAGAAATCCTTTGACTGAGTATTTGTACATTTGGTAACCGAGAATTCTGTTTCTGACAGACGGCATTGAAAAAAATCTGTTAGAAACATTTTTTGACGATTGTGCGCTGCAATAATATGTCCAAAGCTCTTCGGTTTTTCCTATAAAGCTATCAATATAGTCGTTAGCAGGTATCGGGTAGCGAACATTGCAAATTTTAGCAAGCGGATAAGAAGACATCGCATCTATTATTTTGTATTCCGGGAAAAGATGATGGATTATTCTGCTTGCTTTTTTATATGACACAAGAGAACTGAACGGGGGCTCATCAGACACATGAACCAATACATTGTCTTCAAGATTTTCTTTTTGCAAAAAACTTTTTAACGCAAAGGCAAATTGACGTAAAAAGTGTTTGTATTCAATTCCGGTTGCTTTTGTGTTCCACCCGAAGATTTTCTCCTCTTTCCCATTTACGCAAGCTTCTATTTTAGGCGCGTGTTTCGCTCCCCATTGTGTGAAGAAGTGTGACAACTCAAAGTATTCGATTCCACACTCTTTAGAGATGCTTATCCACTTTTTCAATAGCGAAAAATCAAAAGAGTAAGCACCGTTTCCGGCAGTATTTATTTTAACGAGTTGAACGGTAGGACGTTCCTTGCCGATTTCGGTATCAAGCGGCGGTGTGAAAATCGGTGTTAAAACGCAGTTCATACCGTATTTTACAGCTTTATTCAAGTAATTACGCAATGCTTCCCAGTATTCGTCGGTAAATGCTTTGAAGCCGTAATACGTCATAAGGCAGTCGGTGTGAATCCAATTTGTGTAAATAAGAGTTTGCTTTGGCAAAAGTGCGTCAATTACTTCAACAGATAACTCTGTTTTATATGTGGTGCTCTTTGTTCTTGCTGTTACCACTATATTGTGGTTGCCGCTCGGTAAAAGTTTTTCCCCGCTAGGTGAAATTTCAATCCAAAAGGCGAATGTTCCTGAAGAGTCAAAAGAATAGCCTTCGGAAACAGGAAGTAAAAGATCGGGATAAAGTCCCGGTACTTTTTTTATGTAAAAGTTATCGGTTCTCTTCGGTGCCGCCAATTCGCTAGGCACGTTTTTGACAACCGAGATGTTAAGAAAATCATTTAGCGAGGAAGCTATATCAATATTTATAAATTCACTATCAGTTATATCTAAAGCTATTTGAAAAGACTTTTTTTCATTTTTCAGCATTGAAAAATGCTTTAACTCCGTGAGGTCCGATACATCTGAATCGATAAAAATTTTTTCAAGTGATGAGACTGCTTTAATTGATTTTAACAAAATTAACACATCCGGATACTTTTTTGTCTATTTTACAAAAAATTGAGTCGTTTGTAAAGCCGCAATTGTGTTATAATTTGCTTGCACATATTAAACAGTAATGGTAAAATATATGTCTGTGAAAAAATTTGTGAGGGTGAATAGTTTGAAATACAGAGAAAATCTCAGAAACGTAGCCATTATAGCTCACGTTGACCACGGTAAAACTACACTTGTGGATCAGCTCTTAAGACAGAGCGGTACATTTAGGGATAATGAGGTGGTTCAGGAGCGCGTTATGGATTCAAATGATATTGAACGCGAGCGCGGAATTACCATTCTTTCCAAAAATACATCTGTTCATTATAAAGGAATAAAAATCAATATTGTCGATACTCCCGGTCATGCCGATTTCGGCGGTGAGGTTGAACGTATACTCACAATGGTTGACGGTGTTCTTTTGCTTGTTGATGCCTTTGAGGGCTGTATGCCGCAGACAAGGTTTGTTTTAAAAAAGGCACTTGCACTTAATAAAAAAGTAGTAGTTGTTGTTAATAAGATTGACAGGCCGGGGGCTCGTCCTGCCGAAGTTATAGACGAGGTCCTTGATTTGTTTATTGAACTCGGCGCGAATGACGATCAGCTTGAGTTCCCGGTTATATATGCTTCCGCTAAAGACGGATATGCATCGCATAATCCCGATGACAGAAGCGGTGATATGCGACCGCTTTTTGAAGAAATTATCAGTGAAATTCAGCCGCCTGAGGGCGATGTTGACGATCCGCTTCAGTGTCTTTTCTCAAGCTTGGATTATGATGATTATATCGGACGTATAGGTGTCGGCAGAGTCCAGCGCGGCAGAATAACGGTTAATGATAAAGTCGTGCTTTGCAGAACCGACGGTACGCAGGAAAACGTCAAAATCTCTCGCCTTTATCAGTTTGAAGGCCTTAAAAGAGTTGAAGTTAATGAGGCTGCTGCAGGAGATATTATTTGTGTTTCCGGTATAGCGGACCTCAATATCGGGGAAACTATATGTGACCCCGAATGTGTAGAACCATTGCCTTTTGTTAAAATAGACGAGCCTACTCTTTCAATGAACTTTATGGTAAATGACAGTCCGTTTGCAGGAAGAGAAGGAAAATTTGTCACTTCTCGCAATCTTCGTGACAGATTGTTTAAAGAAGTTGAAACTAATGTCAGCATGAAGGTTGAGGAGACTGATTCCACAGACTGCTTTAAGGTTTCCGGCAGAGGCGAACTACATCTTTCTATTCTTATTGAGACAATGAGACGTCAGGGATATGAGTTTCAGGTTTCTCGTCCGCAGGTTATCACAAAGGTTGAAAACGGGCAGCTTTTAGAGCCTATTGAACTTTTGATAATTGAGGTACCCGAGGAATATGTAGGGACTGTAATGCAGAAAATAGGCTCCAGAAGAGGCGAACTCGAGAATATGGGAACGCGCGACGGCGGTTCAACACATCTGGAATTTAAAATACCTGCAAGAGGTCTTATCGGTTATCGTTCCGAGTTTATGACAGATACCAACGGTAACGGCATTATGAATAACGTGTTTTCGGGATATGAGCCTTACAAGGGCGATATTGAAACCCGTGAGCGTGGTTCGATAATCGCTCATGAAACAGGCGAGAGCACAGGCTACGGTCTATTTAATACGCAGGACAGAGGTCGACTTTTCATAGGTCCCGGTGTTGAAGTTTACGAGGGTATGATTGTCGGCGAAAGCTCACGAAACGAGGATATTGTTTGTAATGTTTGCAAAAAGAAGCAAATGACAAATACCCGTGCGGCAGGCTCTGACGATGCACTTCGTCTTGTTCCTCATACCGTGCTCAGCCTTGAACAGTGTATGGAGTTTATCAAAGATGATGAACTTTTGGAGGTCACTCCCGAATCTTTAAGGCTCCGTAAACGTATACTCGCAAAGGATCAGCGACTTAAACAGCAATTCAGAAAGAAGTGATTGTTTGATTATAGATTTCCATACTCATGTTTTTCCCGACAAAGTTGCGGCTAAGGCACTTACTAAGCTTGCTGCGGGTTCAGGTGGTATGGAGCCTGTTTATGATGCAACCGTTGACGGTCTTGAATCGTTTCTTAGTAAAAACGGTATAGACAAAGCGGTTGCCCTCAACATTTCTACTAATACGCATCAGCAAAAAAGTGTTAACGACTTTGCTGTTTCGCTTCTTGAAAGTGACAGAATAATTCCCTTCGGAAGCGTCCATCCCGACAGCCCCGATGTTTTCGACGAATTTGAAAGGTTAAAAGCGGCCGGTATAAAAGGAATTAAACTTCATCCCGACTATCAAGGCTTTTTCGTGGACGAAAAACGTATGCTGCCGATTTATAAAAAGATTTCGGAGCTGGGCTTTATTACCGTGTTTCACGCCGGTGTTGACATAGGATTTCCGGAGCCGGTGCATTGCACACCTACGATGCTTTTGAGAGTCTTAGACGCTTTCGGTGACGCACCGGTTGTTGCCGCGCATTTCGGCGGATATCTTCTGTGGAAAGAAGTTTATGATGTTCTCTGCGGCACCGATATTTATCTTGATACCGCGTTTTCATCGGGCAAAATGCCTCCGCGATATGCAAAAGAAATTATCGACAAACATTCTCCCGATAGGATTTTGTTCGGCAGTGATATGCCTTGGAGTTCTTCTGTTAATGAAGTTAACTTTATTAAAAGTCTTGGATTAAATGCTCGTGATGAAGAGAAAATATTGTCGGGTAACGCTGAAAGGCTGTTAAATTTATAATAAATAAAATAACCTCTTGACTTATTTCGGTTAAGAGGTTACAATTATGCCATTACGCTTTAACAGATAAAAGCTTTAAAGCACAAAATCATTAAAGAGGAATGAAGAGATGGAAAATAACACCGTTTTATGGATTACCATTGCAGCATACATAATTTGTCTTGTTGTAATAGGTATTGTGGAAGGCAGAAAGGCAAAAAGCATTGCCGATTTGACGGTAGGCGGCAGAAATGCAGGCGCGTGGCTTTCGGCATTGTCTTACGGAACAGCTTACTTTTCGGCTGTAATGTTTGTAGGATATGCAGGCAAAACAGGTCTCAGCTTTGGACTTTGGGGCGTTCTTGCAGGTCTCGGAAATGCTGTTTTCGGCTCATTACTCGCATGGCTCGTATTAGCGAGAAGAACGCGCGAAATTTCCGGAAGACTTAAAATACATACAATGCCCGATTTCTTTGAAAAAAGATATAACAGCAGAGCCATGAGAATTTTTTCGGCTGTGGTTATCTTTGTATTTCTTATTCCGTATTCGGCATCAGTTTACAGCGGTCTTGCCAGCGTTGCTGATGTTTTACTAGGAATAGACGATACGATTTTCCTTATAATAATTGCCGTTCTTGCAATACTTTTGGTAACTCTCGGCGGCTATCTTGTACAGGCACGTGCCGATTTTGTGCAGGGTATTGTTATGATGTTCGGTGTTGTTTTCCTGATAGTTGCAATTATAAGATGCGATAAGGTCGGCGGAATTGACGGCCTAATTGAATATGCGCATACAGACGCAGGTCTGCCGAAATTAAACGGTTCGCAATGGGTTTCGCTTATGGCAACGGTTCTTATGACGAGCTTCGGTACATGGGGACTTCCGCAAATGATACAGAAATACTTTGGTATAAAGGACGACAAACAGGCGAAAAGGGGAGTTGTTATATCAACCTTTTTTGCATTGCTTGTTGCGGGCGGCGGATACTTTATCGGTTCGCTTTGTCATCGCTTCTTCACGGTAGGTGTAGATATGCCGTCAGCCGATTACATTGTACCTAATATGCTTAAAGCCGCTAATCTTTCTTCAATACTTCTCGGAATAATAGTTGTGCTTTTGCTGTCGGCTTCGGTTTCGACGCTTTGTTCCATAACTCTTTCGGCAAGCTCTACGCTTACCATTGATCTTGTTGCGACGAAAATAAAGCCTGATATTGACGATAAAGGAAAAAGCAGGCTTACAAAAATTTTCTGCGTGCTGTTTATTATGCTTTCTTATGTGGTCGCAAATACAAAGACCCCGATACTTGATATGATGAGCTATTCTTGGGGCATAATCTCCGGCTCGTTTCTTGCTCCGTATGTACTCGCTTTGTACAGTAAAAAGCTTAATAAGCAGGGCGCGTGGGCAGGCATTATAATCGGATTTGTAATTGCGATAATTCCTGCCGGATGCAAAATACTTAACCTCTGCGGTGTAAATAGCAGTCTTGTTTTAAAACTACTTGCACAAGGTCCGCTTTATGCGTGCATAGCTATGATAGCTTCAATAATTATGTGCCTTGTTGTAAGCTTTGTCACAAAAAACAAAACAGATAAAGAAAATGTCGAATTCTTTTATAATGGTGTTGTAGACAACGAATAATTATGCTATAATTATTTAAATTTATATATTCTGCCGCAGCTGATAACTGCGGCTTGTTGTCTGTATAAATTCAGAAGATTGGAAATGGTAAAATGTTTTTTCAAAAAGATGTCGAAACAATGAAAAGAAAGGATATTGAGGCTCTTCAGCTCGAAAAGCTTCGTCATATGGTAGATTATTGTTATCGTAATGTTCCTTTCTACACAAAAAAGCTTGATGAAGCTCATGTTACGGCTGATAAAATCAAGTCTCTTTCTGACATTAAGTACATACCTCCTACAACCAAGGCAGATTTGCGAGACAATTATCCGTTTGGGATGTTTGCAGTGCCCATGAGCGATATTGTCAGAATCCATGCTTCATCCGGCACTACCGGTAAACCGACCGTTGTAGGGTATACAAAAAAAGACCTTGATATGTGGTCGGATTGTGTTGCTCGTATCGCCGTAGCGGCAGGGGCAACAAAAGAAGATATAGTTCAGATTTCTTTCGGTTATGGTATGTTTACCGGTGCTCTTGGGCTTCATTGCGGTCTTGAAAAAATAGGATGTGCCGTTGTTCCGAATTCGAGCGGCAATACGGAAAAAGCTCTTATGTTTATGCGTGATTTTAAGACCACCGCGCTTGTAGCTACACCTTCGTATGCCCTTTATATGGCAGAAACCGCAAAAAAACTCGAATATCCAATGAGTGATTATCATCTGCGTCTCGGTCTTTTCGGTTCCGAAGGATGCACACCGGAAATGAGAACACAAATCGAAAAAGGCTGGGGACTTTTTGCAACTGATAACTACGGAATGAGTGAGCTTTTAGGTCCGGGTGTTTCGGGTGAATGTACCGAGAGATGCGGCCTTCACATTAACGAGGACCATTTCCTTGTTGAGGTTGTTGACCCGGAAACTCTTGAACCCGTTGACGAGGGTGAGGACGGTGAACTTATTGTAACGCCGCTTTCCAAGGAAGCTTTCCCGTTATTGAGGTACAGAACAAGAGACATTTCCAATGTTATATATGAACCTTGCAAATGTGGAAGAACATTTGCGAGGATGGAAAAAATTAAGGGCAGAAGCGACGATATGCTTAAAATACGCGGAGTTAACGTATTCCCGTCACAAATTGAGAGCGTACTTGTCGGAATGAAAAATGTCAGTCCGCATTATCAGCTTATCGTCAGAAGAGAAGGCTTTGCGGATACTCTTGAAGTTCAGGTTGAGCTTTCCGATAATTCTCTTCTTGAAAGTTTCGGTATGATTCAGGATCTCCAGAATTCAATAAAACATAATCTTCATACGGTTCTCGGCATTCAGTGTAAGGTCAGCATTGTAGAGCCGATGACAATTGAGAGATTTGTCGGAAAAGCAAAAAGAGTGATAGATTTAAGACACGAAAAAGACTAATTTGGGGTGAAATAATGAGTAAAAAACTTTTAATCGGTAATGAGGCTGTTGCCCGCGGACTTTACGAGGGCGGCCTTAGGGTAGCTTCAAGTTATCCCGGTACGCCAAGCACAGAAATAACGGAGTGCATCGCAAAATATGATGATGTTTACAGTGAATGGGCTCCTAACGAAAAAGTAGCCATGGAGGTTGCTGTCGGTTCATCTATCGCCGGCGCACGTTCTTTCTGCGGTATGAAACACGTTGGGCTTAATGTGGCTGCCGATCCGCTGTTTACCGCTTCATATACAGGTGTTAATGCTGGTATGGTTATAGCTGTTGCCGATGATCCGGGGATGCATTCCTCACAGAATGAGCAGGACAGCCGCCACTATGCTAAGGCATCTAAGATATTGATGCTTGAGCCGTCGGACTCCGAGGAATGTCTTGAGTATGCCAAAGCGGCTTATGAGCTTTCGGAAAAGTTTGATACTCCCGTCATATTAAGATTGACAACAAGAGTCGCCCATTCAAGAAGCATAGTTAATATCGGTGAAAGAAACGATATAGGCGTTAAGGAATATGTTAAAAATCCGGGTAAATATGTTATGATGCCTGCCATGGCAAAGAAAAGACATATTGTTGTAGAGGACAGAATGGTTGCAGAGCGCGAATGGGCTGAAACCGCCTCTATAAATACCGTTGAATATAACGATAAGAAAATCGGTGTTATCTCTTCCGGTATTTGCTATCAATATGCAAAAGAGGCATTGGGCGACCGCGTTTCGTATCTTAAACTCGGCTGTGTAAATCCGCTTCCGATTGAACTTATTAAGAACTTTGCCGCTAACTGTGACAAGGTCTATGTTCTTGAAGAGCTTGACCCGTTTATTGAGGAGCATTGCAAGCAGATAGGAATAGATGTTATAGGTAAAGACGCTTTCACATTACAGGGCGAATACTCACAGAACCTTATAGCAAAAGTCATTTTCGGCGAAACAAAGCCGACTATGAAAGCGGATATTGATATTCCCGCACGTCCGCCCGTGCTTTGCGCCGGTTGTCCTCATAGAGGCCTTTATTATGCGCTGAAAAAATTAAAATTGACAGTAAGCGGCGATATAGGCTGCTATCCTCTCGGTGCACTTCCGCCTATCGGTATGATGGATACCTGTGTTTGTATGGGTGCTTCGGTATCTGCACTTCACGGCAGGAATAAGGCTGATGAAAACAACTGCAAGAACTCTGTAGCGGTTATCGGCGATTCAACGTTTATTCATTCCGGTATTACAGGACTTATTGATATTGCTTATAATCAAAGTAACTCAACCGTTATCATACTTGATAACAGCATTACGGGTATGACCGGTCACCAGGACAATCCGACTACAGGAAAGACAATTAAGGGTGATCCAACTACCGCAGTCAGCTTAGAGCTTCTTGCAAAGGCTGTCGGTATCGACAGAGTCAGAGTAGTAGACCCGTATAACCTTAAAGAGTGTGAAGATGTAATCCGTGAAGAAGTTGCCGCAGACGAGCCGTCGGTTGTAATTTCAAGAAGACCTTGTGCTCTTTTAAAATATGTTAAACACAATCCTCCGCTTAAGATAAACAAAGATAAATGCGTCGGTTGTAAAATGTGTATGAAGATAGGCTGCCCGGCTATCAGCATGAGAGACGGAAAGTCGGAGATTGATTTTACACAATGTGTCGGCTGTAATGTATGCAGTCAGCTCTGCAAATTTGACGCAATAGAGGAGGGCAAATAACATGGAAACAAAAAGTATTATGATTGTCGGAGTCGGCGGACAGGGCACTCTTCTTGCCAGCAGAATACTTGGCGCGGCGCTTATAAGTAACGGCTTCGACGTTAAGGTCTCAGAAGTACACGGTATGAGTCAGCGCGGCGGATCGGTTGTTACTTATGTAAAATACGGTTCAAAAGTTAATTCACCCATAGTTAATGAGGGCGAAGCCGATTTGATTCTTGCATTTGAGCAGCTTGAAGCTGCAAGATGGCTTCAGTATCTTAAAAAAGACGGAACACTTATAATAAACACGCAAAAAATCGACCCGATGTCGGTAATAATCGGCAATTCGATTTATCCTGACGGTGTACTTGATGCTATTAATAAAGCAGGAGCAAAAACTACAAATCTTGATGCACTTTCTCTGGCTGTCTCGGCAGGCTCAGCCAAAGCTGTAAATGTCGTTCTTATCGGTGTTATGGCCTCACATATGGATTTGAATCGTGATGCTTGGATTAACGCTATTAAGAATACTGTACCTGAGAAATTCCTTGAGATGAATCTCAAAGCATTTGACCTCGGTTACAATTATAATAAGTAAGAAAGAACGGAGATATTCAAATGCAAAACTATTTCACCCCGGACATTGAAACCGCTTCAAGAGATTATCTTACTGCTATACAGTCTGCAAGACTGATTAAAATGGTTGAAAACTGCTACAAGCACGTGCCCTTTTATAAGCAGAAGTTTGATGAGATCGGCCTTCTGCCCGGTGATATTAAATCAATAGCGGATATAACTAAGCTGCCTTTTACGATTAAACAGGACCTTCGCGATAATTATCCGTTCGGCCTTTTTGCCGTTCCAAAAGAAAAGCTTGTGCGAGTTCACGCTTCTTCGGGAACAACAGGTAAACAGACTGTTGTAGGTTATACCAAGCATGACATTTCCATTTGGAGCGAAAGTGCTGCACGAGCTTTATCTGCAGCAGGTGCTACAAAAGGAGATTATATACATATCTCCTATGGCTACGGCCTTTTTACGGGCGGCCTCGGACTGCATTATGCCGCTGAAAAACTCGGAGCAACCGCCATTCCCGTATCATCCGGCAATACTAACAGACAAATGCAAATTTTGCAGGATTTCGGTTCAGACATTATTTGCTGTACTCCGTCGTATGCCATGTATATCGGCGAATCACTGAAAGCTGCCGGTGTCGATTCCACGAAGTTGCCTTTAAGAGTGGGGATTTTCGGTGCGGAAGCATGGAGTGAAAATATGCGCAAGGAAATCGAAAGGTCACTTAATATCAAAGCTTATGATATTTACGGTCTTTCAGAAATTGCAGGACCCGGCGTCGCTTTTGAATGCTCTGAGCAAAACGGTATGCATATTAACGAAGATTATTTTTATCCCGAGATTGTTGACCCTGATACGCTTGAGGTTTTGCCGGACGGAGTATTCGGCGAGCTTGTGTTTACGTGCATTGGGAAAGAAGCCCTTCCTTTAGTGAGGTACAGAACACATGATATTTCCGCCCTTACTCACGAAAAATGTGATTGCGGAAGAACGCTTGTTAAAATGCTTAAGCCCAAGGGCAGATGCGATGATATGCTCATAATCAGAGGCGTTAATGTTTTCCCGTCACAAATTGAGCATGTAATTCTGTCTCTCGGCATGGAGCCGAATTATCAAATAGTTGTTGATCGAAAGAATAATCTTGACATAATGACGGTCAAAATTGAAATGTCTGATGCTCTTTTCTCTGACTCGGTTCGTGTGATTGAAGAACAGGAGAAAAGGATTAAAGACGCAATGCATGCAACTCTCGGTCTCTCTGCAATTATTAAGCTTGTTGAACCTCGCTCTCTTCCTCGTTCGGAGGGCAAGGCAGCAAGAGTAATAGATAATAGACACATTTAAGGAGGCAAATGTTATGGCAATTAAGCAGATCTCAGTTTTTGTTGAAAACAAACCCGGCAGGCTTGCCGATATTACGGGCTTTTTGGCTGACGGCGGAATAAGCATCCGTGCTTTTTCAATTGCCGATACAACGGATTTCGGCATTTTGAGACTTATTGTGTCGGATACCGATAAGGCTGCAAAAGTATTGAAGGAACACGGTGTTGCCGTTTCCATAACAGAGGTTGTCGGGATTTCTATTCCAGATGTTACCGGTGCTTTTGCCAAAGTTGTCAAGCTTCTTTCCGATGCAGGAGAAAATGTTGAATATGCTTATGCTTTCTTAACTCCGGAAGAAGGGCATGCCTATGTTATTTTCAGAGTTGATAATAACGAAAAAGCTTGCGAGCACCTTAAGGAAAACGGCGTCGATGTTATCGAAGAAAACTCTCTGCTGTAATTCAATCAGTTTAAAGCCCGGTGCTGTTGCATCGGGCTTTTTCTGCGAATTTGCGGACGTTTTTAATTTACTTTTTTTATTCACTGTGATAAAATATTTAATAATAAAATTGTAGGTAGGTGATTAAGAATGATTGGAACAAATATAGCAATTGACTTTGGTTCTTCCTCAACGGAATTATATGTTCAGGGGAAAGGTGTCATTCTTGATGAGCCTACTATGATTGCTGTTGATGTTGAAACCGGTATGCCGATAGCAATAGGCAATGCGGCATACACTATAAATGGTAGAACAGATGATAGTATTGAGGTTATAAGTCCGATTGTAGGAGGTATTATCTCTAATTATACTATGGCAGAGCATATACTGAAGTATTATTTGCAAAAGATTTTAAAAAACAGCGTTATAAAGCCGAATGTCGTAATATCGATACCGAGCGGAGCTACAGGGCTTGAAAGACGTACTTTCCTAGATGTTGTTACG
>ULVO01031719.1_pt1 | contig 11987 bp, 9 predicted proteins | sample 1959521 | NCBI WGS metagenome assembly ULVO01 (sample SAMEA4835788, study PRJEB28245) | human gut metagenome | biome: gut microbiome; material: fecal sample | place: Denmark | collected 2008
GCTGCCGGTGACGGAGTATCCCCTGGACGACTCCTGGGGCTATCAGTGCGTGGGCTATTTCGCCCCCACCAGCCGCTACGGCGACCCCCACGACTTCATGTATCTGGTGGACCGGCTGCACCGGGCGGGGCTGGCGGTGATCCTGGACTGGGTCCCCGCCCACTTCTGCAAAGACGCCCACGGCCTCATCGACTTTGACGGCACCAGCCTGTATGAATACGGCGACCCCCTGAAGCGGGAGCACGAGAGCTGGGGCACCCGGGTCTTTGACTTCGGCAAGGACGACGTGCGGTCCTTCCTGCTGTCCTCCGCCCGGTGGTGGCTGGAGGAATACCACATCGACGGCCTGCGGGTGGACGCCGTGGCGTCCATGCTGTATCTGGACTATGGCCGGACCGAGTGGCGGCCCAATGTCCACGGCGGCCACGAAAATCTGGAGGCCATCTCGTTTTTGCAGGACCTGAACCGCCTGGCGGCGGCCATGGATCCCCCGGCCCTGACGGCGGCGGAGGAGTCCACCGCCTGGCCCAAGGTCACCTGGCCCATTGAGGAGGGCGGCCTGGGCTTCGGCCTGAAGTGGAACATGGGATGGATGAACGACGTGTGCCACTATCTGAAGATGGACCCCTGGTTCCGCCAGTTTCACCACAAGGACGTGACCTTCTCCATGATGTACGCCTTCTCCGAGCGCTTTGTGCTGCCCCTGTCCCACGACGAGGTGGTGTATATGAAGGGCTCCCTCCGGGGCAAGATGCCCGGGGACGACTGGCGGCAGCTGGCAGGGGTCCGGGGCTTCACGGCCTATATGCTGGCCCACCCCGGCAAGAAGCTCACCTTTATGGGGGCGGAGCTGGGCCAGTGGCACGAGTGGGACTTCCTGGGCCAGCTGGACTGGTATCTGCTGGACCGGGACGACTGCGGCCGCACCCACGCCTGCATCCAGGCCCTGAACCGGTTTTATAAGAAGTCCCGCCCCCTGTGGGAAAACGACCGGGACTGGAACGGCTTTGAGTGGCTGGTGGCCGACGACAACCACAACAACGTCCTGGCCTTCCTGCGCCGGGACAACAAGGGTCATGAGCTGATCTGCGTGGTGAATTTCTCGCCGGAGGCCCACGAGGGATATCGCTTCGGCGTGCCCGGCAAGCTGTTTTATGAGGAAGTGTTCAACACCGACGACGCCGCCTGGGGCGGCTCCGGTGTGTGCAATACCGGACCCATCCCCGTGGAGGATATCCCGTCCCACGGGCGGGACAAGTCCATTGCCCTGCGGGTGCCGCCCCTGGGCGCGGTGTTTCTGCAGGGCCGGGTCCGGCGCAGAAGCAACAAGGCATAACCGACAGACTGGAGGGAACGAACAGACATGAAAAAAGAATGCGTGGCCATGCTGCTGGCCGGGGGACAGGGCAGCCGCCTGTATGTCCTCACCGGCGACATGGCAAAGCCTGCGGTGCCCTTTGGGGGCAAGTTCCGCATCATTGACTTTCCCCTGTCCAACTGCACCAATTCCGGCATCGACACCGTGGGCGTGCTGACCCAGTACCGCCCCCTGGAGCTCAACAGCTATATCGGCAGCGGCCAGCCCTGGGAGCTGGACCGGCTCAACGGCGGCGTCCATATTCTGCCGCCGTACCAGAGCGCCTCCGGCGCCTCCTGGTACAAGGGCACCGCCAACGCCATCTATCAGAACATCGGCTTTGTGGACCTGTACGACCCGGAGTATGTGGCGGTGCTGTCCGGGGACCACATCTACAAGATGGACTATTCCCGGATGCTCCAGCACCACAAGGACGCCGGGGCTGCCTGCACCATCTCGGTGATGGAGGTCCCCTGGTCTGAGGCCAGCCGCTTCGGCATCATGTCCGTGGACGAAAACGACCGGATCACCGCCTTCGCCGAAAAGCCCAAGGAGCCCCAGAGCAACCTGGCCTCCATGGGAATCTATATCTTCACCTGGCAGAAGCTGCGGGCCTATCTGCTGGCGGACGAGGCCGACCCCACCTCCGACAACGACTTCGGCAAGAACATCATCCCCGCCATGCTGGAGGCCGGAGAGGTCATGTCCGCCTATCGCTTCGAGGGCTACTGGAAGGACGTGGGCACCCTGGACTCCCTGTGGGACGCCAACATGGATATGCTGGCCCCGGGCAGCGGGCTGAACCTGCTGGACAAGAAGTGGCCCATCTATTGCCGGACCCCCTCCTGCCCGCCGGCCTTTCTGGGCCCCCACGCCGACGTGGGCAACAGCGCCGTGGCCAAGGGCTGCGGCATCCTGGGCGAGGTGAAAAACAGCGTGCTGAGCTATAACACCCAGGTGGGCCAGGGGGCCAGCGTGTGCTACTCCGTGGTCATGCCCGGGGCCGTCATCGAGGAGGGCGCGGTGGTGCAGTACGCCATCATCGGCGAGCGCTGCCGGGTGGGCCGGGGGGCCCAGGTGGGCACGCCGCCGGAAACCGCCAAAAATCCCGACGACTGGAGCATCGCCGTCCTGGGGCCGGACACCGTTATCGCCCCCGGCGAGGTAGTGCCTGCCAAGGCCCTGCTGGACCGTCATCACGGGGAGGTGGAAGCATGAACGGAATGCACGGCATCATTTTCTCCTATGAAAAGAAAACCGGACTGCGGGAGCTCATCGAGCAGCGCATCCACGGCTCCATCCCCTTCGGCGGCAACTATCGGGTGGTGGACTTTATGCTCTCCAACATGGTCAATGCCGGCGTCCGGGACGTGGGCGTCATCATGCACGGCAAGTGCCAGAGTATGCTGGACCATTTGGGCACCGGCAAAAGCTGGGACCTGAGCCGCAACCACGGCGGCCTGACCCTGCTGCCGGCCTTCGCCTATGCCGAGCGGCGGGGCGACGCGGGCCGGTTCCGGGGCAAGGTGGAGGCCCTGGGCTGCGTGATGGACTATCTCAAGGACATCCGGCAGGACTATGTGGTGCTGACCGACAGCGACCTGGTGGTGAACCTGCCCCTGGACGACGTGCTGCGGGACCACATCGCCTCCGGCGCGGACATGACGGCGGTGTGCACCTCTCTGCCGGGGCCGGAAAGCGACACCTATTTCCAGCTGGATAACTCCGGGCGCATTGTGGACGTGGCCCACGACGTGTTCACCCCCGAGGGCTTCCGCTGCCTGAACATCTTCGTGCTGCGCCGGGACCTGCTGATCCAGCTGGTGACCGACTGCATGGCACATAATCAGTACAGCTTCCGCCATAATATTCTCCAGGACAGGAAGGACACCCTGCATTTCCGGGCCTACGTCTGGGACGGCTACGCCGCCCGCATCGACACCATCGAGTCCTACTACCGCCGCAGCATGGAGCTGCTGCGGCCGGAGATCCGCATGGAGCTGTTCGCTCCCCAGCGGCCCATCTTCGCCAAGGAAAACGACTCCCCCTCCTCCTATATGGACGGCTCCTGCGTCAACTCCCTTATCGCCGACGGCTGCGACATCCAGGGCACGGTGAAAAACTGCATCCTGTTCCGGGGCGTCCGCATCGAGCCGGGGGCCGACGTGGAGGGCTGCATCCTGTTCAAGGGTACCGTGGTCCGCCGGAATGCCGTCCTGCGGGGCGTCATCACCGACAAATACGTCACCGTGCAGGAGGGGCGCACCCTGATGGGCCACGAGAACTATCCCCTGGTGGTGGCCCGGGGCGTCACGATCTGAAATATGACACACGTTCATCCGGAGGTGACCATATGAATATTCTGTATATCACCAGCGAGGCGGCCCCGTTCTGCAAAACCGGGGGCCTTGCGGACGTGCTGGGCAGTCTGCCCCCGGCGGTGGCGGCGGAGGGCGACCATACCGCCGTGCTGCTGCCGCTGTACAGCCAGATTGCCCAGCGCTGGCGGGAGAAGATGAACTTCCGCTGCTATATCTATGTGGACCTGGGCTGGCGGCACGAATACTGCGGGCTGTTCTCCCTGGAATACCGGGGCGTCACCTGGTATTTTGCGGACAACGAGCGGTATTTCCGCCGCCGGGGCCTGTACGGCGACATGGACGACGGCGAGCGCTTCGCCTTCTTCTCCAAGGCGGCGGTGGCCCTGCTGCCCCATCTGGCGGAGTATCCCAACGTGGTCCACTGCAACGACTGGCAGACGGCCCTGGTGCCGGTATACCTGCGGGACGCCGGGAACGACCTGCCGGTGGTGTTCACCATCCACAACATCGAGTATCAGGGCAAATACGGCCCCGAAACCGTGGAGGACCTGTTCGGCCTGAACCGGGGCTGGTACGACGGCGGCATCCTGCGGATGGACGGGTGCGTGAACCTGATGAAGGCGGCTATGCTCACCGCCAACGCCGTCACCACCGTCAGCCCCACCTATGCCGCCCAGCTCCATGACCCGGCCTATGCCTGCGGCCTGGAGCAGGTGGTGCACCTGATCGACTATAAGCTCTCCGGCGTGCTCAACGGCCTGGACATTGAGAGCTATAACCCCGCCCACGACGGCTCCCTGCCCCGGACCTACGACCCCGACCATATGGAGGGCAAGGCCGTGTGCAAGGCGGAGCTGCAGCGGCAGCTGGGCCTTGCACAGGAGCCGGACACCCCGCTGATGGCCATCGTCAGCCGCCTGGTGGGCCACAAGGGCATGGACCTGGTGTGCCAGGGTCTGGAGGGCCTTATGGCCACCGGCTGCCAGCTGGTGGTGCTGGGCCAGGGGGAGTCCCAGTTTGAGGACGCCTTCCGCTGGGCCCAGAACCGGTGGCCCGGCCGGGTATCGGCCCAGGTCACCTATTCCGACAATCTGTCCCGCCGGATCTACGGCGCGGCGGACCTGTTCCTGATGCCCTCCCGCAGCGAGCCCTGCGGCCTGAGCCAGCTGATCGCCATGCGCTATGGCGCGGTGCCCATCGTCCGCCAGACCGGCGGCCTCAACGACACCGTCCGCTCCTGCCAGGTGGGCCAGCCCGACGGCAACGGCTATGTGTTCTCCGGCTGCACCGCCCATGACCTGTGCCAGACCGTGGGGCAGGCGGTGGGCCTGTACCGGGGGGACCGGATGGGCTTTGACACCGTCCGCCGCCGGGGCATGACCGAGGACTTCAGCTGGAACCGCAGCGCCGGGGCCTACCGGCGCATTTACCAAGATCTATCACGGAGGAACCACTAAATGACTTATACCAAAGACGCCCTGAAGGAGGCCATCCAGCAGAAGCTGCGCCTGAACTATGGCTGCACAGAAAAGCAGGCCACCGACGGGGAGATCATGAAGGCCTGCGCCCTGGCCCTGCGGGACATTATGGCCGTGCGCAGCGTGGACACCCAGGAGCGCACCCAGGAGCAGCAGGAAAAGCGGGTGCACTATATGTCCCTGGAGTTCCTGATGGGCCGCAGCCTGATGAAAAACGCCTATAACCTGGGGATTCTGCCCCAGCTGACCCAGGCGGTGGAGGAGCTGGGCTTCTCCGCCCCGGACATCTTCGACATGGAGCCGGACGCGGGCCTTGGCAACGGCGGTCTGGGCCGCCTGGCCGCCTGCTATCTGGACAGCATGACCACCCTGGACATTCCCGCCACCGGCTACTCCATCTGCTATGAGCTGGGCATTTTCAAGCAGAAGATCGTGGACGGTCAGCAGGTGGAGCTGCCCGACGACTGGCTGAACCTGGGGGATGCGTGGCTGATGCCCAAGCCCCAGGAGGCCGAGGAAATTCACTTCGGCGGCCGGGTCCGCACCCGGTGGGACAACGGACACCTGATGGTAATCCACGAGGACTATACCCGGGTGCTGGCCATCCCCTGCGATATGCTGGTGGCCGGGTACAACACCGACCATGTGAACACCCTGCGCCTGTGGGACGCCAAGAGCCCCAAGCCCATTGATATGCAGCTGTTCAGCCAGGGGCAGTATCTGAAGGCCAACGAGGAACGGGCCATGGCCGACTCCATCAGCACCATTCTCTATCCCGAGGACAACCACTACGAGGGCAAGTCCCTGCGGCTGAAGCAGCAGTACTTCTTCGTGTCGGCCACCCTGCAGTCCATCACCCGCCAGCACATCCAGACCTACGGCACCCTGAAGAACTTCCACGAGAAGAACGTCATCCAGATCAACGACACCCACCCCGCCCTGGTGATCCCGGAGCTGATGCGCATCCTCATCGACGACGCGGGCCTGGGCTGGGACGAGGCGTGGGACATCACCCGCCACTCCGTGGCCTATACCAACCACACCGTGCTGGCCGAGGCACTGGAGAGCTGGCCCCAGCGGCTGTTCGAGACGCTGCTGCCCCGCATCTGGCAGATCATGCAGGAGATCGCGCGGCGCTGGCAGCAGAAGGTGGACGACTTCTATCACGACCCCAGGAAAACCGAGAAAATGGCCGTCATCTGGGACGGCGTGGTGCACATGGCCAACCTCTGCATCGCCGGGGGCATGGCCGTCAACGGCGTGTCCGCTCTGCACTCCGACATTCTCCGCCGCGACGTGTTCCGGGACGCCTGCGGCATGGAGCCGGATAAGTTCAAAAACGTCACCAACGGCGTGGACCACCGGCGCTGGATCAGCCAGATCAACCCCGGACTGGACGGCCTGATCCGGGACTGCATCGGCGACGGGTATCTCACCCACGCCGGGCACCTGTCGGACCTGGACCGCTTCGCCGATGACGCGGCGGTGCTCTCCCGGCTGGAGCAGATCAAGGGGGACAACAAGCAGGCCTTTGCCCGCTGGGCCAAGCGCCAGCAGGGGGTCACCCTGAACACCGACGCCATCTTCAACGTCCAGGTCAAGCGCCTGCACGAGTATAAGCGCCAACTGCTGAACGTGCTGCACATCATCAGCCTCTATCAACAGCTCCAGGACGACCCCAATATGGACTTCCGGCCCCAGACCTTCCTGTTCGGGGCCAAGGCCGCCCCGGGCTACGCTGTGGCCAAGCGCATTATCCGCCTTATCAACTCCCTGGCCGACCAGATCAACAGTGACCCCATCTGCCGGGATAAGCTCCAGGTGGTATTCCTGGAGAATTACCGGGTTTCCATGGCGGAGATGCTGATGCCCGCCAGCGAGGTCAGCCAGCAGATCTCCACCGCCGGCAAGGAGGCCAGCGGCACCGGCAACATGAAGTTCATGATGAACGGCGCCCTGACCCTGGGCACCCTGGACGGCGCCAACGTGGAGATGCACCAGGTGCTGGGGGACGAGAATATGTTCCTGTTCGGCCTTACCTCCGACGAGGCTGCCCGCCTGCGCCAGAGCTATGACCCCTATCTGCTGTATACCCGGGATCCGGTGCTGCACCGGGTGCTGGATCAGCTGAAAACCGGCTTCCGGGACGGCGTCAGCTATGAGGACCTGTATCAGCGTCTGCTGTACGGCGCGGACTGCCCGGCGGACCAGTATCTGCTGCTGGCGGACTTTGCGTCCTACTGCGCCGCCTCTCACCGGGTGGTGGATACCTATGCCGACCGGGAGAAGTGGAACCGCATGAGCCTGCACAACATCGCCCGCAGCGGCATTTTCTCCGCCGACCGCTCCATCGCCGACTACGCCGACACCATCTGGCACGTCCCCTATAAAAAGTAACCCCCGCCCTCCCCTGCCCGGGTCCCGCGCCCGGGCGGGGGAGGCATTTTTGCCAAAAGGGGTTGACAGACGGAAGAATTTGTTTTACTCTATATTTGAATAAAATATGCTCCGGTAGGTAAGGCTACCGCGAGGGATACGGACTGCTGCCGCAGAGTGGTGGAGACACCATGAGAGGGTTTGAACAGGCGATATCGAAGCCAAGGTATCATCTAACGCAGTTTCACCGCCCCGCGATGCTAAAGCTTGTTACGGTGGCCAGGTCACGCATCCCGCGCGGCCCCTTTGCACATCCACAATGGGCTTTTCTGCCGTTGTGGATTTTTTGCTATGTATATGGGAAAGGAGGAACCGGTCATGTTCGATCACCAGGAAGAATTGGACCAATATCTGGAAAATATTGAGGCGCTTATCAAAAATAAGCAGTACGCCCGATTGCGGGACCTGTTCCTGCCTATGGAGCCTGCGGATATCGCCCTTTTGCTGGAGGAGGCCGGCGAGGAGGAGATGCCCCTGCTGTACCGGCTGCTGCCCAAGGAGCTGGCGGCGGAGGTGTTCGTGGAGCTGGAATCCGACAGCCAGGAAATGCTCATCAACGGCTTTTCCAACACCGAGCTGAAGGAGGTGCTGGACGAGCTGTATCTGGACGATGCCGTGGACATCGTGGAGGAAATGCCCGCCAGCGTGGTGATCCGCATTCTGGACAAGGCCACACCGGAAATGCGCAAGTCCATCAACGAAATTCTCCAGTACCCCGAGGACTCCGCCGGGTCCATTATGAACATGGAGTTCCTGTCCCTGAAAAAGGACATGACGGTGGAGGACGCCTTCAAGCGCATCCGCCGCATCGGCGGCGAGCTGGAGACCATCAACATCCTGTATGTCACCGACCCCACCCGGCATCTGCTGGGGGTGCTGTCCGTCCGGGACCTGCTGCTGGCGGAGGAGGACGACCTGATCCAGGACATCATGGACCCCAACGTGGTGTCCGTGAACACCATGGACGACAAGGAGGACGTGGCCCAGGCCCTGAGCAAATACGACTTCCTGGCCATGCCCGTGGTGGACAAGGAGCAGCGCCTGGTGGGCATCGTCACCGTGGACGACGCCATGGACGTTATCGAGGAGGAGACCACGGAGGACTTCGAGAAGATGGCCGCCATGCTGCCGTCGGACAAGCCCTATCTGAAGTCCGGCATTTTCGCCACCTGGCGGGCCCGCCTGCCTTGGCTGATGGTGCTGATGCTGTCGGCCACCTTCACGGGGATGATCCTGAACCACTATGAAAGCGCCCTGGCGGCCTGCCTGGTGCTCAATTCGTATATCCCCATGCTCTCCGGCACCGGCGGCAACTCCGGCACCCAGGCCTCCGTGGCGGTGATCCGCGCCCTGAGCCTGGACGAGGTGGACTTTTCCGACATTTTCCAGGTGTTGTGGAAGGAGCTGCGGGTGTCGCTGCTGTGCGGCGTGTGCCTGGCCGGGGCCAACTTCGTGAAAATGCAGCTGGTGGACCGGCTGCTGCTGGGCAACGCCGCCGTCACGCCCACGGTGTGCCTGGTGGTGTGCCTGACCATCCTGTTTGTGGTGGTGTTTGCCAAGTGCGTGGGCTGCTCCCTGCCCATCCTGGCCGAGAAGATCGGCCTGGACCCGGCGGTGATGGCCAGCCCCTTCATCTCCACCATCGTGGACGCCACCAGCCTGCTGATCTATTTCCGCTTCGCCTCCTGGTTCCTGCTGTAGCTGCATAAATAAAAAGACGCCGGAGTCCGGCGTCTTTTTATTTACAGCTCCCCGGCCTTATACAGCTGGGATTCGCGGCGGTAACCGGCGGCGGCTGCGGTGTTGGATGCGACCTCCTCCGGCGCCAGGGGGCGGCGGACCTTGCCGGGAGCGCCCATGACCATGGACCCGTCGGGGATCACAGCCCCCTGGGTCACCAAGGCCCCGGCGGCGATGATGCAGTCCCGGCCCACCACGGCTCCGTTGAGGACGATGGCCCCCATGCCCACCAGGGTGTTGTCCCCGATGGTGCAGCCATGGAGAATGGCGGCGTGGCCCACGGTGCAGTCCCGGCCCACTTTGGTGGGGAAGCCGGGGTCCGCGTGGAGGACGCAGTTGTCCTGGATATTGCTGCCGGGGCCTACAGTGATGGGGTCCGTCTCCGCCCGGAGCACCGCTCCGAAGTAGATCCCGGCCCCCTCCCCGATGGTGACATTGCCCCGGACGGTGGCGTTGTCCGCCACAAAGGCGGTTTCGTGAATCACAGGCTTCATGGGTTTTCTCTCCTTAATGGAACAGCCAGCGGGCCACAAGGATCACAACGCAGGCCCCGCCCACGCCGATGAGGATGGCTCCCACAGAGCCGGTGGCGGCGATGCCGATGGTGCTCGCCAGCCAATTGCCCACGGCGGAGCCCACCACGCCCAGGATCAGGTTGCGGATCAGGCCGCCGCGGCTGCCCATGAGCTTGGAGGCGATCCAGCCGATAAGAGCGCCTAAAATCAGGGAATAGATCATTGCTTTGTCTCTCTTTCTACCCGCAGGGGGTCCACAATATGCACGTTCAGGTGGTTATAGGGCATCTCCACGGCCCGCTCGTCAAAGGCCGCCTTGATGTTCTCCAGCAGGGCGTAATAGGCCGTCCAGTAGTCGGCGGTTCTGGCCCAGCTGCGGACGATGTACTCGATGCCGCTTTCGCCGTAGGCATTGACGTATACCTCCGGGCCGGGGCTCTCCAGCAGGCCCGGGGTCCGGGCCACGGCGTCCAGCAGAGCCTGGCGCACGGTCTGCACCGGCGCGTCATAGGACGCGCTGACGCTGTGCTGGATGCGGCGGGTGCCCAGGGTGGTGTAGTTGGTGATCTTTCCGGCGGAAAGGCTGCTGTTGGGGGCGGCGATCCGCAGGCCGTCCGGCGTGTCCAGATAGGTATAGGTCAGGGTCAGCTCCTTGACGGTGCCTGCGCCGCAGGGGGTGTCCACATAGTCGCCCACGGCGAAGGGCTTGGTCACCAGCAGCACCAGGCCCCCGGCCACGTTGGCCAGGACGTTCTGCACCGCCAGGGATACCGCCAGGGACAGCACCGACAATAGCGCCACCAGGGACGTGACGGGAATGCCCAGCTGGTCGGCGGTAATGAGCGCCGTTACCACCCACAGCACCAGCTGCACGGTCCGCACCAGGTATTTCTGCACCCGGGCATCCATATGGGTCTGGGCCAGCACCCGGCGCAGCAAAGCGGTGAGCAGCCGCACCGCCACCAGGCAGATCACCAGCGTCAGCAGTGCCCCCAGCAGCGTCCCCAGGGAGATATTCCCCAGGTGCAGGGCCGACAGGTCCAGCTTCTGATCCAATGGGTTTTCCACAGGCGGCACCTCCTTTTCGTGGCCCCTATTATACTCCCGGGCGGCGGATTTTGTCAATTCGTCAAAAAAAGGCTTACCCTTTTGGAGAAAAAGTGGTATAATATGGTAAAGAACGAAAGAGAGGATGAACGGCATGTTTGCAGCGGGCGAAATGGTGGTCTATGGCGGCGAGGGCGTCTGCCGGGTGGAGGGCGTTGGGACGCCGTCTTTGCCGGGAATGGACAAGACCCGGCTGTACTATACCCTTGCGCCGCTGTACCGATCCGGCCAGGTGATGACCCCGGTGGACACCCGGGTGCTGATGCGCCCCCTGCTGACGGGGCAGGAGGTGCAGGAGCTCATCGCGCAGCTGGACCAGCTGCCGGAGGAGCAGGCCGAAAGCCACAACACCCGGGCCATCAAGGACCTGTATCACCAGGTGGTGGCCTCCTATGACTGCAAACGGCTGGCGGGCCTCATCAAGGGGGTGTGCCGCCGGCGCAGCTGGGCCATTCACCACGGGCGGAAGGTCAGTCAGATGGACGAGCGCTATCTCAGGCGGGCGGAGGACGCCCTGTACGGCGAGCTGGGGGCGGTGCTGGGCCTTCCCCGGGAGGACGTCCCGGCCTATATCCGCCAGACCTGGCCCAAGTGGCCGCTGTTTTGAATTATCCCAAAAGGACTTCGTCCCTTTTGGGATAAAAGGCTTGCAGACTGAGAAGAATTTTCGCCCAGGTACACGCCCCGGGCGAAAATGGATTGCATTTGATTTGCCGCCTGCGGGCGGCAAATTCTGCGAGGCTGTTTGTCGACAGAAACCATAAGGCGGAGAACCGGAAGCCGGTTCTCCGCCTGAATGGCAGGAAGATTGATGAAAAAAGCTTTTGTCTCTTGCAAGTATAGGATACCCAAGGGATGTTACAAAAGTTCATGTATAAATATTAAAAAAGTATTAAACATTTTTTCATGCAAAAAAAGCCCGGCAGAGCGATGCTCTGCCGGGCTTTATCAGCTATGCGCCGATGGGGACGTCAATCAGTCGTTGTTGATGGCGATGACGACGCCGGAACCCACGGTACGGCCACCCTCACGG
>ULVO01017735.1_pt1 | contig 11898 bp, 10 predicted proteins | sample 1959521 | NCBI WGS metagenome assembly ULVO01 (sample SAMEA4835788, study PRJEB28245) | human gut metagenome | biome: gut microbiome; material: fecal sample | place: Denmark | collected 2008
AAAAGTAGATGAAACTATTTGATATTTAGATAAATAATGCTATTTTTGCAAAAAATGGTGAATTATGAGTCTTTTAAGAAGAAAAATTGACCAATTCTTAGAGGAATGGAAATTGAAGCAAAATCATCTTCCTCTTATAGTGAAAGGTGCTCGACAGATTGGAAAAACTGCATCTATTCTCCAGTTTGCCCACCATCATTATAAGTATGTGGTAAATATTAATTTCGTGCTTCAGAGTAAATATAGAGAAGTGTTTGCCGATGGTTTTGAGGTGGATTCTATCATAAAGAATATAACCATCATATCGCCTACGATTCAAGTAGTGCCTGGCGAAACACTTATTTTCTTTGATGAAATCCAGTCGTGTCCATCTTGTGCCACATCTTTAAAGTCGTTTGCTATTGATGGGCGTTATGATGTGATATGTTCAGGTTCGCTGATGGGTATCAATTATAATGAAATAGAATCGAATAGTGTAGGCTATAAGGAGGATTACTCCATGCATTCAATGGATTTTGAGGAATTTCTGTGGGCGGTTGGTTATACCGATTCACAAATTAGTGATATGTATGCCTATATGAGCGCTGTAAAACCTTTACCCAAAGTACTATATGAAGTTATACGGGCTCATTTTTTTGATTATATGCTTGTGGGTGGTATGCCTGCTATAGTACGTCAATTTGTGGTCAATAATAATTTCAGTGGAGTGGCACAGATGCAGCAGCAGTTGCTCTATGACTATGAGGAAGACATCACTAAATATGCCCAAGGTCTTGATAAAGGAAAAATAAAGAATATTTATAACCATATTCCAGTGTTTTTGGGACGTGATAATAAAAAATTTCAAATCACTAAAGTGGCTCACGGTGCTCGCAGTCGCGATTATGTTGGCACAGTGGAGTGGCTGAAAGATGCTGGCATTGTGAATGTTTGCTATTGTCTCGACCAAGTTTCGTTGCCACTTAAAGGCAATTACAATCCTCGATTGTTTAAACTTTATTATCACGACACTGGTATGCTTGTGGCATCGCTTGATGCAGAATCGCAAGATGATTTGCGACAAAATAGGAATTATGGAACCTACAAAGGTGGACTTTTTGAAAACATTGTTTCGGAAATGCTGGTGAAGCAGGGTTATCAACTGTATTTCTATCGCAATGATAAATCAACTGTTGAAATGGACTTTTTTGTGCGTACTGCATCATCGCTTGTGCCAGTGGAGGTGAAAGCTTCAGACAATTCCACACCTTCGCTTAATAATTTAACAGGTAAACCTGATAAATATCCCGACATAAAATTCGGAATTAAACTTTGTGATAAAAATATTGGTTTTAATGGAAAGTTTTATACCTTTCCTTACTTTCTTACATTTATGCTTCGTAGGTTTTTGAAAGAAAGAAAGTGATTGTACAAGATATAAATTTATAGAAGATGGTTGATAAGATAAAGAGGTTTTTGACCTATAATAGTTTTGCGCCATTGCTGACGGTGGTGTGTAATTTGGTGTTGGTTTATGTAGTGTATTTCGTTTGCCGAATCGTATTTTTGCTCACGAATTACAGTAGTTTTTCCGACAATCTCACCGCTGGCCACTTGATGGAGATGCTGCGTGGAGGTTTCCTGTTCGATTCCTCCGCCATCATGTACACCAATGTGCTGTGGATAGTGATGGTGCTGTTTCCGCTCCATTTAAAGGAAACGCCCACCTATCGCAAGGTGTGCAAATGGCTGTTTGTGGTGGTCAATTCCCTTGCCGTGGTGATGAACCTTTGCGACTGCGTGTATTTCCAATACACCTCGCGCCGCACCACCAGCACCGTGTTCAGCGAGTTTAGCCACGAGGGCAACCTTGCTGGCATCTTCGGCACCGAACTGATTCGCCACTGGTATCTTCTGCTGATAGGCGTGGTGCTGATTTATGGGCTTTGGCGACTTTATCTCTCTCACAATTTGAAGCGACACACCATTTGCTGGTGGCACTACAGCCTTGCCACACTGGTGTCGATATTGCTGATGGTGCCTTGCATTCTTGGTGGTATGCGTGGCGGTTTGGCACACTCCGTTCGTCCCATCACGGTGAGCAACGCCAACCAGTATGTGAACCACCCCACCGAGGCTGCCATTGTGCTCAACACTCCTTTCTCGCTCATTCGCACCATCGGTAAAAATGTGTTTGAGGAACCGAAATATTTCACCGACGAAAAGCAGATGCTCTCTTACTACTCCCCAATCCATCAGCCCGCTCCAGGCACGGTGATGAACAAGAAAAATGTGGTGGTGCTGATAGTGGAGAGTTTTGGGCGTGAGTATATAGGTAGTTTGAACCGTGATTTGGACGGTGGAAAATACCGTGGCTACACTCCGTTTGTCGATTCCTTGCTCACCCATAGCCTCACGTTTGAATACACCTTTGCCAATGGCCGCAAGAGTATCGACGCTATGCCCTCCACGCTGTCGAGCATTCCGATGATGGTGGAGCCGTTTTTCCTCACGCCAGCGTCGATGAACGACCTCACAGGCCTTGCCGGTATGCTCCACGACAAGGGCTATTACAGCGCATTTTTCCACGGCGCGCAAAACGGTTCGATGGGCTTTGAGGCGTTTGCGCGCGCCACAGGCTACGATAAATACTTCGGTCGCACCGAATACAATGCCGACCCCAAAGGCGGTGGCGATGCCGACTTCGATGGCATGTGGGCAGTGTGGGACGAACCCTATCTGCAGCATGTGGTGAGAATGGTGAACGGCTTCAAGCAGCCTTTTGTGGCTTCGGTGTTCACGGCTTCGTCGCACCACCCTTTCAAGGTGCCGAATCAGTACGCCGCCACCTTCAAGGACGAGGGCGGACAGCCTATCCACAAGTGCGTGCGCTACACCGATATGGCTTTGCGTAAATTCTTCGAGGCGGCAAGCAAGCAGCCGTGGTATAAGAATACGGTGTTTGTGCTCGTGGCCGATCACACCAACCAAAACACCCACCCCTACTACAAAACCGACCAGGGATTATACAGCATACCTATCATCTTCTACACACCCGACGGCTCTTTGGAAACCGGCATGAAGCAAGGCGTGATAGCGCAGCAAATCGACGTGCTGCCCACACTCATGGGCATGTTGGGCTACGATAAGCCATATATAGCATTCGGTTGCGACTTGCTCCACACTCCAGCCGCACAAACTTGGGCGTTCAACTACAACAACGGAGTGTATCAATACTTCAAGGGCGATTTCCTGCTCCAGTTCGACGGTCAGAAAACCAAAGCGCTCTACCGCTTCAAAACCGACCCGCTGCTCAAGCAAAACCTCGCAGGCAAACTCGCTATCCAATCCCAACTTGAAAATGAACTAAAATCCCTCATCCAGCAATATATGCACCGCATGACCACCAACACCCTAATAATGAAATAAACGTGGGGATATATATTATAAGGTGTGTGAAAAGTGATGGTTTTGGGGGTGGAATGCAAATAGTTAGCGATAAAATTCGTAACTTTGCAGTCGGCTCTGTGCCAAGCGGTGTGGGGCTGTGAACTGAAAATTCAATAATAATTACCTGAATCATATATGGATAAAAAAGATTTTAAACGCACGCTTGTGACTGCTGCGCTGCCTTATGCCAATGGTCCGGTGCATATCGGTCACTTGGCAGGTGTGTATGTGCCAGCCGACATCTATGTGCGCTACAAGCGTCTGCAAGGTGAAAATGTGCTTTTTGTGGGTGGTAGCGATGAGCATGGTGTGCCTGTCACTATCCGTGCCCGTAAGGAGGGTTGCTCGGTGCAAGATATTGTGGACCGTTACCACAATCTGATTAAAACGAGTTTCGAGCGCTTCGGTATCTCGTTTGACGTGTATTCTCGCACCACTTCAAAAATCCACCACCAGTTTGCCAGTGATTTCTTCAAGTATTTGAACGACCACGGCAAGTTTATTCAGCAAGAAAGCGAACAATTCTACGATGAGGCTACGCAAGAGTTCCTCACTGACCGTAATATTAAGGGTGAATGTCCTGTGTGCCACGCTGCCGACGCCAATGGCGACCAATGCGAGAAGTGCGGATCTACACTTTCGCCCGACGAATTGATTAACCCAGTGAACGCCATCAATGGCAATCCTCTGGTGAAGCGCAAAACCACTCACTGGTATTTGCCTCTCAACGAGTATCAGCCTTGGCTCGAAGAATGGATTTTGAAAGAGCATAAAGAATGGCGCCCCAATGTGTATGGCCAGTGCAAATCGTGGCTTGATGCCGACTTGCGCCCACGTGCCGTGACACGCGACTTGAACTGGGGTATTCCTGTGCCTGTGGAAGGTGCAGAGGGCAAGGTGCTTTATGTGTGGTTCGACGCTCCTATCGGCTACATCAGCAACACTAAGGAACTGTGCGACGCTCACCCTGAATATGGCAACTGGGAAACTTGGTGGAAGGACGACAGCACTCGTCTGATTCACTTCATCGGCAAGGACAACATTGTGTTCCACTGCATTGTGTTCCCCACCATGCTGAAGGCTCACGGTGGCTATATCCTGCCCGACAATGTGCCATCTAATGAGTTCCTCAATCTTGAGGGCGAAAAGATTTCCACCAGTCGCAACTGGGCAATCTGGCTCAACGAATATCTCGATGAGTTCCCCGGCAAGCAAGACGTGCTTCGCTACGTGCTCACCGCCAATGCTCCTGAAACCAAGGACAACGACTTCACTTGGCGCGACTATCAGGCTTGCAACAACAATGAACTTGTGGCTATCTTCGGCAATTTCGTGAACCGTGCTGTGGTGCTCACCCATAAATACTTCGACGGTGTAATCCCTGCCGCTGGCGAACTCACCGACTACGACCGTGCCACCATCGCCGAATTTAAGGGCGTGAAGGAAACGCTGAGCAACAACATCGAGCAGTTCCACTTCCGTGAAGCGCTTAAAGACGCTATGAACTTGGCGCGCATCGGTAACAAGTATCTTGCCGACACCGAGCCTTGGAAACTCGCTAAGACCGATATGAAGCGTGTGGAAACCATCATGAACGTATCGCTCCAGATTTGCGCCAACTTGGCTATCGCTTTCGAGCCATTCCTTCCATTCACTGCCGAAAAGCTCCGCGCTATGCTCGGTATGGCTGAGGTGGATTGGAACAAACTCGGACAACTCGACATTCTTGCCGACGGTGCCAAGATTGAAAAGCCTGTGCTGCTCTTTGAGAAGATTGAAGACAGTGTGATTCAAGCACAACTCGACAAACTCGCTCGCATCAAGCAAGAGAACATTATCGCCAACTTCAAACCCGAACCTGTGGCAAAGGAATGTACGTTCGACGATTTCATGAAACTCGACATTCGTGTGGGTAAGGTGCTGGAATGCTCAAAGGTGAAGAAGGCCGACAAGTTGCTTCAATTCAAGATTGACGACGGCATGGGCGGCCGCACCATCGTGAGCGGTATCGCCAAATTCTACGAGCCAGCCGACTTGATTGGCAAGGAAGTGTGCTTCATTGCCAACTTCCCACCACGCAAACTCAAGGGCATCGAAAGCCAAGGCATGATTCTCAGCGCAGAAGATGCAGACGGCCGCCTCGTGGTTATCGGTCCCCAAGGCGAAGTAAAGCCCGGCGTAAAAGTAGGATAAAACGAAAAATCAAACCCTCTGATAAAAATAATAAGGCAGTGCCATAATTGGCACTGCCTTTTATTGTTTTAACTGCTATATAGCATGATGCGGCATCGGTTCAGTGGAAAAATACTGGGGGGACTGAAACAAAAACATAAAAAACAACCTTTTAGCGATGCCAGTGCTTCGCACCTGTCGTTAGTGCTGCGGCATGTCTGATTTCAAGCAAACCACAAACCAAAAGAACCGTCCCTTTGGTTTGCGGAGCGCTTGGTCGTTACCTTGTCTGTGGTCTCACAGTCAAGGAGCGCCATCTCCATGCAGCCGAAGGTATTGGCGAAAAGGAACATCGCCTTTGGCAGATGATCCTGGACGAAGTACATGAAACTTCGTTCGCCAATCTCCACAGCGAAAGAAAGCAGGCGAATGCCATTGCCAAATTGCAGAGAAGCCTTATTGCGAATCTCTGCATATCGGATAGCGATAGCGCAAACCCCTCGATGCTCTGCAGAGAGGGGTGTATTGTCAATGTAGGACGAGCGGGTCACGCCGTCTTTAGAGTAAGTGACAAGGAATCTCCATCGGAAGGTGGCAGGCGCGTCAGTATAAAGATATAGATAGTCAACGGCAAGTTCGTGCCTTGGCAGGATCTTGGCGGTGCGAGTTGTAAGGAAGTGGTTATCCACGAACTTGTCAGCGTAGACGGACGGAATGAAAGTGCAGTATATCACTGCAAATTCAGTTTTGATTCTTTGCGTTCCGGGCGTGGAAGCCTCGACAGCCACCTGCGTATAGACATTGTGCCATTTCTCGCAGTGTGCCTCGATGAGCGACCGCAGGTCGCGCACTGTGGCACGTCCTCCGTATGGATAGAATGTCTCGCTGAACACCTTGTCACCGTCAATGACCAGTTCCACATCGACGCGTTGCTCGTCGGTGGAGAATGTTATGTCAGGCACATGTGCCGAGAAATAACATGGAGCGATATAAGTAGAAACAGAAAGAGCCATAACTTTGGTTTTGTTGCAGAGTTATGGTCACTCGTCAAAACGGGAAAAGACACAACCGAACATAGCAAAAGGCAGATTTCTCTGCCTTTTGTAATGGAAGTAATGTGTCTTAATCAAACAGCGTCTGCAAGTCGTCATCGTCGATGTCGACAGGTTCTGATGTCTGGGTTGCAGGAGTGGTTTTTCTTCCTCCCACTGCTGCTGAAGCAACCGTTCCCACTCGGGTCGCACTCGGGCTTCCCAGGGGGTATCGCCAAAGACGTCGAAAATTATAGGGCATATGGATTTGCCTTGCTCCTCAGAAACAAAGTGACCGCATATGCCATAGCCTCCGAAATCGCCATACTCGTTCCACTCGGTTGACATGGGGAGGTCTACCGACTGGACACGTGTGCCACGAAAGCAATCCATATCGAGACAGGTATTCTCGCCCAGGGTCAACTCCTCGATGCCACAGCCGGCAAATGCGTCACGCCCCACCGAGCAACCGTCGGGGATGTTCACCTTGAGCAGTGTTTCGATTCCTGCACAAGCCCCAGGCAGCACATATTGCACGGTAGCGGGCAGTTGCAGTTGGCGCAGTCGCGTCGGGCGGGTGCCGCCACCACTGCCACTGCCATAGTTGGGTTGGTAGAATTGAAAGTCAATAATGTCTGTCACCTTGTACTACTGCCCCTCATATACTACAGTTTCGGGCACCTGCATCACCTCGTCGGTCCACATGTCGTCGCAGTTGAGGCGGGCAGTGAGTTCATTGTGGTCAAGGAAATAGTGCAGTCCGTCGATGAGCAACGGGAAACGATGGGCAAAGAAATGATGCTCAGTATCGTTGGTGTTGCAGTAAGGGTCGATGTAGTAAGTCTTCACGCTCTTGTAATAGCCCTCAATCACCTGGCGCAACTTTGCCGTATCACATCCCCAGTGGCCAAATGTCCACTTGAAATACAGGGTGCCATCCTCTGTTTCCTCGAGGGGGAAAGGCGTCTCGTTTACGCATTCCGAGTTTGCAATATAGAAATCACCCAATTCTTCAACACCTTCATTAACGCCAAACATGCCAAAGAAATGAGCTTTGTTCACTATGTAAACAGGGTCTCCTTCATAATCCATCACGCCAGCAAAGCTGTCCTCGCACTCGTGACGCTCCGACTCCAGCAACTTCTCGCGCATGTCGTCGAGTTCCTCCCTGCAGCCCGTCACCACATAGTCCACAGGCATCCATGATGCCATTTTATCACTGTTTATCATAATTGGTATAGTTTGGGAAACGCATGTTGGCGTTTTATATCATTTAGAATGGATGAAATTCCAAAATTCTTCTACGGGAAAATCCGCAATTGATCCTTTTAAATCAAGGGCAAATTCTTTCTGAGGTATTTGGTATATAGAACCGTGTTCATACAAAAGGTATCCTAATGCCCACACTGCTCGCTCCCAATAGTCAAAGTCTAGTATATTACCACCATTATATTCAATAATCAAGCGAATGAGCTCCTCATTCTCTGAAGTTGATGTCCATCTTCTCCATTCTTCCACAGTGGGTTGAAGTTTGCATATCTCGCAGTTCTCTGCAAAATCGTTCTCGACAATGTCTGTCCCCTTAACTTGTGCGCATGCAACTAGCGGCCAATTAGACGAAATTCCTCCTTTATTATTTTTGTGGGTGTTGATAAAGTTCAACCATTGTTCTTTCATTGTTAAACGGAAGCACCCCGTGTTAAATAAAATGCCCTGATCCTTATATCCATACATTTCTGATCTTTCACAGAATCCATGGATATTAGTATTGTCATCAGTTAAGAATGTCATATCTGAGTACTTGAACCATACTTGATGATTTGTATTCGCATTATTATGTTCGACACAACATTCTTCTATAACGCGATAAGCAATGCCGTAATTCATGTAGTCTGCATTCCACAAAACCAGTGTTTTGCCAACGTATGCATTGGGGTCATCAAGACGTGCATTAACTAGTCCTTTGAAATCTGAAATTCCAATTGTTTTCATAAGTGAATTATAATATTAATTTTTTAGTGTATTTTGTTACTTTGAAATCTCTTAGATTTGAAAATTTGTATTTTTCTTGTTTGTAAATATAGCAAAAAAAAACAGGAAAATCAAGTGATTCCTCGCTTTTTTTTCCTGACTTTGTCACTTTTTTAAAGAGCGAATGTAACTATCTGATAATCAGATGTAATTATTTTTGTTTGGGTGACGCGCTGAGAAATGAATAAAATAGTGCCCCCATAAACCTATACGAGAGGTCTTGAGAATATCGCGTTCTCGTTGAGGTTTGTGGGTCAGGCTATTTCTCGTGGGTGACGCATTGACGAAGTCAGGCGAAGGCGAAGCCGAGCGCAGCTTGGAGAACGACTCAGCTTCAGGAGTGAGCCTCGGGGGTCGGTTGTGGTAGGAGATAGTCTCTGTAGCCGGAATAGATTATTTGTGGGGGTGCTTGTGGCGACGAGCGCAAAGTGTTGCGCCCCTACAGGTTTGTGAATCAGTTGGTTGGTGTTTCATTACAAGCCGAAGGCATGTCCCTACCAGGGTGGTTGAAACATCAATTGAACTAAAACGAAAACTACTCGTTGTCTCGTTGACTCGTTGTCTTGTTGTCTCGTTGACTTAAAAAATCGGTGTTTCTGTTTCGCCGGCTTTGTTGACGCTTCTGTTTTTCTCTGAGGCTTTTTGGGGCTAATCCAAAAAATTATATATAAATTTTGGATTGTAATCCAAAAAATACCATATAAATTTTGGATTAGCCCGATTTTTAGGTTAAATTTGCAGTGGTATTTAATAATTTGAGATGATGATTGTAAGAACATTGGAATCGCAATTGCGGGATAGACTTTTTCAAGGAAAAGCTATTGTGCTGATTGGTGCTCGCCAGGTGGGCAAAAGCACGTTGTTTAATATGATGACACAGGGTGTGGACCATGTGCTTCACCTTAACTGCGATGATCCGGAGGTGCGAGCGTTGCTTGCTGATATCAATCTAAAGGAGTTGCAGATGCTGATTGGTCACCATAGTTGGGTGGTGGTGGATGAGGCGCAACGCTTGGAGAACGTGGGCATTACCCTCAAACTGATAATCGATCAGTTCCCGGATGTGCAATTGTTGGTTACCGGTTCGTCGTCGTTGGGTTTGCACGACCGCTTGAGTGAGCCACTCACCGGGCGTGTGTTTGAATACCATCTCTATCCCATTTCGTCGGATGAATTGCTCCACACTTATGGCTTGCTTGGGGTGAATCAATTGTTGGAGTCGCGGCTCATTTATGGCTCTTACCCCGATGTTTTGAATCATCAGCAGCAGGCTCGCGAACTGATTATGAATCTGTCGGGCAGTTATTTGTATAAAGATTTGTTGTCGATGGAAGGCATTCGGCGTCCGGCGCTTCTGGAGAAGATTCTCACTGCTTTAGCGCTGCAAGTGGGTAGTGAGGTGAAATACAATGAAATTGCGCAACTTGTGGGCACGGATAGCAAAACGGTGGAGAAATATGTCCATTTGTTGGAAATGTGTGATGTGGTGTTTTGCTTGAGTGCGCTCAATAGAAATGTGAGAAATGAATTGAAGAAGGGCAAAAAGATTTATTTTTGGGACAATGGTGTGCGCAATGCGGTGATTCAAAATTTTGCTCCGCTTGCTATGCGGCAAGATGTGGGTGCGCTTTGGGAAAATTTTTTCATTAGCGAGCGCATAAAGGCGAATCATTATAGCCGGAATTATGCCAAAACGTATTTTTGGCGTACCACCGCTCAGCAAGAAATTGATTTTGTGGAGGAAAAGGATGGAGTGTTCACCACTTTTGAAATGAAATGGAACCACAAGAAAGCCACTCGCAAGGTACCAAAGGCATTTGCCGAGGCTTATCCCGTGGCGGGGTCTTATGTGGTTACGCCTGACGACTATCTGCAGTGGCTGTGAGGGGGAGGGTTTCGAGTTCGTTGGGGCAGTAGGCTTGTCCGGAGAAGTGTGTTTTTGCTTCAGCGGTGTAGGCTTCTTTGCGTGTGGCAAGGTTGGTGTCTTCGGTGTGATAGAGCACCAAGTTTTTCACCTGAAGCACTTCTGCTTGCTGTCCGGCATCGAGGGCGGTGCTGTGGTTTTTATCGTAGGGGCGTACATGATAACGAATGTGTCTCACAGCATAAAACCTGGTGATGTGTAGACAGAAAGCGCGGCAGTGCCGCAACTCCCTAAATATTAAAATATCTTTTAGCAAGATAATCCCATAATTCCGGGTAAGAATCCTTTATTGGTAGCATTAGATTCTTAGGGTCTACTATCAGATACTTTGATTGGTCTACTATGCAAGCTCTCCACGTATCTTCCATATTATTGTTATTAGCAGGGCGATATTCTTTATTAAGTAAGTCGGTGTTTTCCTGAGGGATAACGTGAATGTGTAGATAGTGGTCTGCCTTGATGCCTTTTTCTTCTTTGTGTTGAATCATTTGTTCCGCCCAAAGAGTTTGTCGCATTAACTGATAAAATGGCTCGAAGAAATATACTGAACCTTGAAAATCATAATTTGGATTTTCAACAAATGAAGGTATTGAGCGAAGTTGTTCAGAATTTTTAATCAGCGCAGAATAACGGTCGAGACGCACTTCTCCTTTTGGTTTTTTATGAGGATTGGTTTCTATCTTATAGGTAATACCTTCGTTAGATTTGTCCCCGGATTTGCAATCGTCGTAACTCTCAGTATACTTCCATTCAATAGGAATTATCCAACTCTCGTTGTTATTATCAACAGCGTAGATAAGTGCGTCAACTGACGTACAGTTTGAACCGCGAGTGGGACCATCTTCGTTGAGATGATCTTTCTTGCTGACTGCTTCAAACGCGATATAAGACACATCGGAATCACAAGGAATAGGTTTAACTTTCTTGAATTGGTTGCGTATGCCATTTAATAAGGCTAAAACAGCGACCTTGTCTTTTCGTATTGCCATTAAGTGATTGATACAGGCAATCTGAGAAGATAGAGTGTGCCCGGTTGGTTTCCGCCCTGCCCACCAATTAATTTTATTATTAGAGAAATAAGATAATGCCTCAAAGCGGATAGGCTCATAAAGATTTGTAAACGCTCCTTTTTGTTGAAGAACAAAAGGATAAGTTTTGCCTTTGAAAACGCCATTACCAGTTTCGTCTAAGCCGAAAAAACCCTCTTTGATAAGGGCTGATAGACGAACCTTTTCTGAATTATAATAGTCTCTTGTTTTTGACATTTTAGTCTATAAAATCCCTTAAATTGGCGTAATATTATGGCATCGG
>ULVO01082957.1_pt1 | contig 11866 bp, 11 predicted proteins | sample 1959521 | NCBI WGS metagenome assembly ULVO01 (sample SAMEA4835788, study PRJEB28245) | human gut metagenome | biome: gut microbiome; material: fecal sample | place: Denmark | collected 2008
GAAAGCTCGATAATGGTTTTTTTCGCTTTTTCTGCATCAATGTCCACCAGCGCATGAATATTGTTCAGCGTATTCATGAAGAAATGCGGGTTCAGCTGATACTTCAGGTATTGCAGTTCCGACTCTAAGTGCTGATGCTCCAGTTCCTTCAACATCTCGTCGTCGTGAAGTGACTTGAGAAAGAAACGGATAGTCAGGTTAAATCCTACCAGCAAGATTGCCACGGTAATATGAATCAGCAAGAACGGCGGGTGTATGGGACGGACGGGGAGTATCATTTTTTCGCCCGGAGGGGAGGCCGGAAGCGGGTCCGGGAAGAAGACGCGAGGAGCTGAGTCCTGCATGACAAACTCTTTCTGTGGCCGGAATCTCGGGTGCGGATTCAGCACTTGAATGCATTCCGGCAGGTACAGAAACAGAATACCGATGGTAAAGACGAGCGACACCACATAACGTGTATAATACTTTTTGAGCAAGAGCCTCGGGATAAGAATATAATTATGTATCAGAAACAAAAGGAAAAAAGGAAATACCATGAGCCAGGTATCGCTTACCTCCTTCCAAAGTTCAGCTCCTTCCAGCGGACGGTCATCGTCGAGCAGGAAACTGATAAGCGGCGTTCCCAGTATCAGCACCCAGATGGTAGCATAAATAATCTGTTCCAGAAGTAATTGCTTTTGTAGATGTTTCATTGTCGTGCGTCACTCTTTTTTACGTCTGCAAAAATACGTCCGTCCTTATCCCGGTGCAATTAAAATCGGCGAATGGAATGATTTTGCAGACCAAGTGGACTAATTTTATCTGTTAGTTGCTTTACTGTCTTTATTCTCTTTAGTAAATCTGATTTAGCAGGAGTTAGCCGAGAGAATAGACGGGTTAACTGATTCTATTTTTCGAGAATGATCATCCTGTTTACTTTTGTTTCCCAAAATAGGAATCTTAAAAAACTTATTGAAAATGAGAATAAAGAAAATTGTATGGGCTCTCTGTCTTGCTGCCCTGATGTCCGTATCTTCGACGGCCTTTGCTGTAGCATTACCCGACGAACCGCAACAGGAGAAACAAACTCCGGTAAAGGAAATACCTAACCCCGAGAAGACAGCACGCAGGCTGACCGACGAGATGGACAAAGTACTTAATCTGACCGAAAAACAATACAAGAAAATCTACAAGCTCAACCTGAAGGAAGAGAGAGAAAAACTGGAAGCCCTGATAGGTCGCGGCGATAAAGAAGCCGGTCGTCCTCCGATGATGGGCGGTGGTCGTCCCCCGATGATGGATGGCGGTGGTCAACCCCCGATGATGGGCGGTGGTCAGCCTCCGATGATGGGAGGACGAGGCGGACATCCGATGATGAGACCTTCTGGCGATCACGAAAAGATGAAAGAAGACATCGAGAAACGTGCCGAAAAAAAGATGAAAAAACTTCGTAAGATACTTAGCGATGAGCAGTACGACCTCTGGCTGACGATGAAACCCAAACAGCCGGCACCTCATCCCATGCCAGAGGCTGGAATGCCTGCTCTCGGTGAAGAAGGTCCTCAGTTTGATATGATGCAGAACGAAGCAGAACAAGAATGAGCATGAAAACTATTTACGGGATGGTAGCGATGATATGCGCTACCATCTGGTTCGGCTCCTACCAGAACGAAACACTCGATTATTACCCCATCGGTAAAAAGCATTTAGGTGAAAGCTACACCGAATATGCCGTAAACAACGTCATAACAGAAGATACGGTCAGTCGTATAATCCTCAATTTCTATCCCGAAGAAGTGACTGCACTTCCTTACATCAATTACGATGAATCGACCTGTACGTTCACTTTTCATCGCGGTACAACTTCAAAATACCGTATCTCGTGGGATTACGAAACCGACGGCAATTACGTGGAAGTGCAATACGGGCAAAAACGGCATGTGGTTTACCGTCAACGAGCAGCAACATTCCGGCGATTACCTGCTTACGGCAAACGACGGCATGGCTGTACGTATGTGCATACGAAGTGGTGGAACCATGATGGCTTCCGATGACGGACTGATAAAATATGCTATCGCCGTCACCGTAAACCGTTTTTCCATCGAAGAAGCCGACGACGATTTAGAGTAGCGCAATCAGCGCATCAACGTCAGCCTCGCGTGTAGCCCAACTTGTAACGAAGCGTACCACTGTTTCCTCTTCTCCGCGTGGTCCCCACAGTTCGAAGGTTGCATGAGCAGAGAGGCGGTCGATATCTGCATTCGGCAGACAGACAAACTGCTGGTTGGTCGGCGAATCCAGGTGAAGTTTGTATCCCTTTTGGACGAAAGCCTGTTTCAGTTTCAGCGCCAGACGTACGGCATGCTCTCCCATTTTCTGATAAAGTCCGTCGGTAAACAACGTTTCAAACTGAACCCCCAGCAAGCGTCCTTTGGCAAGCAGTGCTCCGTGCTGTTTAATCAGCGTAAAGAAATGCGGCAGACGTTCCGCATGCGGAGCCACTACAGCCTCGCCGAACAATGCTCCCACTTTTGTTCCACCTATATAAAACACGTCGCACAGGCGGGCAATATCCTGCAAGGTAACATCCGTACCCGGAGCAGCCAGTCCGTATCCCAGGCGCGCACCGTCCATGTAAAGTGGAATATTTGCCTTACGGCATACACGGCTCAAAGCCTCCAGTTCGCTGAGCGAATACAGCGTACCATATTCAGTTGGGTGAGAGATATAAACCATTCCCGGCGCTACCATGTGGTCATACGTTTCATCGCGGTAAAAATTGTCGATGTACGCCTCTACTTCATCGGCACGCAGCTTTCCCTCGTGTTGAGGCAACGTTAGCACCTTATGTCCGGAAGCCTCGATGGCTCCCGCCTCGTGTACGTTGATGTGAGCCGTTTTCGCTCCCAGTACCCCTTCGTGATGCGCAAGCAGTCCGTCGATGACAGTCGCATTCGTCTGCGTACCTCCTACCAGAAAATATACAGCCGCTTCAGGCTGTCCGCATGCTTTGCGCACCAGTTCGCGCGCATGACGCGTATATTCATCATTACCATATCCGACAGTCTGTTCCAGATTCGTTTCCATCAGGCGGCGCATCACCTCCGGATGTGCCCCTTCCATATAGTCCGTGTCAAAATGTAGCATAGTTTTTAGTCTTTAATTTGTTTTTCACGGACAAAGGTAGAGAAAAAAACGTTGCTTCGGCCGATATTCTTTCTTAACTTTGGCGGGAAAAAAGAGATCCACATGTCTGTAATAGAAATCACCTCCCTCGAACACCCCGGAGTAGAAGTGTTCGGAACCCTGACCGAAGCCCAGTTGCGTAACCGCATAGACCCCGAAAGAGGCATCTTCATTGCCGAGAGTCCGAAAGTCATCCGTGTCGCACTCGACGCCGGTTATCAGCCCCTTGCCCTGCTTTGCGAACAGAAACACATAACAGGCGATGCCGCCGACATCATCCTCCGCGCAGGCGATACTCCCGTCTATACAGGCAGCCGGGAACTTCTGGCACGACTGACAGGCTACACGCTGACCCGCGGCGTACTGTGCGCCATGCGCCGTCCCGCTCCACGCACTGCCGAAGAAGTCTGCCGCGATGCCCGTCGGGTAGCCGTCATCCACGGCGTAGTCGATACCACCAATATAGGAGCCATCTTCCGTTCGGCAGCCGCCTTAGGCATCGATGCCATCCTGCTTTCACCCGACTCCTGCGATCCCTTGAACCGCCGTGCCGTACGCGTGTCGATGGGTTCCGTGTTTCTGGTACCCTGGACGTGGCTTCCCCGTCCCGTAGCCTCCTTGCGTGAAATGGGCTTCCGTACCGCAGCCCTGGCACTGACCGACCGTTCCGTACCCATCGATTATCCGGAACTGAAGGACATTCCCCGTCTTGCCATTATCATGGGAACAGAAGGCGACGGCCTTCCCGCCGAAGTCCTGTCGGAATCCGATTATGTAGTCCGCATCCCGATGTGGCACGGCGTCGATTCGCTGAACGTGGCAGCCGCCTCTGCTGTAGCTTTCTGGGAACTGAGATCCCGTACTACTTGCCAATGTCCATCAGCCACTTCCCGTCGACCTTGACCATCTTCTGCGTGTCTTCCTTGACACTGCCGTCGCCATAGTGCTGCTTGAACGTCACAACGGCCGAATTACCGTCTTCGGCCATTTCTTCGGACACGATTTCAGTTTCCTTAAGTCCGCCACTCTTTTCAATCGTTTTGGAACCCTTTTCCTGAACCATGGCAACAAGTCCCTCGCGTATCTCTTTCGCCTTGTCGGCATCCGTTTCCGAGATGTTGCATCCATTAATAAACTTTTCGTAATCCTTGTCGCTCAGAGCCGACATATACTCCTTCAGAGCAGCTCCCGGTGTGCTGGGAGTACACGATGCCAAAGCAAGAACAGCTACCAGCATCAGTGCGAAACGAATCAGTTGTTTCATCATAGCATTAAAATTTATAAGATTAATAATTAAAATATTTGGAATAGAAAAAGCTCAAGTTTACGGGAAACTGTATATAATTTTCAATCGCTTGTTGCAGGCTATATCGTCGGGCATGAGGTACGTGCCGCCCATTGCCGGAACATGGATTTGCGTCCGTCTACCTTCGGAAAGACAGATACCTGCTTTCCGGTAGGCAAACTCCACCAGTTCGCTGCAATACATCTGCGATGTATCCGCCAGGTTGTAATCATGGTCGAAAAGAATTCCCTGTCGGGCCATTTCCCAGGCAGTACATGCGGCTTTCGAAGCCACAAGAGTATCCTCCGTTATTCTGGCTATCATACCCCGTACCGCCCTGTCGGGCATGAAGAAACGCGACAGTGAATCTATCTTTACACGGTCGGAATCTCCTTCGAAATCAGGTTCGTCGGGAACGGCGTGGATGACAAACCATTCGTCGCCGATCTTTTTTAAAATACCGATATGTGAGTAAACCCCGTCTTTGCTGGCAGAAGTTACAACGTGACTCAAGAGTCCTGTGCCGCGCCGGAAGACAAGATCGCCATCAGCCAGTATCTCGACGGGCATAATCCGCTGGCTCTTTGCCTTGGTATCCTTACAAGAAACCCACAGACAAAGAGCCAGCAGAACGGGGAGTATGTGAAGCAGTTTCTTCATATACGAACAAAGGTAATAAATTAAATTTTTTTACCAATATTCAATATGAACTTTTTGTTAGATTTTTTGGAAAGAAAGTGACAGGCTTTCTGCTTTTACAAGGCATTTGCTGCCCGAAGCGCAGCATCGTAGTCGGGTTCGTTCGAAATGTTGCTTACCAGTTGCGTATAACACACCTTGCCGTTTTCGTCTATCACGACGACTGCCCGTGCCATCAGTCCCCTTAACGGACCATCGGCAAGCTGGATGCCGTATCCTTGCAAGAAGTCTTGGCTGCGGAACAAAGACAGTGGAACAACATTATTCAGTCCTTCGACGGAACAAAAGCGCGACTGCGCAAAAGGCAAGTCCATCGACAGACACAGCACAACCGTGTTCTCCAGTTCCGAAGCGCGGGTATTAAACTGCCGGACAGACAGGGCACACGTAGGCGTATCGAGGCTGGGGAAGATATTCAGGATGATCCGTTTCCCCTTGAAAGACGACAGACTGACATCCTGCAAATCCGCATTCGTAGCCCGAAAGTCGGGCGCTTGTTGACCCACCTTCACCATCGGACCGGAAGTATGAGCTTCCTGACCACGGCAGATTACCGTTTCGCCGTTTTCCATACCGGCATTTCCTGCTGTAGCGCGCATGGGTGCCAGACCCAATGTCAGCAGGGTTCCCATACATAAAATAAATTTTGTAGTATTCATAACGAGAGCTTTTTAAATTATAAAAAATGAACGATGAAGAATGTTCTGACTTTGTTCGGCTTTTTTGTTTTTTTAGGGTTTAAATGGTTTGAGGAACTTAAAAGTAGAATGGATAGGCTCTTTATAAAAGGTACAGATATAAGAAGAGATTCAACAAAGAATCTGTATTTTTGTCAGACAGAGACCGATTATGTAGTCAGAAACACTTTGGTCATAAGTAAAAAAGGTACGAAAGACACAGATAGTGAGAATATTTAGAAAATCAAATATCCATGTTAAAGAAGGGCATTTACGAAAATATCATCAGTCAAGAAGTAGAACGTGATATACATATAGCAGAATCACAACAGATGGTTTGTATACGTGAGCAGATAGATAATGCAGAATCACCTAAGATTTTGGCTGATTATTTGTCAAAGGCGATTCGGCAGAAATTGGAAGAAACGGAAAATCTGCACGACAGAATGACCATGGTCAATAAAATATTGTCTGAGTATGGATTGATGGATGATATACAGATATCCGATACTTCCAATCTGCTGATGGAAGTAATGACTCAACAGAAAAACCTTTTGCAGAAAAGCAGTCATTCGGAAACCCTTCGTCCGCAGTCAGGTTTTCGGGTAAGCAATTTATTTACAGGTGGAAGCAGTGTATTGTCTTTGGGTGAAGAAATCAGACGAGAGATCGCAAGTGCAGACGAAATTTATTTCATTGTTTCTTTTTTGAGACTCTCCGGAGTACGTTTGTTACTCGACGATTTAAGAAAGTTTTGTGAGCGGGAAGATACCCGTTTACGTATCATTACAACTACTTATTGTGGAGCTACCGAAGCGAAAGCCGTACAAAAGCTTGCTGAACTACCTCATACGGAAATACATATTTCTTATCATACCGAAATCGAACGACTTCATGCCAAGGCTTATATTTTTGTGCGTAATTCGGGGATGCATACAGCCTATATTGGTTCGTCCAATCTTTCGAAATCGGCCCAGACCGATGGGCTGGAATGGAATATGCGTGTGACAAGTGTAGAAAATCCGCATATCATTAAAACAGCTTTAGCTACCTTTGAAATGTATTGGAATAGTCCAAACTTTGAGGACTTCCAACTGGGTGGAATCGAAAAACTTCAAAAAGAACTACATCGCAATACGTTGAAAGAGAAAAGCAATTTTACGTATCAACGCTATTCTCTGCTTCCCCATCAGAAACAGATTTTGGATAAATTGAAAGTAGAACGTGAAGAATGTGGCAATTTCCGTAATCTGATTGTAGCTGCCACCGGAACCGGAAAAACCGTGATTTCCGCTTTCGACTATCAAGCATTTTGCCAGCATCAGATAAAAACTAAACATTCAAGTCGTATCCTTTTTACAGCCCATCGGGAAGAAATTCTTCGTCAGTCGCTGCGTACCTATCGCAGTGTATTGCAAGAGCCTAATTGGGGAACCTTATGGGTAGGTAGTTATGCTCCTGAAGAAGAAACCGATTACGAACATTTGTTTGTTTCTATTTCCATGTTCAATTCACGTTTTGAAAGCCTGTTTTCAAAACTTCCGGCCGATTATTACGATTATATAGTCATCGACGAGGCTCACCATAGTCAGGCTGATAGCTATCGGAAACTCTTTTCACATTTTCATCCCCAATTGCTTATCGGATTGACAGCAACTCCAGAACGTATGGATGGTAAAGATCTTCGTCCGGATTTCGGAGGACGTATCAGTGCCGAAATACGATTACCGCAAGCTCTTCAGGCAGGATTGCTGACCCCGTTCCAATACTTGTGCATTACCGACGACACAGATTTGAGAGATGATGCTCTTTGGAACGGACAACGATACATAATCGACCGTTTGGCAGATAAACTTTGTGTACCCGAACGCGCACAATATATAGTAGATGCTTTACACCGTTACTTGGCCGATGAATACACTTGTCGGGCTTTATGTTTCTGCGTAAATAAGAAGCATGCCGATTTTATGGCAGAGCAACTTCAAAAATATGGCTTCAATGCACAAAGTCTGACTTCGGATACCCCACAGTCTCAGCGTGAACAATTGGCAAAAGATTTGCGTAATGGATTGATACACTATTTGTGTGTAGTCGATATCTTTAATGAAGGAGTCGATATCCCTGAAGTAGATACCGTATTGTTCCTTCGTCCTACAGACAGTTTAACAATCTTCTTGCAACAGTTGGGACGTGGACTCCGCCTTTCACCCGGAAAAACAGAATTGACAGTGCTCGATTTTGTGGCGCAAGTCAATAAAAAATATGACTTTGCCGGTAAGTTTCGGGCTTTGACGTTGCGTCCGGAAAAGAATATTGTTCAGCAAATAGAAAATGGTTTTACACTCCTTCCTACCGGATGTAGTATCATTATGGAGAAAAAAGCTCGGCAATATATTCTTGAAAATATCCAGCAAGCTATCTATAACAAGAATCGTTTAGTGAAAGAAATCAATACTTATACCACATTGCCTACCATTTCTCAATTCTTGGAAAACAACGGGCAAGATATTCGTATTCTGTATGCCGGTAATTTTTGCTGGACTTCTCTCAAACGATCTGCTGGACGTATTTCCTATACAGACGATGAGATTACCCGACGTCTGGAGAAAGGCATGGGTAACTTGGTACATCATAACACAGTTTCGTTCCTTCGTTTCGTGAATGATTTTATTGCAGGAAGTAAACAATATTTGGATGAAAACAATCTGCCGTATACTACTATGTTGTATTACATTTTGTATCAGGAACGTATTGATAAGACAGAGTTTAAAGACATGGGAATGTACCAAGCTTTGGCTCTATTGCATAACGAGCGTTATCGGTATTTTAAACAAGAAGTTGCTGAAATAGCGTCTTATTTGTTGGCACATTTGGAGATAACTACAGCCCCTTTGGGTGCAGATGTATTGCCTTGTATTGAACTTTACGGCTGTTATACTCGAGAAGAGATATTTACTTTGGTCGGACGGCAGACCGAAGAGAAAAGAATGTCTGGTTCTGTGTCCGGTGTGTTTAACTTGCCGGAATACGATGCCACGTTGCTCTTTGTTACATTAAATAAATCAGATAAGGACTTTTCTCCTTCTACACAATACGACGATTACGTTATCAACAAAGATTATTTCCATTGGCAGTCTAAGAATACAGATGCTCATTACAATAAAGGAGGACGTATTTATATCGACCAGCCTATAAAGCATAACAAGATTGTTCTTTTTGTTCGTGAAGAGAAAAGAGATGGTTTTGGAAATACCTGTCCTTTCCATTGTTTTGGATTGGTAGACTATGTTTCTTCTCATGGCGATTGCCCCATGAATATCACTTGGAAATTGGAAGAACCTGTGATGCCACAATACTTGAAAGTGGTATAAAGGTTATGGAGTAAGTCTTTTATAAAATAGGAGATGAATCCTTGCTCTTTCCTAAAAATATAGTTAATTTTACCTCGACACGAACGTGCTTATATATTGCTACGTTCGTGTCGATAGCTTATCACGTTCGTGCTGAGATCTAATCAGCTACGTGATGAGGCTTTTATGTAAAGAGGTTTGATAAAATATTTACTAACCAACTGATACTATATGGCTGTTAAATTCGATTTGTTTGAGAACCCAGTGAAAGAAGGTGTGTCTTCTCCAAAACTACATGCGAAAGTAATCACTAAGGATGTCGTTACCACCCACGAAATTCGTGAGTCTATCTCTAAAAAATGTACGGTGGCTCCTGCCGATGTCGCAGCCGTTATCACGGCCTTGAACGATGAGCTTTACGAGAAGCTGAGCGATGGGTACGCCGTACACTTGGAAGGTATCGGCTATTTCAGTTTAAGTTTGAAATGCACACCCGACATCAATCCGAAATATATAACGACTTCCGATATTCGTGTGCGAAGCATCAAGTTCACTCCCGATAAGGAACTGGCGGACCGTTTCAAGGAGGTGAAGTTTGAACGTTCGACGGATTCTTCCCGACATTCTTCAAAGATGGACGACGAAGAGGTAAAACAGAAGCTTGCGGAATTCTTTGTAGGACATAGTTTTCTCCAGCGCCGTGACTTTGAACAGCTCACGGGGTTCAATCAATCTAAGGCGACAAGGTATATTCGTCGGCTGGTTGAAGAAGGAGTATTGAAGAATGTCAGATCGAAGTTTCAGCCGGTGTATGTGGTGAGAGATTAACTTTAAAATAGATTTTAATAAAACAATAAATGACTATGAGTGTAAATTATATTCCAAAAACTAGTTTATCTTGCATATCGTGAGATACGTAAAAAGTGGATCATAACATTGGTTTATTGGAACATTGTTTCATTACAATGAGGGAGTTGGATATTATTATCCATTTCAAAATATTACTTTGTCCTAAAATATTTAATATTTGTTAGTCTCGTACATTTTATATAATGGATGAATTAGTATTAATGTCGTTTGTAGTAAGTTATTTGGTGTCGGTCTTTGGGGGATAAAAACTTAATAGGGAATGATTTACATCCTTTAAATTTTTAATATTGAGATGTTATATCGTTTTTGTTTTAAAAAGATATGCAACAATTATGTCGCATATGTATGCGATCTTATATGTTGATTACAAAAATAATAAAAGAATCCAAATCATTAGTATAATTGCTATATTTGCGTAAATAATTATATCTAAAAATGAAATAAAATAAGATAAAGGCTGTTTTGTCAGAGAAAGGCATTTCACAAATGTGGTTAGCAAAAAACTGGATAAAAGTTTGAGCATGGTCAATACGTATACTTGTAACAGAATTCAGCTGAATTTGGAGACTTTACAGTAAATCGCTGGATTTCTTTAAGTTGACCTAAAAGACTTGATAGCAGACAAAGAAGAACGCCAATAATTCTTCGTATTTGTAGATGTTATTATTGTCTTAGTATACAACTTCCGATAATATAAAAATATAGGAATATATGACACCAGAAGAAAAAGCAAGGCAAAAAATAGATCAGTGGTTTAGCGATGCTGGTTGGAAAGTGGTTGATAGAGACAACTATGAACCAAACTGTACTGCAGTTGCTATAAGAGAAGGACTTTTAAAAGGTAATCTTGAGGCTGATTATTTCCTTTTCATTAATGGAAAGGCTGTTGGTGTGCTTGAAGCTAAAAGAGAAGAGATAGATCCTTTTTCCAATAATGTTTGTGAACAGGCTGTTTTATATGCCCGGAATGTTCCTAATATCTATCAAGTATACCAAAAGCCTTTGCCTTTCATATTTACTTCAAATGGAAAAGACTTGTACTTCTGTGACTTTCGTAAACAGGATTCTTGTTTCAAGCAAATTATGACGATTCCAACTCCTTATGAATTGGTTAAACTGTTGGGAATAAATGATTATTTTTCCGGACTCCCAACTTTGCGAAAAAAAGGATTGCGTGATTGTCAGTATGAGGCAGTTACCGAACTGGAAAAAAGTTTCAGGAGTGGGCAGAATCGCGCCTTGATAGTATTGGCAACAGGTGCAGGTAAGACATATACTGCATGTCTTGCTGCATATCGTCTTCTTTCATATACTCCAATGAGAAGAGTATTATTTCTTGTGGATAGAAATAACCTCGGAAAACAGGCAGAGGGGGAATTCGGAACTTTTCGGCTGACAGAAAATGGAGATGCATTCAATACAATATTTACAGTAAATCGCCTTCGTTCCTCTTCTATACCATCTGATAGTAATGTCGTTATTTCAACAATACAGCGTCTTTTTTCTTTTCTGAAAGGAGATACTATTGAGGATAATGACAATGATGATGATAATGAGCCTACAGAAGAAGTTGTATTGCCTCCTAATCCCAATTTACCACATGATTATTTTGATTTGATTATCATAGATGAGTGTCACCGCTCCATTTATGGGAATTGGCGTAAGGTATTGGAATATTTTGATACAGCCAGACTTGTTGGATTGACAGCTACACCTATTCCTGAAACAATGGCATTCTTTAACAATAATCGCATAGTCAATTACACATTAGAGAAAAGCATCGTTGATGGTGTAAATGTAGATTGCCGTGTATATCGAAT
>ULVO01089495.1_pt1 | contig 11773 bp, 13 predicted proteins | sample 1959521 | NCBI WGS metagenome assembly ULVO01 (sample SAMEA4835788, study PRJEB28245) | human gut metagenome | biome: gut microbiome; material: fecal sample | place: Denmark | collected 2008
ATTATGGCGTTGAATTATGCGCCAATGTCGCAATCGAAATACACAAAGAGGGATGCTGCACTTTTGCTTCCAAACAGGACAGATGTAATTTCAGTGAGCATTTCTTGTGATGATGAAAGAGAAACGATTACTGATAAAAGAAAAATAGACGATCTGTTCACCAACTTATCAACAGTGCGTATTAAGTCGGGCGAAAGCTATAATGACTCTCCAATGACAGACAAGTTTATAAAGATTTTCTTTGAGGTTTCCGACGGGCTGAACGGATGTGTTGTCTACGTCTTTGAGGATGAGAACGGATTCTTTATAGAACAACCCTATAATGGAATCTTTTCAATAGAAGAAAAACAATACACCGAAATCTTTGGAATCCTTTTTTAGTGGTGCAGCAACCAATGAAGTCTTTAGCTATCATCCTTGTTTGCGCTGGGGTAGTCGCAGCTTTATTTGCAAATCAGATTGATAAAGTGGCACGACAAAACAATGTTATAAAGACAATTCTTAATACTGTCGTGGTTCTACTGGCGTTATTTGTGTTACTGCTCGTTATCAAGTCGCTTACACATACAGTGTAATCAAAACTCTAACAAGAAAGGAATACGATTATGAAAAAATGGCTTTCTTTGCTTTTTGTTGCTTGTTTCATCGCAGGTATCGCTATTATCTTAACAGCTGATACGGGAATTATGGGGAATTATTTTTGCTCCAAACTTGCCGGAACGCTTATTTCTCTCTTTTCTGGAATTTGCTTAACTATTTCAGTATATTCCTATTACAAATCTTGCTGAATAAGGCGTAAAGCTATGAAAAGGGACTAATGCAATAGCCCATGTGTATTCCATCGTGTGCTATGGAATACACCATCACTCACACGGGCGTCAAGCCACTGTGTGGCCACATACCTACCGGCAAATGGTTAATTGGCTTACCACCTGCTCGTTTAAAGTGCAGATAAAGAAGCTCGCTTATACGATTACTGAACGGGTAATGGAGTGCAACGGCGAAGCCTGCTCAGACAGCAACGCCTATACGACCGAAGGCTGCGGCATTCTCTGTATGCCGCGCTGTATAACCGAAAAGTTAGTTGAACGTGGTTACTGCTTTTCTGAAACCGATGCGTGGCACGATCTATGGTATCTTGCAATATGGGGCGACCGTCATAACGCTTTTTCAAGATTGACACCGACTGTGCAGATCATGCGATGCCAGCCGATACTGACACTTGAAATCCTCGGCGCACATTGGGAATGGGAGAAAAGCAAGGCTTGGCGTTTACTTAAAAAGAATACGGATATGTTCTGCACACCACTGATATCGCCCCTATGGAAGCCCCAAACGACGCTACCATAATGCGTGTTCTTAACGAAATACGTTCTATGGGAGTGAAAACGCATTATTCAGGTTCGAACTATGAGCGTATCAACATGTATATACTTTGGTTCAACAATAAAATCAAGCTAAGCAGCCTCGGCAAAGGGTGTTTCTCTCAATACAACCCGACTGTTGAGCGTGTTGTAGTTTTAGTCATTTATAATATGCGCGCGTATTCTTCTCTCCCGAAGAGTATGAAAGACTGCGCGATCAAGTATATACACGGGAACATCCAATACAGGACAACGGCCATTATCGGCCACGGCAATGTGCTTGGTCATAACGTAGTCTCAGATCATGCTACGATATACATTGCTTTTTTATGAAACTCTTGACCCGCGCGATAGGTAGCGACGGCCACAACCAGTTTTCCAGCACAGCGTTTTACAGGTTACACATGAATGTATTTTCTCTCTTAGTAGGTCAGCACCGTCAGGTGGAGGGGATATCCTGCTATGCATGCGCAAAGGACTTGCCACTCATTCGTCGGAGTGTCAGCTACAGAAACAGCCAGGTCTATCGCTCGGGCATAGATGTGAGCATTGCAGAGCGCATGCCCGAGTATCAAGCCCGGGCGTGCGCTATCATGGGTTTCAATGTTTATAGGAATGCTACATGCTACGCGTAAACTGGTTTATTATTCCTTCCGGTCGATAGAACCTTTAATTGGTTCTCAGATGACAATCCTGTTTCTGCGATTTGTCAGCGTCAGCTGTACCATGCATCGGACCAACCTCAGGTTACACGTATGCTTCAACATTCCATTTGCCAAGCGGTGTTTCCATAGGCGTAGTTGCCTATTCTGTTACGGGAGCAACTTCGCCTACATTATCCCCGGAAGGCGTCAGAGTATCCATGGATTCGATCAATTCATCCGGTAGGACTGTGGGCTCAGGCGCCGGGGTAGTATCAACAGGAGCAGGTATAGCACTTTCGACTGCATTTGCCTGAACGCGGACACGATACAGCACCCAATGTTGGACATTGCTGATAGTGTTAGACCCATAGACCGGAGTGCCACTTTCCAGGTTTTCGACCTTCTGATACTGGTAAATTCTCTGGTAATCCGTATATGTACTCTTATAGTAGTCAAAGCGGAACCAACGTGTGGCGCCTTGGCATTCGCTGTATGCCGTCCGGCCGGGGATGATGTAATTTGTGATATTGCGGCTGTTGCAATAATACTTATCGTTGGAGTAGTTGCCAGTGGTGGAAGTGAACGCTCCGAAATACTTGTAATAGAATCCATTATCCGGACCGGTTCCCTTATAATCCAAGATGGCACGGCATTGTGCCGTGTGCCGAAGGTGCAACTCCTTATCGCAAACGGGCATAAGGAGGAATCTCTCAGGTTATATACGGAGGCACAAATTTCTCACCAAAGTGGGAGGCTTGTGCCTTTTTGTGTTCAAAAAACCATGCGGGTAGCTGAATAAAGCAATGCCATATCAAAAAATATACATCTAAACAGGAGGCAATTTTATGAGCGAACTCAAGCGTACTCAGCTGTATGACGTCCACGTTGCGGCGGGGGCGGATATGGTGGATTTCGGCGGATGGGAAATGCCCATACAGTATCCGACAGGTATAGTTGCAGAGCATCTCTATACCCGCCGTGCATGCGGACTTTTTGATGTTTCCCACATGGGCAGACTGCTTATCGAAGGCCCCGACAGGGTTGCCTTTCTCCAGCATGTGCTTTCCTGCAACGTTATGGCGCTGGACGTCAAGCAGGCGCAGTATGCCATAATACCCGACGAAAACGGCAGCGCCATAGACGATGCCTACCTCTATAAATTCAATGAGGGCAATATGCTGCTGGTGGTAAACGCCGCCAATACGGAAAAGGATAGGCATATTACAATACGAAGTGCAACACCGCTAAAAAGGAAAGACAACATGAACACCGAGATGTAAAATGTAGCTACCAACAAACACAATACAGAGGTGAACACGTTGCACTACATACATTTTACATTATAATGAGAGGAAATATCTAAAACATATTTTGGCAGAAGGACTGAGCTTTAGGAAAATTGCCGCTATCCTGGAGCGAAGACCGTCCACATACTCAACCACGTGCAACGGAATAAGAAAGAAAAACTTCAGCGGTAGATTTCCGGTCGAGACATTTGCTGGGCCAACTGCTGATTGAATTCGTTACGCGCCTGAGATGCTCCTCAGAAATGGCATGAATGTGGTTGTATGTATGTAGCAGCGACACAGAGGCTTTTCATATGGGAAAAGTGATTGTCGGTATCCGGATATGGTTTTCGGCTACCAGAGGTTATCGAACCTATCAAATATAAATACGCATAGGAGAGGTGGGCCGTTCCAGCTTCAATGTAAAGGCATGAAGGGTGAGGTAGGGGAGGATTATTCTTCCAGCATCGCGCGCAGCATAGGCTTTGTGCGCAGATAATTATTCAGATAAAACAATTCCGCTTTGGCAATAAACTCCCTTGCAAAGCATAAAAGGGGCAATAAGGCCATAGTATCGCCGGGGCGGTATACCCGTATCGCTCCGCTTCCCATATCTATACTCTCCGGCTGTACCCAACCGAGAGTGCAAAACTGCTCAAGCAGATCAAATGTTTTGCCTTCATTAAAATTAAGCGCCCTTGCCGTGGATTGAACGGAAAGCAGCGATTCTTTGCAGGAACATATATATGAAAGAAGCCTCAGCTTGTTTTTATCGGCAAGCAGAGAAAACAGTTCCGTGTATTCATCTATATTGGCAAGGGCGGCGTTGTAACCGCTTTCAGGTTCCGGCATAACAAGAAAATAGTGAAATTCCTCTGTTGCGTTCATAAAAACATAGCCATTGTTAAACGACAGCCGCGCATATGTTCCAACGGTTTCCGCAGCGCTGATTTTACCGTATTCTTCATTTGCAAAACTTTCCATGCCGCTCATGCCTTTGAACATTGCCCAGCCGTATCTGCAGGCGCGCTCTGCCTTTTGGTTTTCGTGTGTGCGCCAAAGGTCGGCGTACAGGTAGTGTTCAAGGGCCATTTCATTATCGAGCACCCTGCCGAAAAGTGCATCGAGCGATACGTCAAAATAATCGGCAATCAGCGGCAGCACACTTACGTCCGGCACTCCGCCGCATTCCCAGCGCGAAACAGCCTGCATGGAAACACCAACGGCTTTACCAAGCTGTTCCTGCGTTATGTGGCGGGCTTTCCTAAGCGCCTTTATATTAGCACCTATATTGATATTCATTTGTTCATTTCCTTTCACGCTGAAATTATATATAAGTATATTATCATGATATAAAAACAAGTGCAAGTTGATTTTCTTCTTAATATTGTGGTGTTTTTACAACCTAACAAATAGCGAATTCTATGGTTGTTGGAACTTTACTGTGCTATAATAAAGCAGTAAAGCTTTTTGCTTGTATATTCGGTATACAATGATGAATACGGATGCATTTAATATAACACCTTGGGTATAGGTGTATAAATTTATATATAGGAGGAAAGTGTTTTGGTTGATTACGTTGTGAAACGCCTGTTACAGGGACTGCTGCTTATTGTGGTCGTATCGATGCTTGTGTTTGCAATGATGGACATGATGCCGGGCGACCCGATTGAGCTGCTTACCGACCGAAAAGTATCCGATGAGGTAAAGGATAAGATGCGCGCCCAGTATGGCCTGGATCTGCCGTTACACGAAAGATACATAAAGTGGGTAAGCGATGCTCTGCATGGGGATTTCGGCACATCGCTGCGCAGTAAATTGCCCGTAAGTACAACGTTTAAGCAGCGCCTGCCGGTAACCATAAAGCTTACGGGAACCGCGCTGATAATAGAGCTTATTATAGCCGTGCCCATTGGGTTGCTGGCTGCATATAAAAAGGACGGATTTTTTGACAGGCTGATGATGGGGCTTTCCCTGTTGTTTGCCGCGCTGCCTTCGTTTTGGGTAGCGGTGCTGCTGATATTGCTTTTTGGCGTTACACTCAGAATATTACCGCTTTCGGGCTTTACCAGTGCCAAGCATTATATCCTCCCTGTAACGGCAATAGTCCTCGGCGGCGTTGCTTCCACGATGCGAATGACCAAAGCAGAGGTAATAGACGTGCTGCGAGAGAGATATGTGCTTACGGCATATGCAAAGGGTTTGACTAAACGGCAGGTGCTTATTAAGCATGTTCTTCGCAATGCGCTTATATTGGTCACGATAATGTTCTTCCTTAATATACCGTGGGTAATAAGCGGCGCGGTAATAATAGAAAATATATTCGTGATACCGGGCATGGGCAAGATGCTTACGGAAGCCATACTCAATCAGGATTTCCCGGTAGTTCAGGCCTGCGTGCTGATGCTTTCTGTGCTGACTGTTGTATGCAACATTGTGTGCGACATAATAACCGCAATACTTGATCCGCGTATACTTATTTCGCTTGGAGGATCGAGCAAATGAATATCGAAGCAAAAAGAAACGAGTTTAATGCAAAATTCAAGAAAAACTTCCGCATGTGCGTGCGCAACCGCAGTTTGCTCATCGGCAGCATAATGATACTGATAGTGGTTCTTGCGGCCATATTTGCGGATGTTGTTGCGCCCTATGAATACGACCACGCCGATATGAGTAAAAAGCTGCTTATGCCATGTAAGAATTTTCTTTTCGGAACTGATGACTTTGGGCGCGATGTATTTTCCCGCGTCATATACGGCAGCCGCATAGCGCTGCGCGTGGCGCTGCTGGCAGCAGCGATAGAAATAGTCTTGGGCGTAACGATAGGAGTGCTTGCGGGCTACTATGGCGGCACGGTGGACAGGATACTTTCATTCTTTGCTGATCTTACATGGTCCATGCCGCCAATAATAATGTCCATGGCTGTTATAACGGTGCTTGGCAAGGGACTGGATAATGTGATAATAGCGATAGCTGTGGTAAGCTGGGCACAGTATGCGCGTGTAGTCAGGGCAAAAACACAGGCACTTAAAAACATGGCCTTTGTTGAAACCGCAATGGCCTTCAACGAAAGCAACGCCGCAATAATGCTGCGATACATTTTGCCGAATATCGTGCCTTCCATAATTGTGCTTGCCTCGCTTTCTATTCCGGCGACAATAACCTCAACCACGGCGCTTTCTTTCCTTGGGCTGGGAGCGCAGCCGCCTTCTCCGGACTGGGGACTTGCGCTTTCAGACAGCATGAATAATATAAGCACTGCTCCGTGGCTTGCGGTATACCCCGGCTTTGCGCTGGTATTTACGGTGTTCGGATTCAATCTTTTCGGCGAGGGATTAAGGGATATTCTCGATCCTCGTCTTAAATCTCGCTGAATAGGAGGAAATAGATATGAGTAACGAACTTCTTCGGCTTGAAAATCTGAGCGTGGATTATAAAATCAGCACGGGGTATCTCAGCGCGGTAAATAACGTTTCATTTGCAATAAACAAAAGTGAAATATTTGCGCTGGTAGGGGAATCCGGCTGCGGAAAATCCACAGTTGCGCATACCATAATGCGCCTTTCGATAGATCATAACGAAATACTGTCAGGCAAAATAATGTTTGAGGATCGCGATTTGCTTTCCATATCCGAAGCGGAAATGGAAAAGGTGCGCGGCAAGCAGATAGGCATGATATTCCAGAACCCGCTGGATTCGCTCAATCCTGTATATCGCTCAGGAACCCAGGTAGCCGAAGCGCTTATGATAGACGGAATGAGCCGTAAGGATGCCATGGCGCGAACCATTGAACTTTACAGGGAAGTACATATACCGTTCCCGGAGCAGCGCACACGCGCATATCCGCACGAGCTTTCGGGCGGCATGCGTCAGCGCGTTATGATAGCCATGATGCTTGCAAGAAACCCGAAACTGCTCATTGCGGATGAACCCACTACTGCGCTGGACGTTACTGTTGAAGCGCAGGTGCTGCGGATAATGAAAGAAAGCTGCAGCAAGCATGATGCGAGCGTGCTGCTTATTACGCACAACTTTGGCGTTGTGGCGGAAATTGCTGACAGGATAGGAATTATGTATGCCGGTGAAATAGTGGAAGAGGGCGATGTGTTTGAGGTGTTCCATAATCCGGTGCATCCGTATTCACAGGCGCTTCTAAGCTCGCTGCCGCGCTGCCGTAAAACCGAGGAAAAACTGAAAACAATAGAGGGAACGGTGCCGCGCATAACAGAAAAGAAGCCGGAGTGCCGCTTCCGCAACCGCTGCCCGTATGCAAGCAGTATATGCGCCGAAGCCGTGCCGGAAAAGAAGCGGATAAGCCAAACGCATACCGTGCGCTGCCATAACAGGGGGTGAAAACATGGAACTTATTAAGGCAAAAAACGTATGTAAGCAGTTTGCGGCGCCAAAAAAACTGTTTTCCAAGAAGAAAAGCGTTGTTAACGCCGTGCAGGACTTCACGCTCAGCATAAACGAAGGCGAAATACTGGGCCTTATAGGCGAATCCGGCAGCGGAAAAACAACGTTCGCAAGGGTGCTGCTTGGGCTTACCGGCGCAAACAGCGGCAGCATAATGGTTGGCGATGTAGATATGGTTAAGGCTACCCATCGCCAAATAAAAGAGGTTAGGAACAACTTTGCCGTTGTTTTTCAGGATCCTGCCGCTAACCTGAACCCAAGGCAAACTGTGGAAAGTTCCATAATACGCCCGCTTATTATAAAGGGCGTGCCGAGGGCGGAGGCAAAAAAGCGCGCGAGGGAAGCATTGACAAAGGTGCAGATGGATGAAAGCTACCTTGCCAGCTATCCACACCAGCTTTCCGGCGGTCAGCAGCAGCGTATTGCCATAGCGAGGGCGCTCGTTATGCAGCCAAAGGTAATGATATTGGATGAGCCTACAAGCGCGCTGGATATATCCGTGCAGGCGCAGGTACTCAATTTGCTGCTCCAACTTCAGGAGGAACTGAAACTTACTTATATGATAATAACGCACGACCTTAACGTTATTCGCTATATTTCCGACCGAATAGCGGTAATGTACATGGGCAGGCTTGTTGAATACGGGAATACAGACGATGTGCTTGAAAATCCGCTGCACCCGTATACCAATATACTTATAAATTCCGTACCGGTTATGGACCCCGATCTCAGATCGGATAAGATATACGAACTGCCCGGAGAGCCGGAGGATGTGCCCACCTCGCCGGATGCGTGCAGACTATGCTTAAGATGCCCATACGCGGAAGAACGCTGCGCGCATGAAATGCCTACCATGCGCGAAGAAACACCCGGACACTTTGTGGAATGCTTCCGTGCTTTTGCGGACAGGAAAGCTGACCATGAAAAATAAAAATACAAAGGAGAGAAAATATGAAAAGGTATTTGGCCATATTGGTCGCGGCAATGATGACGGTATGCATGTTTGCCGGCTGTGCCGGAGACAACAATGCTTCAGACGGAGAAAAGGAAACCCTCATAATCGGCGAAGCCGATCAGTGGTGGGGACTTGATACCACACTGCTTGACGGCAGCTCCTATACGCAGGGGTTGGTTGCAGATCCGCTGGTCGTGCTTGATGAGGACGGCAATATGCAGCCGTGCATAGCATCGGAAGTACACATGAGCGAGGACGGAAAAACCATAACGCTTACAATACCCAAAGGTATGAAGTATGCCTCCGGCGAAGAAGTTCTTCCGGAGGATGTGGTTGCTTCCTTGACAAGGTTCAAAGAGGTAAGCCCGTTCACAACAAACCTTGCTTCGCTTGAGTCGATGGATATTGACGGCGACAACGTTATATTGCACCTTAGCGAGTATACCTCGGATATCGCGGTAACGCTTGCAGGATCTTTTGTTACCGTCCAGGACAAGGACACACTGGATGTCTCAACGGACGATGAGCTGCTCTGGGGAGCGCAGCCTTACGGCATGTATTACCTTTCCGACTATGTGGACGGCTCGCACGTGGATCTCACACGCAATCCGGGCTATATCACCCATAATCCGTATGTTGAAAACAAGGGTGCCGCACACATCGAAACCGTTACTGTGCGCTTTATAAGCGAGGAGTTCAGCATGGCAAACGCTTTTAACGTAAATGATATCCAGGTTATACTTGGCATTTCCGCCGATGGACTTTCCCAAGTGACCCGCGAAGACAAAAGAGTTGAGTGCAAGAGCAACATACCCGCTATAGAATATCTTGAATACAACGTTCATTCCGAAGTCCTTTCCGATCCCAAGGTCAGGGAGGCGCTTGCAATAGCTGTTGACAGGAATATACTCGTTGAAGCAAACAAGAACATGATAATACCTGCGTGGAGTATAAACACCGAAAAGGTTATAAATCATTCCGCGGAATTTGCTGAGTATTACAAAGAAACCTATGGTACTGACGTAGAAAAAGCAAAGCAGCTTCTTACTGAAGCCGGCTGGGCTGATACTGACGGGAACGGCTACCTTGACAAGGACGGCCGGGAGCTGACGCTGAAGATAGTGGCTAATGACGGCGCGACCGAGAAAAATACAGTGCAGTCATTGCAAATACAGTATAAGGCGATAGGTGTAAACCTTGAGATAGAGATGTATACCAACTATTATCACTATGATGTGATATACGAGGGCAAGTATGACATAGGCCTGGAGCATTGGGGCTGGAGCGAGCCTATACTGACCCTTAACATGGTGTTTACAGATCCCCAGAACCTTATTACATGCGGTGTAAATGATGAGTTTTATGATCTCGTAGCCCAAACCTCTCATACCCCCGACAGCAACGAGCGCACCAAGATGGTGGGAGAGGCCGAAAGGATTATTTCCGATAATATGCTGCTTGTTCCCCTCTATTCAGTTGAAAACAACTATGTGTTCGCAAATGATGTAACCGGTATAGAGATAGTAGGCAACGGCGCAGTATTCTACAACGATATGAAATAACATCGCATCAGGCTGAACAAACCGGGCATCCGTGAAAATACGGATGCTCGGTAAATAAGGAGATATAGAGATATAATGAATAAGATAATTGCTGAATTATTAAATGATATACTTGATTACAAGCAGTTTTTAACGCTTGAAGAACTGGATGCATCAACGCAGAAGCTTGCCGAAGAGCATCCTGATTGCGTATGCATGTTTGAAATTGGCAAAACAACGGAAGGAAGAAGCATACTCGCCCTTAAAATAGGCAACGGGAGCAAAAATGCGTTGTTCTTCGGCTGTCCGCATCCAAACGAACCCATAGGCACAATGATGCTTGAGTTTTTTACAAAGAAACTTGCCGAAAACAAAGCGATTCTCGAAGCACTTGATTATACGTTCTATGTAGTCAAGGCATGGGATGCCGATGGCTTGGTACGGAATGAGGGCTGGCTGAAAGGGCCGTATACGCTGTATAATTATTCTCGCAATTTCTTCCGTCCTGCTGCAAAAATGCAGGTGGATTGGACTTTCCCTATAGATTATAAAGAACTGCATTTTCACGACATAATGCCGGAAACGCAGGCACTCAAAGGTCTGATAGACGAAATAAAGCCGGCATTTACATATGCCTTACACAATTCCGGCTTTGGCGGCGTTTATTGGTATGTTACCGAGGATGTACCCGAGCTTTATCCGCAGCTGCGCGAGGCCGTTGAGCGGCAGAACATACCGCTGCATCTTGGGGAGCCCGAGTCACCCGCCATATCCGTGCTTGCCCCTGCGGTGCTGCTGGCTGAAGGCATTGAATCGGAATATAATTATTTTGAGCGCTTTGGCGCGAAGAACATTTCAAAAATAATAAGCAGCGGCACATGCAGTGATTCTTATTCCAAGCAGCACTACGGCACGTTTACATTCCTTACGGAAATGCCATATTTTTTTGATCCGCGCATTGCCGATCCTTCTATTACGGATACTACGCGCGGCGCAGCCGTAATAGAAAAGATAAACTGGACGATGGAATCCAACAAGCGAATAAGAGAGGTGTTGAGCGTATCATCCAAGTTCATGGGGGAAAAGAATCCCTACCTTATGGCTGTTAATGATGCAATAGAGGATGCGGGACTTGGATCTAACCGCCGAATGGCCGAGGAGGACAGCGAATACAAACGCCTTGCCACGCAGGCCGAATATTTTGACAATGTATGGGTCAGTCGCTTTTACAGACTGCTGTCCTACGGTATGCTAATTCGCGCCCATGAATATGAGCTTGAGCGTGAACATACTGCTGAGGCGGAAGTAGCTCTGCTTGCGGGTAAGGCCATGGCGGAGGTACTGCATAAGCAACTTTCCGATGAGCTTGAACAAAAGCTCAACTATTCGGTTATACCTATACGCAAGCTTATCAATATTCAGCTTGAATGTGGCTTGAAAGCGGCACAGATTATACATGACCGCTGATGCCGAAGAAAAATGTTTATAACAGACCTTGCATTTGTGTGGGTGTCCGGATAAGAAATCATTCTAAGGCAAGAGAGAAACGGTATAGCTTCGGCTATGC